>Ga0302319_10012130_pt1 | contig 16281 bp, 14 predicted proteins | sample Bog_T0_2_FD_203319 | JGI IMG/M metagenome (GOLD analysis project Ga0302319, IMG submission 203319) | Peat permafrost microbial communities from Stordalen Mire near Abisko, Sweden - Bog_T0_2 | ecosystem: Environmental > Terrestrial > Soil > Wetlands > Peat | place: Sweden: Abisko, Stordalen Mire...
GGCGATCAGCCGCGGCGTCACCAGTTTCTGAACCGGATCCGTACCCAGCGCGCGCATGGCGTCGATCTGTTCGGTGACCTTCATCGAGCCAAGTTCGCTGGCGATGCCCGAGGCGTTGCGCCCCGCTACCATCACCGCGGTCAGCACCGGCCCCAGCTCGCGGACCAGCGTGATGGCGACCAGTTGGCCGGTCTTTCCCACCTGTCCGTAAGTCGCCAGCGCGTGGTACATCTGCAGCGCCATGACCGCGCCGCTGAAGAAGCCCACGATGACTACAATCAGCAGACTTCCCACGCCGATGGTGTCCATCTGGAACGCGATATCGTCGGTGTAATGGGGGCTCCGGACCATGTTCCGGAAGGCCCTGCCGGCCAACACGGTAAATTCCTGAATTGAGGAGACAGGCTCTTTCAGAAGGTCCAGCAAATAGGTCGATCCCCGAACTCCGATGCTACCATACTAAAAAGAAGCCATCGATGAAGGGCCTCACCGACATCCCGGGCATTCGTGTCGGCCATGTCTCGGACTATGAGGCAATTACCGGCTGCACAGCCATCCTCTGCGAGCAGGGAGCGGTGGGAGGCGTGGACATCCGCGGCTCCGCTACCGGCACGGAGGAAACCCCCGCGCTCGATCCCGGCCACGTCGCTCCGCAGGTGCACGGCGTTCTCCTGGCAGGCGGCAGCTCGTTCGGTCTGGAGGCTGCATCGGGTGTGCGGCGCTACCTGGAGCGTCAAGGCTTCGGGTACGACACAGGAGTAGTCAAAGTGCCCATTGTGCCGGCGGCCATCCTCTTTGATTTGGCGATCGGCAAAGCCAACGTGCGGCCCACCGCGGCCATGGGTGAGGCAGCCGCCGCGGCGGCTACCGCCGATCCCGTAAAGGAAGGGTGCGTGGGCGCGGGCACCGGCGCCACGGTCGGCAAACTTCTGGGAATTCGCCAAGCCATGAAGTCGGGGATAGGCTCATTTACGGTTACGCTACCCGGTGGGGTGATAGTTTCGAGCCTGGCGGCGGTGAACGCGTTCGGCGACGTGCGCGATCCAGCCAATGGCGAAATCGTCGCCGGCGCGCGCGTCTCGCCCGCCAGCCGCGCCTTCGCCGACACCCAGGAGCAAATGAAACGCGGCATCACTGGCGGTCTTGCCGTGCGCAATACCACGCTGGTGGTGGTGGCTACCAACGCCCGCCTGACCAAAGTGCAAGCCACCAAGCTGGCGCAGCAGGCCGGTCTAGGCATGGCGCGCACTATTTATCCGGTCAATACCATGTTCGATGGCGACATCGTCTTCGCTCTCTCGCTCGGCGATAAGCAGGCCGACGTCAACACTCTAGGGGTGGCCGGCGCGGAAGCCGTGGCTGAGTCAATCCTGCGGGCCGTGAAGCTGGCGAAGACCATGGGTGGCGTGCCCGGGCTGGGCCAATAATTACGGTAGCAGGCTACACAACCTCGAAATTCACCGGTGAATTTCGAGGTTGTGTAGCCTGCTACCGTAATTATTGGCCTTCGAGCGCCTTCTGAATATTGGCGATATCCTGTTTGGCGATTTTGGCTTGATCCAGATCGGGGTTGATGGCAATCACCTGCCGCAAATGGCGCAAAGCCGGATCCAGATCGGCCAGGCTGCCGGTGGCCATGGCTTTGTGCATGTACGCCAAACCAAGATCGTAGTGGGTGTACGGATCCTGTTTGTAGTATGACAGGGACTTCTGGCAGGAGCCGATGGCGGAATCGTACTGCTTCAGTTGATACTGGCAGTCGCAAATCCCGAAGTAAGCCAGACTGCGCAGATCCTTCCAGATGTCTTCCTGCGCGGCGTGCTTCTTGCGCCCCATGCCGAATAACGACCCCAGAATATAGTAATTTAACTGCCCGGCCATCTTGCTGTCGAAATCGCTCAACTTGAGGTATTGATCGTACTCCGGGCCGGCATCGGCCCACTTACCGCTCAGCCGCAGGCTGTCACCCAGCCACAGGTGCGGCTCGGCATTCTTGGGAGTCAGCCGGATGGCTTTGCGCGCCGCTTCGATGGATTGAGGGTACAGCTCTTTGAATCGATACGCTTGCGCCAGCATGGTAAGTGCCGCCGCATGGTCCGGCTGGCGTGCCAGCACGGTATTGATCTGGCGGATCGCCTCATCCACGTCGCCGATGTCTAACAGCATGCCGGCGTAGCTGGCGTGGGCTTCCAGATAATCCGGGTCGATCTCCACCGCCTTCTTGAAATACTGCTGGGCTTTGGCCTCGTCGAACAGTGCATTGTAAGTCAAGCCCAAATAATAAGCTGCCTGGCTGTAAGCCGGATCAAGCTGCAAGGCCTTTTCGAACAGTTCCGCGGCCTTCTTATAATTCTGATCGTAACCCTTCTGATAAGATGCCAGCCCTTTGTCCAGTGCCTCTTCGGCTGCCTTGTCGCGGCGCCGGGGGATCAGGATCTTGATGTTGACGGTGGATTCCGTGCCCGGGTACACCGTCTCTTCGCGCGGGCCGTCCGGTTCATACCCCTGGCGCACACCCTTGACGGTGTGCTGGCCGGGAGCCATACCGGGCAACGTGAAAGGCTTACCCTTAGCCACCACGCCGACGGACTTGCCATCCACGAAGACCTCCACGCCATCCATATTGACGGTAATGGCGAAGGAGCCGAACTGTGGCGCGGGGGCCGTGGCCGGACTGGCGTTGGCGGGAATGTAAGAGAGCCACATCTCCTTATCGAAACTGCCGCGATCGAATGTCGGATTCTGCAGGCCTTTGGTATAGTCGCGAACCTGTGTGTGGACGTACTCGGCAAGTTCGTCGGCGCTTACTTTGCCATCCTGCGGCAAGGTGTCCGCCTCGCCTTCCAACCCCTTGACTACGTAATAAGTGAACACGCCATGGCCGCCTTCCAGGTCCGGAGTCTCATAAGAGACTTCCCGGTCGCGGCTGGCGGTAAGAGAGAAGAGCGACTCGTTGAGATTGGAGAGCGAATGGTTGAGGCTGGCGCTATCTTCCGGCGATATGGCGCCGCTATGGCATGCATCGGTGAGCAGGACTTTCCACTTGGCGTGGATCTTGCCGCCGATGGCCGCGCCCAGTTCGTCCATGGGATAGCCGCTGGTTGCCACCTGGCTGGGGTTGAAGTCGTAGGGCGCCAGATAGCCTTTGCCGCCATACAGGAAACCATGGCCGGCAAAGTAGATGACCACCCGGTCGTCACCTTGCGCCACCGACGGTAGCCACGTGCCAATTGCCTGCCGGATGGCCGCCAGAGTGGCCTTCGCTCCGGTGAGCACCTTGATATTCTCCACCTTGAAATTGCCGCCTTCGGGACTGATGAGCGCGGTATAGATGGATTGCGCATCGCGCTCCGTAAATTGGAGCTGCTGGTTGGCCGGCAGGTTGGGATATTTCGATAACCCCACAATCACCGCATAGCTATGAGCTGGAGCATTGGCTGGAGGGGTTCCCGGTTCCTCGATCTTTTCGAGCTTCAGATCGCGCTGCTGTTTGTCGGGCGGCGGAGTCTTGGTCTGGGTCTGAGTCTGAGCCGCGATCAACCCGGCCAGGGCGAAAACGGAGAGCATTTGGCGAGGGCAACGCATATCGGTCTACTTATGGGCGAGTTGGAACTCGTAGATGACCGGACCGGTGAGCGGCTCCGGGGACGAAATCACGGCCGTGTCCTTCTGGCGCATGAAGACCAGGTCGCGGCTGGCGGCATTGGCGGCGGAAAGACCTTGCGGAAGGTCGACGCCACGCGGCACCAGCTTGGGCCCGGCGGAACTATCCACGCAATCGCCCCGCGCGTGCAGAATGGCGTCGTCGCAACGGGGTATCAGATTGGGCGCCGCAGTCTTATTCGCCGGCGGCAAGGTCGGCCGCGCCGGCCCGTCGGTGAGCCGCGCGGGGCTCACCAGCCAATAGACGATTTCGTGTCCCGGCGGCCCGGCGATGCGAAAAGCCACCGAGGTGGCCGGCACCTGGTATTCCTTCGAGGCCACGATGTGGTTGTCCTGGCCGGTCTCTTCCCGGGGAAACAGTTGTTCATACTTACCCGAGGTGCTCTGATTCGTCACGTACAGATAGCCATCGAAGTTGGTGCGGAACCGGAAGCGCACGCGGTCGCCTTGCGCCAGCACCAGCGCCGGGTCGATGGTTTTCCAGTCGCTGCCATCCAGGCGCTCCAGCATCAGTTCCATGCGGTGCGCCCCTTCGCTCATGCTGTGGGTCTGGGAGACTGCCGGCGGCAGGAGCGCCAAAACCGGCAGCAGTACCAGGACCACCCGCTGGATCATTGATGCACCAGGGTGATGTCGGCTACTACGCGAGAGTCGGAGCTGCCGCTGGGGTTGACCACGTATACGGCCTTCTCCTTCTTCTCGCCGGCGGTGTCGTCCACCTTTTCGACAATCAGATCGCGGGTATACGAATCGCGCAGATGCCCCACGGTGGCGTCGTCTACCATAGCGATCTGCACCATCTGTTTGGCCGGCGGCTTGTCTTCGGTCTTGGCAGCGGCTGGCTTGACCTTGGCCCCGCCCTGCAGGGAGTAGATCATGTTTTCCAGACCGGTTTCCGGAATGCGCGAAAACACGATAAAGATCTTCTCCGTGCCGGTTTGCTCGTCGAAGGCCATGCGCGACTTGGGGGGTAAGATAGCGGCGTTCCACCCGTCCACATGGTTGTCACCGTCGGCCACGTCCGGAGACGGGAACATGGGCCTCCATGTGCCGCTGGAGCCTTGGCTGATGATGTAGAGGTACCCGGGGCCGTTGGTCTGGATGCTGAGCTGGATGCGATCGTCGGTGTGGAAAACTGTGTCGCGCGGCACTTCCACCATGTTGTCTCCCGATTTCTTCAGGATGGTGTACTTCAGGCCCAGCGGCGTTCCGGTCGTGGGCGCCGGGGCAGTCGCCGGGGAAGCAGAAGCCCGGATCAGGCTGGCGCCTTGCGGCAAAGCGACAGGTTGCGACTGTGACGCGGCCGCGGGCTGAGGCGTGGCAGCTTGCGGCGGCTGCGCGGCAGCAGTTTGCGGGGGAGCTACGGGAGCCTTTTTGGGGCTCACGGCATTCTTCGGCTGCGCGGCCTTGGGAGTAGCGGGTTGGTCGGGTGCAGCGGAATAAAACAGTTCGCGGGCCGTGAACTGAGGCTTAGGCGCATCCTGTGCGGACGCGGCAAAAGCACAGAGAAAACTCAGAAGATGAAAGGTACGAAGCATCCAAGAATAGCGGTCCCAGAACCGCCCCCCTTCTGTAATAAGATATCACCGGCCCAGCAGCCGGTGGCGAAAACCGCGCCGCGCGCAGTACTGCCCACATAAAAGGAAGGGGCCGCTCCCCTCGAAGCGGCCCCTGTGCTATCGCACTAATTTCCAAAGAAGAAACAGCAGCCCGGCGGCAAATCCAGCCCCGGCGTTGTATTCCTGGTTCTTTAGATACAAAGCGAACCGGAAAGGATTCGAGCTTTTCAGCGGCAGTGGAGTCAGACGCGGCAGCAACAGCGGAACCGCGGCGGCGTAGGCGGCATAGTCGCGAAACAGAACGTGCAGATACTCCTCCTCGTTCTGAATCACCGGCAGATAGACGAAAACAAAGACCGCCGCGAACAGGGCGCCTAAACCCACGCTGCGGGCAGCGATCGCCAGGCCGGCAGCCACCAGCAGCGTTCCCAGGTAGAGCGGATTGCGGGTATAGGCATAGGGCCCGCCAGTGGCCAGTTGCTGGTTCTTGGCGAGGCAGCCGGCCGCCCAGGCGCGCAGCCCGAGGCCCAGCACGGAAACCGGCAGGCCCCAAGCCAGGGAGTTCCTGGTGGGGTCGGAGAACCACGCGAATACAGCCACAATCAGGAAGCCGCTGGGCACGCGCAGGCGGGCCACCGCGTCGGCATAGGGCTTGGGAAAGCGCATCATCAGGCCAGGCACCCGGCAGGCCGGCGCCGCTCGCCGAGCGCCGCTCGCAGGGCCTCGAAGACCTCGTCCGGAGAGATCTGCCGCATGCTTTCGTCGATACTGGCGCCGCGTTTGTAGGTGGTGTTGGCGGCGGAGGATCGCATCACCCTCAGGGAATCGCCATAAGGCCCGTTGCGAGCGGGATCGGTGGGGCCGAAGACGGCGACGCCGGGTTTTGCCAGTGCCGCCGCCAAATGGAGGGGGCCGCTATCGACGCCCAGGACCGCAGCGGCCTGGCGCGTGGCGTAGATCAGCCCAGGGAGGGCCGAGTAGTGCGCCACCGCGGGAGCGATCTGCTCGAAGGGGGCGCCTGGCGGGCCGTTGAGGACCAAGGGGATGCCCAGTTCGTCTTGGAGCCGAACCGCCAAAGCCCGGTAGTGCGCCAGTGGCCATTGTTTGGACGCCCAACCGGCCAGAGGCGAGGCAAGTATAAAGTCGCCGGCCGGCAGGTCGCCTTCGGGACGGCCGGGGGGCAGCGGGAAAACCGGGGCGCCAGCGGTGGCGGCGCCAGCCGCGGCGGCCAAATCGAGGTTGCGGTCCACTACGTGGACGGCGCTACTGGAGATCCTGCGGGTATAGAAAAGGGCGGCGGCGCGTTCCCGAACCTGGCCGGCGTCAAAACCAAAAATACGGGCGGGTCCGGCCGCTAAAGCCACCAGCGCCGATTTCAACAGCCCCTGAAAATCCACCACGAAGCGATAGCTGGTCTCGCGGAGGGCCAGGCGACTGGCCACCAGACCTGCCAATGACTTGCGTTGGACCAGCAGGACGCGATCGACGAAGGGGTTACGCTCCAGCAGGGGCGCCCACTTCGGCTCCACTGCCCAGACGAGGCGGGCATCGGGGTAGCCCAGCTTGAGAGCGGTCGCGGCAGGCAGGGCGTGGATGATGTCACCCATGGCTCCGAGACGGACCACCAGGATCGCGGGGCTAGCCGGATTGGCGACGATGGACATGCTCGATCAACTGCCGGACGCGGTTCGTGTCCGACTCTTCCAGATGAATCGTTTCAATGGGTTGGAGAGAACTGGATAGCTCATCCAGGTCCTCGTTTGCCGCGATGAACACGTAGTCTACCACGGCGAGGGAAGCCGCCATTTCGGCGCGGGCAGCCACGGAGAGCCTTTCACCGGCCAGCGGCCGGACCACCACGGCCAGCGTTTGCGCTTGGGTGCGCGTGCGTGCGTTTGCCAGGAACCGCGCCTGCTCCGCCCGCAGAATGTCGAAGTGGCCACTCACCAGCAGGAGGGGCCGCGCAGGTTCCAGGGCCGAAGCCGCGGCTACCGTCAGGATTTTGCTTCGAGTGTCCATTGCGGAGCAGCCTCCTTCCAGAGTTCCAGCGCCGCCGCGGCGGTCTCCTCGGCGGTCACGGCAGTCATGCAGCGGTGGTCGATGGGGCATTCGCGCAGCAGGCAGGGACTACATTCGGCATGCCGGCGGACCACCCGCGCCAACGGCCCCGTCGGACCGGTGGTGGTATCGTCAGTGGCGCCGAAGACCGCGACTGTCGGCACCCCCAGCGCCGAGGCCACGTGCATGGCACCGGAATCGTTGGTCAAGAACAGGCGGCAGGCGGCTGCCAAGTCGATGAATTCGCGCAGCGTGGTCTCTCCGGCCAGATTCCGGACGGCAATCCCCGAGCGGCGAAGCGACTCGGCGAGGGTCTCGCAGAGTTGCCGTTCGCCCGCGGAGCCGAAGAGTACAACCGTTGCCGAGGAATTAACCGGCAAGCTAAAGCATGCCCCACCATCTTCAGTGGTGGGGCATGCTTTAGCTTGCCTCGCTTCGCGCACCAGCGTCTGCGCCACTGCCGCGAAACGCTCCGGAAACCAGCGCTTGGCGTTGCCATATGCGGCGCCCGGACTGATGCCGATCACCGTTCCCGAGATGCCCAGCCGCGCCAGATGGGCCTCGCCCGCTTGCCGCGCCGGGCCGATTCCTTCCAGGCGGATGGCGTCCGTTGTGGGGAAGCGCTCCATCATGCCGGCGCGACGCAGAAGTTCCAGGTAATAGAAGCGCTCGTGGCGAGGGATGTCACCGGGTTCGGGAACCGGGATCGCCTGGGTGAGCAGCCAGCCGCGGGCATCGCGGTTATAGCCGATGCGTTCGGGAATGCCGGCGAGCCAGGCGAGCAAGGCGGCGTCGAAGGCATTTTGCAGCAGGATGGCGGCGTCGAAGCGTTCGCGGCGCAGCAGTGCGGCAAAGGCCCGTTTTCCCTTCCATCCTCCCTGAGCGGTGTAGGGGATCACACGGTCGATGGAGCTCTCGCGCGCGTAGAGATCCGCCACCCATGGTCGGGCTACCACCGCCAGGTGCGCGTGTGGGAAGACCTGGCGGATGGCGCGAATCGCCGGCAGAGACATGACGGCATCGCCCAGCCAGTTGGTGGCGCGTACGCACACCCGCGAGATAGAAGACGGGTTGAAAGCCACTCAGAACCAGGATAGCAGCGCCCAAGCCGGTCCTCGCCTGGTCCTCAGCTAGTACCACTAGATACTTGATCGCCGCCTCCCGTCTGGTATCCTCAGGAGAAGCGCACCCGCGTCGCGCCCAGTCCTTGGAAACTCCATGAGCCACAAGTATATTTCCGTCATCGCTTTGCTTGTATCCGGCGCTGCTGCCGCATACCCTCAGATCACGCTGAACCCGGTACCCGAACGCGCGGTGGGTACCCCGGCGCTCTCGGTATTCAATGGCAACCCGAACCTGGTGGAGGGGCGCGAGTTTTATTCCCCCCAGGCCGCGGTGCTGGATACCTCGGTCTCGCCGCCCATTCTCTACGTTTCCGACTACGCCAACAATCGTGTGCTGGCCTGGCGGAATTCCAACACCTTCACCAGCGGCCAGAAAGCCGACCTGGCTATCGGGCAACCGGATCTTCTCACTACTTTTCCCGAGGGACCGTCAGTTTCGTCCTCGAATTACAGTACGGGCCTGAACCACCCCAGCGGACTGGCCGTCGATAAGAAGGGCAGCCTCTATGTGGCCGATGCCGGTAACAACCGGGTGTTGCGCTACCCGGCGCCTTTTGCTCAAACCGGCCAGTTTCCCGTCCCCGATCTTTTCATCGGCCAGGCGACCCTCAGTGGCCACGTAGCCAACTACCCGACCGGGACCACCACCCCCTCGGCCCAAGGTCTCTTCTTGAGCAATGGCAGCGCTTATCTGGTGTCGAACCTGGCATTCGACAGCTCCGCGAATCTGTGGGTCACCGATACCGGCAATGCCCGCATCCTGCGCTTCAATGCCACCGTCCTCGCCGGCACAGGTGGAGGGATTGCCGCCGACCTGGAACTGGGCCAATTGAGCCTGACCAGCAACAATCCCACTACCCTCAGCCAGAGCAGCATCAACAGTTTTTACGTGCTCAACCAGTTCATCTCACCAACCGCTTTGGCCTTCGATCCCAGCGGGAATCTCTTCGTGGGAGATCTCAACCGCGCCCTGGTATTCGCTCCGCCATTCTCCAGTGGGATGTCGGCTTCACCCAACATTCTAGGGGTTTTCCCCAACGGGTATACGTTTCCGACCGGCACCACGACCGCGGCCGAGCAAACGGCAGTGGATAGCACCGTGCTGTATTCGCCCTCGGCGTTCTTTTTCCTCTCTGGTGGCGCGTCCGGGGTAGGCGTGGTTGACGCCGGCTCCAACCGCATCATGATTTTCCCCTCCTTCGGCAATTGGCCCACCGGCGCCCTTCCCCCGCAAGCCACGGCTATTCTCGGACAGCCGAATACCTGCCCGCAATCTCCGGCCCAAACCTGCAAGGCCGCCAATAACGGCAGTCTGCAAGGGCCTTCGAACAGCGTGTTTGCGACCCCCGCCGGGGTGGCTTATAGCGGCGTGGACCTGTTCCTGGTGGATGCCGGGAACAATCGCGTGCTGGACCTGCCGCAAACCGGCGGCGCCTCCATTTTCGGCCCCGCTACACGGGTGTTGGGGCAGGACTACTTCAACACCAATTCCCCCAACCTCATCGAAGGCCGGGAGTTTCAATTCGCTGTTCCATCAAGCTCCGGCGAGATCGCCGATGCCGGCATGGCCATCGATAACAGCACTGGTACCCCCCACCTATTCGTCGCCGATTCCTTCAACAACCGGGTCCTGGGGTTCTTTGACCTCCGCAAGTTCCAGAATGGCGGCAAGAACAAGGCCGACATTGTTCTGGGCCAGGCCGACTTCACCACCGCTTTAGCGAACTACCCGTCCGGCGATTCCACCAAGCCCAGCAGTTCCAGCTTGTTTCACCCGATCGGCCTGCTCGTAGATGCCCAAGGCAACCTCTACGTGGCCGACGAGGGCAACGGACGCGTCTTGCGGTTTCCGGCTCCATTTGCCTATGCAGGGCTGGAAAAGAGAACCGGCGTCGGTAGCGGAGCGGCGCCCGAACCGGCCGATCTGGTATTGGGGCAACAGAACTTCACCAGCCAGATTTTCGACCCCACCGCAGGCAGCATGCATGCTCCTTATGGGTTGGCTTTCACTCCCTCCTGTAACCCCTTGACGCCGCCGTGTCCCGCTCCCAACGGCCTGGTGGTCTCCGACGAGTTCGACAATCGCGTTCTCTATATCCCCGCCGCCAATGGCACGTTCGTGGCGGGTAACGACAACGGCAAGGCAGCCACCATCGTGCTGGGACAGAGCGGCTTCAACAGCGTCACCAGCGGCACCTCTCTAGCCGGCTTGAGTAGCCCGCACCACGTTTCCTCCGACACCGATGGCTACATCTACGTAGCGGACACAGGCAATAATCGGATTTCCGTCTTCGCCGATCCACATGCTGCCGGCACGCCTACCGCCGGTGCGGCCGCTTCCGCCTCCATCGTCGGCCTGACCGGTCCCGAAGGCGTATACGCCAGTCCCGTAACGGGTGAGATCTGGGTTGCCAATACGGGGAACGGTACGTCTTTGCGGTTCGCCAACTATCAGTCCGTGTTGCTTGGCTTGGGCTCCATCTCGGGGATCATAGACTGCGGCGCCGTCCCCTGCCTGACGACTTCATTCGGATACCATCCGCTGGCAATCGCCCAGGACCAATATGGCGATTTGTTCGTCGCCGACGACGCTCATCGCGTGGCCCTTTACGTCCCCGGCGTGAACGTGGTGAACAGCGCCAGTTTCCTGCCCATCTCCAACGGGCCCCTGGCTCCATTAGCCATTGGGACACTGTTCCCGTGCGCCAACTGCAGCGGCACCCAGTTCCTGACGAATCAAAACGTCTTCACCACTTATCCCGTGCCGGCCACCCTGGGCGATGTGCAAGTGCTGATTGACGGTACACCGGCGCCTCTCTACATCGTTTATCCGGGCCAGATCAACTTCGTCGTCCCCAATTCGGCCCGTACCTCGGGGTTCGCCGATTTACAAGTGGTGCAGGCCTCCACCGGCCAGATCCTGGGAGCCGCCCAGGTGCCCATGGCTCCTGTTGCCCCGGCGAGTTTCGAATACCCGGGCGGGCAGACCGGAGCTACTATCTATGCCGCCGCCATCAACCAGGACGGCACCGTGAACGGTCCCAGTAACCCCGCCGTCCGCGGGCAGGCGGTCTCGCTCTACATGACAGGTCAGGGCAATGTCCCCGGCGCCCCCCCCGATGGCGTACCGGCCACGGTGGCGACGTCGGCGCAATATCCGGTTACCGTACTCCTCAACGGCGAAGACGTGAACAGCCCGTATTACGGCGAATCGAGCACGCCGCACATTCTGTATTCCGGAATCAATCAGTATCCCGGCATGTGGCAGATCAACGTGCTGATTCCGAAAACGGTCTCCGTTACCTCGGGCGTCTGGTTCGCGGTACTCTGCGAGGGCTTGTCGAACTGGACAGCCGCCTCGGGCTTCAAGACCTACATCTACGTGAAGTAGGACCGGGAGGGCTGTGCTACAGCGGCGGTGCGGACTCGCGCTGGGTCACGTCCCCGGCGCGAGACCGTTTGAGCGCGTACATGCTGCGGTCGGCCTCGTCCAACGCTTCCCGCAAGGCTCGCCCCCCGGCCTCGGCCGTGCCCCAACTGAAGCTGATGGGCAGCATGCCGTGTCCGCGCACGCGGAATTCGCGCAAGCGCGCCGAAATCTCTACCATGCGTTTCCGCGCCACCTCCGACAATTGGTTGTGGAAGAGAATCACGAATTCGTCGCCGCCCCAGCGGAAGGCCTCGTCCTGATGGCGGATGGACGATTTCAGCAGATTGCCGATATTCCGCAGAATTTCGTCTCCCACCAGGTGCCCGTAGCGATCGTTGACGTCCTTGAAGTTGTCCATGTCGCAGACGGCCACCACGCCCTCGAACGCGCCCGATTGGTCCACGCGGCGCGCCAGTGCCGCCTGGTTCAGTAAGCCCGTCAGGTTGTCCAGGTCGAGCCGCTGTCTGTTCTCGCGGCGCAGGTAGTCCACTTCGCCGGCCAGTTCGCGGATGCGGTCGATCTGGCTTTCATTCCACATCGCCATGGCGGCAAAAGCCAGCACGCAGTGCAACGTGAAATCGTAGTAGGATTCGTACCGCAGAAAGGGAGCCCAGATGGGGGCGCTGCCGGTCCGGTAAAGACTCAGGAAAACGATGGCGCGCACCATGAATGCCGCCGCCAGCACCAGCAGCGAGAGGCGGAAGACGCGCGCGCCCAACCCCGCATTCTTGCGCAGCGCCACAAAGTTGTACGCGTAAACCCCACCCAGCACCAGCGCGTCCGACGCGCGGTAGCCCTCCAGCCGCGAATACCATCCAAACGCGTACACCAGCGCTACAAATATCGGCAGGATGGAGATCAGCCGCAGTACCGTGCGCCAATCCTTGATTCCCGAAGCGAAGCCGGCCCGCGCCGCCGCCACCAGCACGATGGCGAAGCCGAATTCGAAGACCGCATACGGCGCCATCCATCCCAACGAGGCGGTACGCAGGAGTTGGTACCCGAAGATGACCGCCAGGAACCGCAGCAGCCAGGCGATAGACCACAGACCGAAGTACACCACCCGCGATTGCCGGTAGAGGAAAAGGAATACCAACCCGAACAGCAGCGCTCCGATTTCTTGCACATAAAACGCTGCGAAATCCGGAATCGGGCTGGAAGGATCCATCCGCTCAGTCTCCGTTGATGGCGTGACGCCGTATGGCGCGCGCCTTGCCCGTGGCCTCGTCCACGTCTACGATGACCGCGTGCAGTTCCGCCGATTTACGCGCCGCTTCCATGCGCACCGGCAACCCCGTCAAAAAACGCTGGATGATGATGCTGGTTTCCACCCCGATGACGGAATCGTACGGCCCCGTCATGCCGCAATCGGTCTGGTAGGCGGTGCCGCCCGGCAGGATGCGCGTATCGGCCGTGGGGACGTGGGTATGGGTACCCACCACCGCCGAAACCCGACCATCCAGGTACCAGCCCATGGCGATTTTCTCGCTGGTCACTTCGGCGTGAAAATCCAGGAACCTCACTTTCACCGCCGGATCGAGCGCCGCCAGAATCTGATCCGCCTTGCGAAACGGACAGTCGGTGGACGGCATGTAGGTGCGGCCTTGCAAGTTCATCACGGCGCACTGCACGCCATTGCGGGCGCGATAGACGATGACGCCGCTGCCCGGCGCCTCGGCATAGTTACCAGGGCGCAGCAAGCGGGGCTGCCGCCCCAGGTAATCGAAGATCTCGCGCTTGTCCCAAACGTGGTTGCCGGTAGTCAGAACATCCACCCCCAAGCTTAAAAGATCTTCGGCGATGGCAGGAGTGATGCCGAAGCCCCCCGCCGAATTCTCCGCGTTAGCGATGGCCAGGTCGATGTGATTGGTCGCAACGATGTCCTGCAGATGGTCGGCGACGATGCGCCGCCCGGGAGACGCAAAGATATCTCCCACAAATAGAATGTTCATCCCTAGAATTCAACGTTAACACGTTACGGGAATAATTACGGTAGCAGGCACCATAACCTCGAAATTCGATTTCCGCACGCGAGTTTCGAGGTTGTGTAGCCTGCTACCGTAATTAGGATGCCCGCGAAACACCGTCATTATGTTCATGTACGCCGCGTCGACGAATGCTCCACCCTCGACGAGCTTTTCACCCATTGCCTGCCTGCCTTCGGGGGCGCTTACCTGCGCCGCATCTACCAGATCCTGGATCATGCCGTCGGCATGGGCTGCCCGCTGACCCTCGCCGTCTCCGGCCCGGTGACGGTTTCCGGCCAGCACCACACCTGGCTCATCCCATTGCTGGAAACGGGTTGGATAGCATATCTGAGCACCACCGACGCCGTCTGCTATCACGACGGCCACCGCAGCCTGGACGCCTACAAATCCGGCCCCATCCACGAGGTTCCCATTTTCACCGACGACGGCGCCCTGCGCGACGAAGGCACCATCCGCGTCACCGACATGGCTTTCGACGAAGGAGTGCTCCTCGACCAGGACCGTTTCCTCACCGCCATGCTGGCCCGGCCCGAGTTCCAACGCAAGATGACGGGCACCGAATTGCGTTTCCTGCTGGGACGGTATTATACCGCCCAGGAAGAGCAAAACGGAGTGGCCGCCGGCCTGCTCTCCGTTTGCCACCGCGCCGCCATCCCCATCTTCGTGGGCGCACCCGGCGACGGCAGCGTCTTTCTCAATTCCATGAAACTGTGGGCCATGCACCAGGCCGGCCTGATCCCCGAATATGCCTTCGATCTGGATCTCCACGCCGAAATCTTCGAAGCCTGCGCCTACCATCGGTGGGGCCTGTTCGACAACCCGGTGCATGCCCTGGGCACGGTGATCCTGGGCGGCGGCGTCCCTAAGAATTACAACCTCCAGCCCGAGCCGGCCCTGGGCCAGGTCTTAGGTTTGCCCAATGTCCGCGGCTATCACTTCGACGTGCAAATCGTCACCGCTCCAGTGACCGACGGATCGCTTTCTTCCTGCCCGCCCGCCGAGGCCGTAACCTGGGGCAAGGTGGACAAGGACACCTATCTGCAGACCACGGAGAGCATGCAATCCGACTATTCCATGGTGATGCCGTTCCTGGTCAAGGCGCTGCTCGATAATCGCGCGCGCTACCAACGCATGGTGGAGGAATCCGGCGAAGAAGCGGTCTTCGCGCGGGAGCCGAAGGCCCGCGGCTATCTGCGCCCGCGCGCCGGATACCGCCTCTTCGAACAGCGCGGCGAATTGTGCCGCCGCCTGACCGGCGACGTCCGCAACAATCGGGAATGGCTGCTGGAGAGCTTGGCTTATCCGTTGGCGGTGGACTCGGACCGCTGAAGAGAACTCCCTTAGCTAATTGCATGGGCTAAGATTAAAGAAATGGCGGAATTCAACGTCCACGATGCCAAGTCAAGCCTGTCGCGCCTGCTGGCACTGGTGGAGCGCGGTGAAGAGGTTACCATTATGCGCGATGGCGAGCCGGTGGCAGATCTGGTGCGGCACCGGCACAAGTCCGGCCGCCGGAGGCTGGGAGCGCTAGCCGGCACCATCTCCCTACCAGAAGGCTGGGATGCGCCGATGACGGATGAGCAGGCCGACCGCTTCCTGGAAGGTAAGGAATGGTGACCTACCTCTTGGATACCGCACCCTTTCTTTGGGCGGTGGCCGACCCGGAGAAGCTCAGCGCAAGAGTGCGCAAGCTGATGGACAGCCGTAAGAATCCCCTGTTCGTCAGCGTGGCTTCTCTTTGGGAGATTGTCGTAAAAGCGCAGAAAGGCTTGCTCCCTATCGAGGATTCGCCGCGCTGGTTAGATGCTGGCCTCGCCAGCATCGAGGCTGAAGTGCTTCCGATAAAGCCAGCCCATGTGTACCGCGTAGGTCAATTACCGATGATTCACAAGGACCCATTCGACCGTCTTCTCCTCGCGCAGACGGCTTGCGAAGGTTGGGTCTTGATCAGCAGCGACGCCGCCCTCCGCGAATACCCCGTCCCGACCCTCTGGTGATTGCCACCGGCAACCACTCCTCCATCTGGTAGAATTCCCTGGTGTCCCAACTCTTTCAGCGGAAGCCGATTGCCGCGCTGGTCGCGGATACCGAAGGTTCCGGCGGCTTGCAACGCAGCCTGCGCGCCGGCGACTTGATCATGCTCGCCATCGGGGCCGTCATCGGCGCGGGCATCTTCGGCGCCATCGGCACTGCCGCCGCCGGTCAAATCGGCCCCCACGGGGAAGTAATCCGTCTCGGCGCGGGACCGGCCCTGGTTTTCTCCTTCCTCCTGCTGGGCGGCGCCTGCGCGCTCGCCGGCCTGTGCTATGCCGAGCTGGCCTCCATGATTCCCCAGGCCGGCAGCGCCTATGCCTACTCCTACGCCACGCTGGGCGAACTGGTCGCCTGGATTATCGGCTGGGATCTCATTCTCGAATACGCCGTGGGCAACGTCGCGGTGGCGATTTCCTGGGGAGATT
>Ga0302319_10012139_pt1 | contig 16275 bp, 17 predicted proteins | sample Bog_T0_2_FD_203319 | JGI IMG/M metagenome (GOLD analysis project Ga0302319, IMG submission 203319) | Peat permafrost microbial communities from Stordalen Mire near Abisko, Sweden - Bog_T0_2 | ecosystem: Environmental > Terrestrial > Soil > Wetlands > Peat | place: Sweden: Abisko, Stordalen Mire...
GGCGGCCAGGGCCAGGTCGCCCGAGGTGAACTGGATGCCGCCAGCGGTCGTGACCGTGAGTGCGGAGGCGGGCAGCGACATGGCGCCGATTGAAGCGGCCGCGGCGGCTGAAAGGAATGCACGTGCTGCGTTGAGAGCCATTGTTTCCTCCGGGACGGGAAGCGAGGGCTGCTGGTCCGCCCGCTTTACGCAAAAGCATGGACGGCCAGAATTCCACAGTCAAACCCGAACCACGGGTAATCTGAAGGTAGCTTGGCATGGCCAAGCCATGGGCGTCAAGGAAAAAAATGAGGGACAATCGTCCGGGGGATAGACCCCGGAGGATCGGTCCATGGAAGACGACGAACTGCGGCTGATATGGCTGTACTGCTGGCTGGATGGGGTGGTCGGTGCGGTTACCGGGGAGGTTGGCCGACTGCGGGAGCGTGGGCCGGCGCCGAAGCTGACGGACGCGGAGGTGCTCACCATCATGATTTGGGGGGAGATTCTGGGTTTGCCGAGCGACGCGGCGATCTGGCGGGCCGCCAAGTCGCTGTTGGTGGGGTGGTTCCCGTGCATGGTGGCGGAATGGAATTTTGTCCGGCGCTGCGCCAACCTGATTGCCATGAAGGACAGAATTCTGGTCCTGGGGTTCGGTCCGGCGGGTGACTTCAATTCCTTCGACGGATTGCCGCTGCCAGTTTGCAAAAACGCCCGCGCGCCAAGAGACAGGCGCTTCAAGGGCGAAGCTGCATGGTCATTCTGCGCCGCGAAGGACGAGTATTATTACGGGTTCAAGGCAGGGGCGCTTGCGAACTCGAATGACGAGATATTCCGTGTCTGGCTCGGGCCTGCTAATGTTGACGAACGGGACATGCTCGAGTCCACGGCATTTGGCATGCCTGGACCGCTGCTCGCCGACAAGGGCATGATCTCGCCCGTGCTGCATGATCTGTTGGCCGGGCGCGGCATTGACCTGGTGACGCCGCTCCGCCGGAACATGAAGGACGACCGCCCGAAGTGGGTGGTCAGGCAGGCAATGCGCCTGCGGCGCCGGATCGAGACGGTGTTCGGAAGACTGGTCACGGAATTTGGCATCGCGCGCACCAAAGGACGGGACTTCTGGCGGTGGTCTGCCAGGATTTTGCGCAAGATCCTGGCCTACAACCTGCTCATCCGCTACGAGCGGCTCGCCGCCGCAGCCTGACGGATGCCTGCTGGGCTGACAATCTGGCGCCCCTGGCGCCGCCGCCGGAGCTTGCCATTGCGTGTCAACAGTTTTGGCCTATGACTTTACCCGAGGTTTGGGTAAACGTGTGATGAAAGCATCCAGAACGCTTGCCCGATGATGTGGTGTTCGCGGGACACAAGTTGTCCCGCGCTTCCGCACAGATCCGGACACGCCCACATATTGGCGTTCCCGTAATAGTCGCCACTATGTGGTCGCATATCGTGTGGCCGGGGCGCGGCCAGGGCCGTTTCGGGACTCCGCCGCCTCCATCGCCGCGAAATCAGCAGGCGCTCGATCGGGCTCCTGCGCGTCGGCAATTGCGTGGCGGCCGGCGATAACTCAGCCTCCGGCGGCGGGTCGTATCCGCGGCACGCCAGCACCGCGCGGGCATTCCCCAGAACGGGCTCGGCCGTGACGGCGCCCTCGGGCAGGGCGCAGTAGCGGATGCCGCGGTGCGCGTAGATATCCCGGAGGGGCGAAATCCCCCGGGCCGACCCGGCTGCTGCGTGCGGGCAGGTCCCTGGCAGATATTGCATTCCGGCGTTGGTGCGAACCGAGTTCCTCTGCGGTCAGCGGTAGAGGCGAAAAATCAAAGCCACGCCAATCATCTGGAAATTCGGCCAGACCGACCTTGCGGCGCAGGTCCCTTGAAAAGGCGTCGTTGAGAAATGGATGACCTACAAGCCGCTTGATGTTAACGCCGAGTCGGTATGGAAGCGCCCATGCCGGAGCATCAGGTTCGGGCGCGATCAAAAGCTCTTGCATCACGTCCATCCCATCGTCGAGGACTTCCGCATAGAAATCCCTGATGGCACACTCGTCAATCATTTGGTCAGACCGCCCGTCCCAACGCTTGCCGTCGCGAGCCTCCAAACACGGAAGCTCGGCGCGCGCCGCGTTCGAAAGCTGAATGGGTGTAAGTCCACCAAACACCTTGAAAACATCCCGCACGATTTCCCATGTCTCGTCCGGCAATTGCACGCGCATGGACACCAGGTGCTCTCGCCAACCCGTGCGGAAACCCCCCCCCCGGTCGCGGATGAATTGCCACACGGTCGGCTCTACCGGACCGTGTGGCAATGCCTCGAACTTGCCGTCGAACAAGGGGCGCCCCTTCTCGGTGAGGGACAGTGCTTGCCCATAGTAGAGCAGCTTCAGGATCTGAGTTGGACCCAGATCCTGCCCTCCCTCTACCTCGGCCAAAAGCTCGAAGGCGGCGGCCACTTCGATCGCTTTCGTCAACATGGGGTGAATTGCTCCCGACCTGCTGTTCCAGAGAATACATGCATGGGCCGGGCCATTGGCACAAGACCGTCGTTTGGGTAGGAGCAAACCGGGGCCACATCGGCCGCCTGTGAAGACCCGATTTCAAACCATGGATGGCGATCCGATGAAATTTTGCTATCCGATGGCCTCCAGGCGAAATGAGCTACTCCTTGAGCCTCTTGCAAGCCTCTGACGCCCGAGTGTAGGCAGATCGCCTGAGAGAGGGCACCAGGACCGAAAATATAGGCGCGTGTGACGGGTTTTCCGGCCCTTCGGGCAAGCCGGCATTGCGACGTGTTCCGGTCGGGCGCCCGAAGCGACGTGCCCACCAGGAGGCGCCAACCTGGCGGCCGCGTCGGCTCCAAAGGGAAACCAGGACTGACACCGCCGTGCTCTACCGGGTCCGCGGCTGCCCCGGAAGAATGCTGAACTCATCATGGGCGGGCGGGCAGCCGGCTTGGTCTCCTGTCCTGAACCGCCGCCCGCATCCCGTCAGGCCGTCGTTGCCTCTTCCGAGCGCCAGCGCCGCAGCAGATCGGCCTGCCGCGGCGTCACCCTTCCGGGGACAGACGGCAGCAGCCGCACAAACAGTCCCCCATGCCGCCCGCCGGACGCACCGGGCAGCCCCCGCCCGTCCAGTGCCAGCACCGCGCCGGCCTGCGTTCCCGGCGCGAAGCGGACGGACAGCGGATGCCCGCCGCCGAGCGGCTCCACCGCCGCGGTCCCGCCGAGGCACAGGTCGGTGAATGGCACCTTGACCGTTGTTATCAGGTCGGCGCCGTTGCGGCGGAAACGGGCGTGGGGTGCGGACCTGACAACAACAGCCAGATCCCCCCGTGGGCCTCCGCCGGATCCCGGCCCGCCGCTGCCCGCAATCCGTATGACGGTGCCATCGGGAAGCCCTGGCGGCACATACACTTCGGGCGGCTGGCCTGAGCCATGACCGGAACCGCCGCAAGCGCCGCAGGCGCACGCCGTGATCCTGCCGGTCCCGCCACATCCCCTGCAGGGCACGTGGACCCGGACGATGCCCTTGGCCACTCTGGTCTGGCCTGATCCGCCGCATATCCCGCATGGAATGGCCGCGGTGGAGGCAGTGCCGGTTCCCTGGCAGACCCTGCAGACACCGCCGGCGCCAGCCACGGGGACCCGTCCGCCCGTCATGACAACTTCAAGGGAGACTTCGACCTCGGCCGTCATGTCTGAACCGCGCCTTGCCTCCTGCGCTGGCCTGGCGGGTGCCGGATCGCTCCCGGCCAGCAGCAGGTCGCGCGCCTGCTTGAGCCGCTGGAATCGTCCGGCGTCGCCGCCCGGGATGTCAGGATGGTGCTGCTTGGCAAGGCTGCGGTAGGCCGCCCTGACGGCTTCCCCGCCCGCGCCGGGCGCCAGCCGGAGTTCGGAGTAGGCGGCTGTCCTGTCCACGCGATCCCTCCGGGCAATGGCGTCATGCCTAGATATTTCCTTGACTGCCAGCGGATGTTGACTCTGGACTCCGCCTGTGACATGCTGGCGGAAGCCTGAAATCAGCTGCGGAAGTCTGTCATGGCACAAGGCAAGCATAGCACCTGCAGGAACGCCCGCCACAATGGCATTACAGTCGGCTGAAAGCACCGCGCCCCCGCAGGGGGCGGCGGACCCGGAGGATTTGCGCCAGGCGCGCCTCCGCACGCACCGGACGGTGCCGAATTCCTCCACAGCGAAGGCCATGGCCTAGCAGCCTGTCGGACATCCCGCCACTGTCCATCTGAGGCCAGCAGCCAGGTCCGGTGAGACGGGCCGGCTGACGGCCGGAGTGGCAAGCAACCGCCTGTGCGAGAATCGCAACAGTTTCCTCGCACAGGATCCGCTAGCATGGCCAATTTCCGCCCGTTCGACCGGGAGAAGAGCTTTGAGATGCCGCCGTCTGTCGGCGAGTGGCTTCCGCCGCGCCACATGGCGCGGTTTGTGGTCGAAGTGATTGACGGGCTGAACCTGGACGCGATAACCGCCGCTTATGCCGGATCTGGTTCGGCGTCATACCATCCTGCGATTCTGCTTGGGATTCTGGTGTACGGCTACGCCAACGGCGTGTTTTCGAGCCGCAAGCTCGAGCGCGCGACTTACGATTCGGTGGCTTTCCGCTTCGTGGCGGCAAATGAGCATCCGGACCACGACACGATCGCCACGTTCAGGCGGCGGTTCGGCAAGGAAATCAAGCCGCTGTTCGTCCAGGTCCTGCAGTTGGCCCGCGAGACCGGCGTGCTCAAGCTTGGCACGGTGGGTCTGGACGGCACGAAGATCCACGCCAATGCCAGCCGCCACAGCGCGTTGTCATACGAGCATGCGGCCAAGATAGAGGCCCAGCTGACCGCGGAGGTGACCGCGCTGATGGCGAAGGCGGAGGCCGCCGACACCGCCAACATCCCGGATGGCATGTCAATCCCGGCCGAAATTGCGCTGCGGGAGACGCGGCTGGCCAGGATTGCCGAGGCACGGGCGAAGATTGAGGAGCGGGCGAAGGAGCGGTTCAAGCGCGAGCTGGCAGAGTATAAGGAGAAGATGGAAGCGCGGGAAGCCAAGGCGGCCGGCGGCAAAAAGCCCGGCGGCAAGCCGCCGCAGCCGCCGAATGACGTGCCCAAGCCGACTGACCAGATCAATCTGACCGACGAAGAGTCGCGCATCATGAAGGTTGCAGGCGGCGGCTTCGAGCAATGTTACAACGCGCAGGCGGTGGTGGCCGCTGGCAGCCTGCTGGTGATCGCGGGCGATGTGGTGCAGGCCGGGAACGACAGCCAGCAGGTGGCGCCGATGCTCAAGCAGGTGCTGGATCTGCCGGCCGACGTCGGAAAACCAGAGACTCTGCTGGCAGACACAGGATACTTCAGCGCCGCCAATGTGGCGGCGTGCATTGCGTCCGGCATCGATCCGCTGATCGCCATGGGCCGCCAGCCGCATCATCCGCCGCTGCAGCAGCGGTTCGCGGAGCCGGCGAAGGCGCCGGAGAACCCGACACCGGTCCAAGCCATGGCGCACCGGCTGCAGACTGCGGCAGGCAGAGAACTCTACGCACTGCGCAAGCAGATTCCGGAGCCAGTGTTCGGAATAATCAAGTCGGTGATGGGCTTCCGGCAATTCCTGCTGCGCGGCCTTGAAAACGTGCAGTGCGAGTGGGATCTGGTGACCATGGCATGGAACGTGAAGCGGCTGTTCGTCCTGGCTCCGGCAGGGTGATGCCAATCTCGGGCCACAGATCCGTCCAAAACGGCATCTGCCGCACGAGATTGGCACGGTCAGGCCGGATTCCGGCTCCCGCGGGCCAGAATCCGGCTCTGGCAGACCGCCAAAGGCGGCGCCAGACGGCCATCACGTCAATATTTTTGCCATGTCCGACAGGCTGCTAGCTTCCGGAACGGGCGCGTCCCGGTCCGCGACCCATCCTGGCGGCTCAGCGACGCAACCCGCACGCGGCCAAATGCCGTCCCGTGGGTGCTGGATGCCGCCCTGATGAGGGACCAGAGCCGCAACGTCACGCCATCAGCCAAGTGGCGGACGATTTGGTGGATGCCTGATCCGCAAGGTGCCCGTGACGGGATGGAGAAACCCGGGGGTTGGCTGGCAGATGGCGTGTCGGAGGATGTGTCTGCCGGGCCACGGCGGCCGCCGGCTTTGCGCCAGCCGTGGCCCGGCAGACAGTCTTCCAAGGCCGGCGGATTCATCAGCCTGACGACGGTGTCATTTCCGAATGGGTCAGGGATGCATCCGGCGAATGATGGTGGCCGACATCGCGAGAGGTGCGCGATGCCTCGTGGTGGCCATCAAGCCATGGATTGAGGCCAGGCTACTCGGGGTTGGCGAGCCTGGCTCGCCTTGGCCGCCCTGATCGAGGTGGTCCGCGCCCGACCGACGGTCACATCGGCCCGACGGAAGCATGCACCCGGCGGGTGGCCGGCATCAAAGATGAGGAAATCGTGTCGGCTGGTGGCTGGCATGAGCCGCGGATGGCTGCCGTTGTCGGGGACACCGTCGGCCGCCCGGCGGGAAGCCAGCCTGATCGGGTGGAGGGCATCAGGTTGGGTTGGCGCCTCATCCCAGGTTCACCACTTCCAAACTCCATCATGCTTTTCGCGGCGGGGACCCGGCCATTCATGGCCGGGAGGAGCCGCGGCAAGATGTCAACCGCCAGGACACCAAGGAAAACCGATCAGCCTGTCAGCGGGACGGTCTCCGGCGGCCGAACGCAGGCACATCGCAGACCGCAAAAGTTCCCGGGGTGGGAAAGTGCAGTTGTGGCGCAAAAATCTGATCTGGCTTGCCGCCGGACGTATTATCCTTGTGCGACAGTCAGCGGTGGCGGCAGTGCCTTGCGGCCAAGGAAACCAATCTGCCCAGAACAGGATGGTCGAACTCGGCTCCCATCCCATGCTTGGCCACGCCGTATCATCGGGGTGTGGAAAAACCGCGCCAGAAGGAGAAGAAGAACATGGCCGATCTGCAATCCCGCCGCCGGCGAGCGGCGGACGGCGAATGGGAACGTTACGACATGGGGCCATGCATGGTCGAAGCCTTCGACGGCTGGGAGTGGGTGGAGCCGTCAGATGAAGTGACCCGCGTGGTCTACTTCGAAAATTCCGAGGATCCCGGTTCAGACACCGTCAGGGGATATTTCACGGTCAGGTTCCTGGATAGCGGCAGCGACGAGGTCGGCGAGGCATATGCTTCGCTCGGCGGCTGTCTGTTCGGCAGGCGGGTTCCGGAGGAGACGGTAGCGCCTCCCGGTCCGTCCTTCTGACATCCAAAGCGCTCGGTTGTTTGGGGCAGGGACAGACCCCGCCCCTTCCCAGCGGCGTCAGATGGCAACGCCCTGGGCAACCTTGCGCGCGCGCCGGCGTCGCATCTCATCCTTGGGGATGGCCATGACACGCGCCGTCTCGCCCTGCTCCGCCCCGTCCGCGCTGAAGCCCGACGCTGCCGCCAGCGCCAGAAGCGTCACACCGACAGCGCCTGCCTCCATCCGCAGATCTCCCACCGGGCGGGAATAGACCCGCTCGACAAGCCCCATAGCAGTGGACCTGCCGAGCCCGGCAGCCTGGGCCGTTTCCAGCGCTTCCTCGAGAAGGCGCATTCCGCGCTCGGGCATGCTCGCGGCCACCCGATCCCCAAATGTCCGGCGCACCCGGCCGGCAGGGAAAAACCGTCGAATTCGCGGTGTTCCTTCCGGCCCATCGGCACTCTCCCGGCAGACCGGAAATTGCTCCGTGCCCTGTCATGCGCGGATATCCCCGACGGCGTGCGTGCCATGATTTGTTTGCGGCACAGGGCACGTCCGGCAATGCCGCCGCAACGCGTCACGCGGCCTGCGGTCCAGGCAGGCTGACCTTGGGATTCCGTCCGATGAGCTTTGATTCCGGTTTTCAGGCGCGTCGCAGACGCCTGACGTCGCTTTGTGTGAACGCCGACCCGTCTGTCGGACTCCTCCAGTCGTGGGGACTTCCTCCAGGCGCCGCAGGCCTGGCGGCGTTGGTCGACACAGTGTTGGAGGCGGTCCGGGACACGGTCGCCGTGGTGAAGCCGCAGTCCGCCTTTTTTGAACAGTTCGGCCCGGCCGGGATGGCCGAGCTCCAGCGGCTGTGCAGCCGCCTCTCGCAGCGCGGCATCCTGGTAATCGCCGACTGCAAAAGGGGAGACGTCGGCCACAGCATGGAGGCCTACGCCCGGACCTGGCTCGGTCCGGACCAGGCGTACGCCGTGTCCGCCATGACGCTGAACCCGTATCTCGGTTTCGGGGCGCTCTGCCCGCAATCGGGCTGGCGGCAAGTTCGGGCCAGGCCACCTTCGTGGTTGTGAGCTCGTCGAACGCCGAAGGCGCGGCCGTGCAGACGGCGATCACGCCCGGCGGCCAGTCCGTTGCCGCCTGCCTTGCCGCCGACGTGGCGGGCGCCAACGCGCGCCACCTGGGTGCTGACGGCGCCGGACGCACCGGCCCATGCGGCGCGGTCTGCGGCTTGTCCGGCCAGCGCAGTCCCGGCTTCCTGCCCGGACTGCTGGGCAACGCGCCCATCCTTGTTCCGGGGATCGGCGCACAGGGCGGCACGTGCGCGGACTTTCCCGAGCAGTTTGCAGGCCATCTCGACAGGGCGGTCCCGGCTGTCGGACGGGACATCCTCCGGCATGGTCCAAGCGCCAGGCATCTGGCAGAGGCAATCGGCCGGTTCCAGGAACTGCTTGCGCCAACAAGGGACTGACGGCAGATGGATGTTCCGGCGCTCGCCTCACTCATCACGGATATCCAGCGGTCGATGCGGCCGTCCGCGGATCTGGACCGCCGCATCGCGGCCGTCATTGGCGGGGACGGAGAGCCTGGAAAGACGGCGCCCTGCACATCGAGCACCGATGCCGCCCTGCTCGCGGTTCTCGAAGCCTGGTGGTGGACAGTCTCGCACCTCGAGGCCGAGGTCATGCCGACCGCGCCAGGCACTGGCGCGCCAATCGCAGACGGGATGGACTGGGAGAAACGCGCAAATCCGGCTGGGTAAGTGGCATGAATGCCGGTCACTTATCTTGCAACCGCCGCCTGTGGCATATATGATTGAAATGCATGCCATATAGTTGGAGGCGACAATGGCCCGAAGGGTTGTTCCACAAGAAGGTTCCAGGGTCCGCCAGGTTGTGGATCCAGTCGGACTGGGCGCTGTCGTGAAGGCCGAACGCCTGCGCCGCGGCGTCAGCCAGGAGGAGTTCGGGGCGGTGGTTGGGCTGACAAGGCAGATGGTGAGGCTGATTGAGGCGGGCGAACCGGGCATCGCAGTCGGCACTGTCCTGCGGGTCGTCGCGGATGTAGGTATCCGATTGGTCGCCATCCCGATCGCCCCTGATGGTATCAATGACAGCCCAGGGAAACGGGAGTTCGCCCTAGCCAACGAACTGCTGCGGGCCGTTGTCTCGTCCGGACGGGGGATGGAGCCATGAGCGGCACTTTTCTGCGCAGGTTGATTGTCCGCATTGAGGGGGCAAGCTCCGCTGTGGGCACGCTGGAGGACGATCCGGATATCGGTGGGTATGGCATCAGGTTCGCATATGCGAATGGCTACGGCGGTCCTGCGTTGTCGGCATCCATGCCTCCCCGCTTGGCTCCTTACGGCAACGCGGAATCCCGGGCCTATTTCGACAATCTGTTGCCCGAAGGCGCGCAGCGCCTGGTGGTCATTCCGAACGGGCTGGAAGGCAATCGCCCATTTGATGAGAACGATGTCATCGGGCTGCTTTCCGTTCTTGGCGGCGAATGCCCCGGAGCGGTCATGGTCACTTCCGAGGGGGAACCGCCACCGAAGGTTCCTGGCGTAATCCCCGACGATTACGCGCCGCTTACCGATGGCGAGGTCGAGCTCATGCTACGGGATGCGGCGCGCGGGCGCATCCCCGCCCAAGGCGACCGGATTTCGCTTCCTGGCGTACAACGGAAGGTCGCGTTCTCCACAATTGACGATGGAGAGACATTCCTGAGGACGGCGGCCAAGGGGGTGCCAGGAACACATTTCCTGAAAGTCGACCCCGCCAACGACCCCCGCTTTGAAGGTGGCGTGATCAGCGAGCTTCTTTGCATGCGCGTCGCGGCGGCGGCCGGCCTGCCCGTCGCTGGCGTGGATGCGATATCATTCGGCGACCTGAACGCGCTGCTGGTGCGCCGCTACGACCGCACGGTGTCCGCTGATAGCACCGTGCGCCGCATCCACCAGGAGGACGCCGCCCAGGCCCTCGGGCTGGACCGCAAGCTGAAATATCAGAAGGATGCCAGGAAGGCATTTAAGGACGCGGGCATCTCCGCCTTGATGGGGCCGTTCGCGGCGTTGACCGCCGCCCCCGGCGACACACGCGACATCATCCGCCGCGCGGTGTTCACGAACTGGCTGCTCGGCAACAATGACGCGCACATGAAGAACTTCTCGCTTCTCCATCCATCGGACGGCAGACCTCCCGCGCTCGCCCCTCTCTATGACATCGTGTCGGTCGAGTCGCTTCCGGGCGGCTGGACGGAGATGGCCATGCCCATCAATGGCGTTGCCATGGCACCGGCGGTTGGCGCGGCTGACGTCGAATGGCTAGCGGCGCAGGACGCCCCGGCACAACGCAAGATTCCTGCTGTGGTTCTGCGGCGGCGCATCAACGGATTCCGGGAAATTGCGGAAGCGGCCCCCCCCGCAATCGAACAAGTGATCGCTGATGGCGAGGTGTCATTGCAAGAAGCCGAGCCACTCCAAAATCTTGTCCGCGCCAGGATGGGCATCCTCAGCCATGCGTTCGGCTGGCAGTTGCCAGTCCCGTGACGACGGCGAGGCGTTCCGCCGCTGCTTCGCGGCGTGAAAAAAGCGTCCGAGACGGTCGACGCGACCGCCAGCAGAAGCACCTCGCCCAGCGGGTAGGTGATCTTGCCAGCCACCCGCGGGTCCTTCAGATCCTTGAAATGCTCGAGGAAATTTGCGGCCACGCCGCGTGCGGCGGCTTCCGTGACAACTCCAACGTCTTCCACTGCTGTCCTCCGCCCGGCGGGTTGTGACAGCAGTCTGGGTCCCCAGCTTCCCCCGAGGCCATCCGCATGCCGGAGGCCACATGCGCCAGTGTGACCCCGTCCGCTGGCTTGCGGCAAGCAAATCGTGGCTGAGGCGATCGGTTTCTTTGGAGGATGGCTTCGGCGGAGGATCGCCGCCAAGGCGGAATTGACCCATGCTCGGAGGAAATCCGTTGGTGTCGGAAGATGGCCGCCAAGGGGGTGCGGACGCTCCATGGAGGGACTCCTGCCGGGATGCGTTCTGGGGAAGATGGCGGCAGGAGACCGAGGCACGCCACCTTGTTGGAGGACGGGGTGCGCTGTGGCCTGATGTCACCCGTACCGGAGGCTTGCCGCCGCGGCCACTTGGAGAATTCTGTCCTGTCCCGGTGAAAATCCGGCCGCGGAGAAACAGCGGGCAGACGGGCTGCCTTCCCCCATGGCGGCATTCCGGAAGCCTGGCCCGCCGCCGGCCTCAAGGTCGGTTGCGGCGCGCGTCTACCGCCTGCGGCGCCGCCCCGGGTGGTGGAAATACGATGACCAGGTGGATACCCAGACCGGGCCAGGCCACCTCACCGGGTGGATGCGTTCCAGCCGGGAGCGACGGGGCACACCGTAACGGAGGCCGCCTCGGAGATTGCGCCGATCGCCGGAAGGATGTTGGCCCCGGTGTGGATGGCATCCACTCCCGGCGGAGGCCTGGCCGGGTGGCCAGATGGAGGCGGTCTGGGCTATGCGTTCCGCCGGCGGGCGATGCGGCGGCCCAGCCATCCGAGGAGAACGACGGCCCCTGGCAGTGTGCCTCCGGTTACGGGCAGCGGCGCGCCGTCTGTGGTTGCGCCGTTCGGGGTGGCCAGGAAGGCATGTGTGCCGGAGGCATCCGAGTAAAACCCGACGATGTCTCCAGAGTTGTTTATGCCCCAGGCAAGTGTATTGGTGGCTCCTGGAACGTTTATGGTCGTGTAGGTGCCGTTGATGTCGACGAAGCCGTCGAGCTTGCCCGAGGCGTCCCAATAATACCCGACAACCTGCCCGGCGTTGTTGACGTCGCTCGTGTAGGTCCCTGTGTTGTAGCCATGGACGGCGAGGGGCTCATCCAGTGTGGTGAAGGTGCCATTGGTGTCGAGAAAGCCGTGGAGGGAGGATGAACCGTCCCAGTACTGTCCAACAATTTGGTCCGTGTCGTTGATGCCCATGGCCCGAGTACCGCCAGCTCCGGGAACGTTGATGGTTGTGTAGGTGCCGTTGGCGCCGGTGAAGCCCTGCAGCGCGCCATAATACCCGACAACCTGCCCGGCGTTGTTGATGCCGAAGGCGAAGGTTCTTTGGCTGCCGAGCGAGTCATTGATGTTTGTGTAGGTGCCGTTGGCCTCGACGAATCCGTGATATGTATTTGAGATATCTTCATAATAACCGACGACATGGCCGGCGTTGTTGATGCCGAAGGCCGCTGTGCCTCCGGATTCGGCGAGGGGGTCATCCAGCGTGATGAAGGTGCCGTTGGTGTCCAGGAAGCCGTGGCTGATGCCAGAGATGTCCGTGAAATTCCCGGCAATCTGCCCGGAGTCGTTGACGCCGTAGGCCGAGGTTCCTTGGGCACCGAGGGGATCATTGATCTCCGTAAAGGTGTAACCGCTGCTCTTCGCCCTGGCTCCCCCCCCTGCGGCCATCATCATGCCCGCCGCGGCACCCATCATGAGGACGGATTTCATCGCGAAGTTGGAATTCATCATGGACATGGTCGGCTTCCCCTGTGGCCAAGCGCTAACCGGGACCCAAACCTCGGGTTTTTCTGCAACCTGATGGAGCTTGGCATGCCAAGCTATGGGGTGTAAAGGAAAAAAGTGAAGGACAATCGCCCGGGGATAGCCCCCGGAGGATCGGTCCATGGACGACGGCGAACTGCGGCTGATATGCTGTACTGCTGGCTGGATGAGGTGGTCCAGGCGGTTATCAAGGCGGATGGCCGGCTCCGGCAACCGTCCAGATTTGGGGCGAGATGCTGGGCTTGCCGAGCGACGCGGCGATCTGGCGGGCCGCCGTGGCCACCACATGGGCGTCCTTGCGCTGCGCGGGCGTGCTGCACATCCCCCGAACGGCCCGTGTCAGGGCTGGAACCGCCGCGCAACTGGCCGTGGGGAAGGCACGATCCATCTCCGCCTTGCGCCAGTCGATCCTGTCCTGCGGAATATGGAGGTTCGATGCCGCCAGGTTGCGCGACCACTCGGCGTGAATCTCGTCCGACCATATCGGATCGAAGGCACCATTCTCTGCCAGACAGAGCAGCAGATCGGTCAGGCGGCCCTGGAACAGAATACAGGCATCGAGGACGGCAATCGCCACCACGGGTGTGGTCAGAAGTCGTACTCCTCGCTCATCTCGGCGAGGTTGGCCAATGCCTTGCGGCGCTCCCGCGTCTGTCTCTCCGCCAGGGCCATAACCTCGGTGCGCGACAGCTTGTGGCGGGTGTGCACCATGCGCGGATGCAGATATCCCCTTTGAATCAGGCGCATCACTGACGGTCGGGACATCTTGAGGATCTCAGCGGCTTGGTTGGGCGTGATCTCGTCTTCGGTCGCCGTCTTCCGCGTCTCCCGAATGGGGAGCTGGGCGGATATGATGTCCACGAGCTTGAGCAGCGCCAGGGCGTCCCGTGTGTCCGTCTCGAACACCACATTGCTCCCAACGGCGCGTCCCTTCGCTGCCATCGACCTGCGCAGCTTGTCGGCTGCCCGGCGGGCGTTGGTCAGGACGGTCGGGCTCACCTCCAGATTGATAGCGGTCGCCATGGCGATATCCTCCTCCCGCACAGGTAGCGCGGCTCTGCTCTATTTGCAAGAAGTGCAGTATGTGAAAGTCTCTCGCTGAGAGTGCCTGACATCCGGCAGGACGGTCCCGCCATCGGCGCCAGCCGCCGATTCACAGGAAGGCCCCGCGGCCGAGACCTGTGCAAATACAGTCAAGGTATGTTGGCTGCTCGCCCGCGCCGCGGTCTGGTTCTTTGTGTTCCCGTCGTGGGATGCGCTCCTGGCAAAGCTGACATGCGCTCGCTCTCCGCCGCGAGCATGATCGCAGGCATGGCGGCACCTGCGGCCATAATGAGAACTGCTGGCAACCCGCGTCGCATGCCAGATTGTGGCGCAGAGTGGATCCACACTGGCGGCCAGGGCGCGGAACCGATGACGGCGGAAAAGACAGTATCGTTCCTGATCGCACTCACCGTGGCATCCGATGCGCCTGGGGTCTGGTCAATCCGCGGCGGCTTTTCCGACGGCAGCACCATGCGGCTCGCGACGGTGGGTGAGGGCGGGGATGACCCGAGGAACGCCGAAACGCTGATGGCCACCGCCCAGGCGCTCGCTTCCGCGCTCCGCTTCCTGCACCGCCGCTTCGAGGTCGCCGAGCTCGGCATCGAGGGCAGGACCGCCCAGGTTTCGATCGACTATGACCCGGAGGCGGACGATCCGGCAGTATCCTACCGCGCCGTGGTGCTGCGGCACGGGAGGCGTTCCGAGCGCTTCGGGACCGGCGATCCGGCGCGGGACTGGAGGGACATGCGTGCCCGCTCGAGGGAAGTGGCGGAAATCCTCATGCACGCGCCGGAGTGCGGGGCATTCGCCGCGGACGCCGGGGGCTGGCGCATGGATCCGGCCGAAGGCCTGGTGCGGGAATAGCGCGGTTCCGCGATTTGCCCGCTTCCCCCGCGCCCGGATCGGGGATACAAGGAAAAACGCCAGAGGCACGCCCGCAATCCGGCGCGCGGCCGCCCGTTCCGGAGCCCGCATGATGAATATCCTCCATCCCGCCCCACGTCCTCCCATGCGGCGCCTGTCCCACGCTGCCGTGCCCGTGCTCATTGCCATGCTGGCAGCTGCCCCCGCCCTGGCGCAGGGTGGCAATCCCGGAGCATCCGTCCCGGCGCTTACCCCGGCGCAGGAGGCAGCTGTGGAGACCGTCGTGGCCCGCTGGATTGCGGACCACCCCGCGGCGGTGAGGCGGGCCATCGATCCTGTGCGGGCAGCCGGAGTTGACGACCCGGACGACGTGACGGCGGGCAATCCGGCGGGCGACGTGTCGCTGGTCGCCTTCATCGACCGGGGATCTCCGTCAGGCCCCGCCGCCGTGACCGTCATGATGGCGCTGGTGGCCACCGATCCGGGGCTTCGCATCGTCATCAAGGAATTGCCCCTGCTCTCGCAGGCATCCGTCGAAGCCGCCAGTGTGGCGTTCGCCGCGCACAGGCAGGGCGGGAAGGCGGCGTTGGCGTTCGAATCGGTGATGACAACGGCACCCGCCGGCGGCGCGTCCGCCCGTGCGGCCGCGGAGCGGGCCGGACTGGATCCCGTCCGTCTCACGGCTGACGCGTCCGGCCCGGAAGCAAGGAGTTACCTGCGGAGGACGCGGGAGCTCGCCGGCCAACTGGGGATCCGGGCGGCACCGACTTTCCTTGTCGGGACCCACGCGATGGTCGGGCTGCGCGGTCCTGACGAACTGCGGGAAGCAATCCTGGCGGCGCGGTCGGTGCCGCCGCCCGGCTGAGCGCCGTTCTGTCTGGCGTGGCGGTACCACGGCCAGGCGCGATGCCGCGTGTTGCCAGCGGATCTGGTAGATTGACAAAGAAAAACAGCGCGGCTAGTTTGCCGCGCCGGGCCTGGCTGGCCCCGGGAGGCATTCCCTATGGATTTGTTTGAACACGCCGACGGCATTGGCCGCGGACCTGCGCCACCCGCCCCAGCCGTGCCCGTGCCGCAGGTCCGCGGCGCGCGCCCCGGTTCGCCGTTCGCGGCAGGTGCGGCGCGGCATCCGGCATTCCGCCGTGCGGCTCCGGCGCCACCGCCGGCCAGGTTGCCTGTCGCCAGGCCGGAGGTGGCGCCGGCGCACGCCGCGGCCTCGGAAGAGCTCCGTGGCAAGGTCAGGCGTGTGGTGTGCCGCACGGAAAGCGGTTTCACCGTGCTGGCGATCCGGACCGGGAACGGGTCGGAGGTTTCGCTCCAGACGCTCACGGCACAGGAGTTCCGCGAGGGCGACGCGATCATCGCCGAGGGCGCCTGGGGAGACTACCGCGGCCGCCCGCAGTTCAGGGCGGAGGTCGTGCGCGCCGACATGCCCCGGGGCGCGCGCGGCGTCGCCGACTGGCTGCGCGGCGGTGCCGTGCGTGGCATTGGCCCCGCAGCAATCGCCAAACTGGCTGCGGCGTTCGGCGACCGCCTCCCGGATGTGGCGGGGGACGCGGCTGCCCTGCGCAAAGGCGGCCTGAAGCCAGCCCAGGCCGATGCGC
>Ga0302319_10012141_pt1 | contig 16275 bp, 14 predicted proteins | sample Bog_T0_2_FD_203319 | JGI IMG/M metagenome (GOLD analysis project Ga0302319, IMG submission 203319) | Peat permafrost microbial communities from Stordalen Mire near Abisko, Sweden - Bog_T0_2 | ecosystem: Environmental > Terrestrial > Soil > Wetlands > Peat | place: Sweden: Abisko, Stordalen Mire...
CAAGGCCGCTATCTCGTGCAGATCCTTCTCTAAAGGCTTTATGCCGGCTGCGTCAATCGCCTTTTCGTCCATGCAGGCCGCGAAGAAGTCGCCGATCTTTTGCTCGACCGGCGTGCGGGAAGGGGACGGTTTGGATGCTTCTACAAGAAGCCCCCAAAGGAAGCGAGTGTTCTCCTCGCCGAGCTTCGCATAAACGTCCCAGCGCGCCTGATCCGAGGGAATCGGGTTGTTCTTGATCCACCCGCCGCAGGAGTACTTGAAGAAGTCGTTGCAGGGGTCGACCGAGCGGTCCATGGAGGGCAGGTCCAGGCTGGGCGTGTACGGCAAGGCGGTGAGCGGCGTGGGTTCCGGGGATTGGGCGAGCAAAAGAGAGCAAGCCAGCGCCCATGCGGAACCCCGTATAATTGTCAGCATCATTATTATTCTAGATTGCGCCCGCGATGGCACGGGCTCTGTTCTCTTCGACGAGCTAAGCCGCCGCGTGCTCTTCCATGCTGACCGGCGACGTCCCGGTCAGAATGGCGCGCGCTCGTTGGAGTTCGTCCGGCGTTCCGTGTACGACCAGCACGAATTTGTCGGCTTTGATGTCGGCCTCGTACTTTACGGCGCTATCCTTCGGAATGCCTAAGCTGACGAGTCCCGCGGCTACGGCGGAGAGGCTGCCAACGATTACCGCCGATTCCAAAGCGCCAATCAGCGCCGCTAGAAAAGGACCGGCTACCAACACCGGACCGATGCCTGGAATCAGAAAAAAACCTGCTCCAAAGAGCAATCCCCATATCCCGCCCCAGAAGGCTCCCATACCACCCCAAGATTTCATACGATCGCCGGCGGTGTAATAGCCAACGACATTTTCTTCCGTGTGGTAGTCCTTTCCGATGATGGAAATTTTGGTGATGTCAAAAGAAGCTGCGCTTAGCTTGGCGACGGCCTGCTCGGCGTCGGTATGGCTATTGTAAACGGCAACTACACTGCCCGGGTCAGTCATAAAGATCTCCTGTTTATTGACGAAAGTGACATATGTTGCGTTAGCGCAATCAAGCGCCCTAAGTATTGTAGACTGGCGCGAATCAGAATCAATGAGGAAAAATGTGGGCCGTGAGATGATCGGGGCGAGGTGTTTTCTTTCCATCAATGGCTGCAGCGCCGCGCGTCGGATCGCAACGTTCGCTCCGTCGCGCCGCTAGTTGACGAGGTACACAGCCGGCCAGTACCCGACTGTTCGAAGCTTCGGGAGCGCGCTCGCGCCGGCGAAACTTTAGACGACCTTTTGGTAGACGTCTTCGCGGCAGTCTGCGAAGCCGCAAAACGCAGCCTGGCGCAGAGTCCGTATGATGTGCAGATCGTCGCCGCCATCGCCATGCATCACGGCCAGATCGCGGAGATGCTGACCGGGGAAGGCAAGACGCTGGCCGCCGTATTTCCCGCCTGCCTGCACGCGCTCACCGGCAAAGGATTCCACGTCCTAACGGTGAACGATTATCTGGCCCGCCGCGACGCCCACTGGATGGGCGATCTCTATCGCCGCATGGGCCTCTCCGTCGCGTGTTTGCAACAAGGCATGACTATCGCCGAACGGCAGAGCGCCTACGCCGCCGATGTCACCTATGCCACCGCGAATGAAATCGGCTTCGACTACCTGCGCGATCATCTGGCGTCCGATCCCGCGCAACTGGTGCAGCGTCCCTTCCATTTCGCGCTGATCGACGAAGCCGATTCGATTCTGATCGACGAAGCCCGCATCCCATTGGTGATCGCCGGCGGCGCGAATCCCGCCGATGGCCTGCCTCACCGAATGGCCTCTCTGGCGCACTGGTTGACGCCGGGCCGCGATTACACTCGCGACGAATATTCGCGCAACGTAAACCTCACCGAGACCGGGGCGCGGCGCGCGGAGATGTGGCTGCGCGTGAGCAATCTCTACGACCTTGAAAACCTGGCGCTGCTGACCGCGTTGAATCACTCGCTCCATGCCAAGGAACTGCTGCGCCGCGACGTGGATTATGTGGTGAAGAACGGCTCCGTTGAACTGGTCGACGAGTTCAAGGGCCGCGTGGTTCACGACCGGCGCTGGCCCGACGGTCTGCAGGCGGCCATCGAAGCCAAGGAGGGCGTGCGGTTGCGCACCGAAGGCCGGGTGCTAGCCACGCTCACGGTCCAGAATCTGGTGGATCTATACCCTATGGCAGCCGGGATGACGGCTACGGCGCTGACGCAGGCCGAAGAACTGAAGCAGGTTTACGAACTGCCGGTAGTCGCAATCCCGCCCAATCGCGAAAACATCCGCCAGGACTTCGAAGACCTTATCTTTACTCACCGCGCCGCGAAAGAGGCCGCGCTGATTCGAGAGATCCGCGACGTTCATGCCAAGGGCCGTCCGATTCTGGTGGGCACCGCCAGCGTGGCCGAATCCGAGCGGCTGGGCCGTGCGCTGGCAGTGAACGGGATTCCGAACCAGATTCTGAACGCCCGCAATGATGAGCAGGAGGCCGCGATTATCGCTCAGGCAGGGGCACTGGGCGCGGTAACGATTTCTACGAATATGGCTGGCCGCGGGACTGATATTTTGTTGGGCGGCAATCCTCCCCACGACCGCGAGAGGGTGATCGCATTAGGGGGCCTGTATGTAATCGGCACGAACAAGCACGAGAGCCGGCGCATCGATAATCAACTGCGCGGCCGTGCGGGACGCCAGGGCGATCCGGGCTCAACCATCTTCTTCGTCAGCCTGGAGGACGATCTCATCCATCGCTTCGGCGTACTTGACTTGCTTCCTCCTATATATGGAGAGGCTCGTCACCCCGAAGCGCTGAAAGACCCGCTGGTGGTTTCTGAAGTCAATCGCGCGCAAAGGATTATCGAAAGCCAGAACCTGGAGATTCGCCGCAGGCTGTGGCGGTACGAAGGGATGCTGGAGGATCAGCGCCGCATCATGCATTCGCGCAGGCGCGCGGTTTTGTTGGGCGGGCGCCCAATGGCCGCCGAATCGCGCGATGCGGATGTGTCGATTCTGAATCGTAACTGCGAGGAAGAAACCGGCGCCAAGACTCTGCTGGAGGCTCGCTGCCCCGGGCGCTATGCCGAACTCGGTCCCCTGGCCCCGAAGGTGGACCGGCAGATTACTTTGGCCCTCATCGACGAGCTGTGGTCGGACTACCTGCTGAGAGTAACTGAGCTGCGCGAAGGCATTCATTGGGTGTCGCTAGCGGGGCACGATCCGGTAAATGAATTTCGTAAGGCCGTGATCGAAATGTTCGATCGGATGCTGCTGGATCTGGACGAATCCGTGGTGCGGACCTTCGAGGAAGCCGAGATCACGGAGGATGGCGTGAACCTCAACCAGATCGGCCTGCTGGATACGTCTTCCACCTGGACCTACATTATCAACGACCAGCCGATGGGCGATCTGGCCCAACGTTTCTTCAAAGGTCTCTGGAAATCGAAGCGCGCCTAAGAGTGCCAGGCTACTTCTGGGCGCCGAGTGCGTTATCCTTCTATATCCCTATGAATCGATTTACCGGTCTACTCGGCCTGGCGGCTATTTTGCTGGTTAGTTTTCTGCTTTCCTCGCATAAGCGGGCCATCCAGCCGCGCGTTCTGTTCTGGGGCTTGGGACTCCAGTTCGCGTTCGCATTTCTGGTTTTGAAGACCGGTTTCGGCAAGCTCTTCGATCTCGCCAGCCAGGGCGTCAACCAGATGCTGCATTTTTCGGAAGCGGGCAGCCGCTTTGTTTTTGGAGATGCGCTTGGATCGAACCAGCAGTTCGGCGTCATCTTCGCGTTTCAGGTCCTGCCTATCGTGATCTTCATTGCCAGTTTCTTCTCCATCCTGTATTACCTGGGCGTGATGCAAGTGCTGGTGAAAGCGATGGCGGTGGTAATGCAGCGGGTGATGGGAGCAAGCGGCGCGGAGTCCACCAACGTGGCGGCCAGCATCTTCATGGGCCAGACCGAAGCGCCTCTCACCATCAAGCCGTTCCTCGCGGGCCTTACTGAATCCGAGCTGTTCACGATCATGGTCAGCGGGATGGCGCACGTGTCCGGGGCCGTGATGGGCGCTTATGTTCTGATGGCCCACGTGGACGCCAAACATTTGCTGACCGCTGTAATCATGACTGCGCCGGCTACGATCATGCTCGCGAAGATTCTGAAGCCGGAGGTTGGCGAACCGGCTACGGCGGGTACCGTCAAGGTGGTGGTTGAAAAGCCGGGAGTCAACATCATTGATGCGGCGGCGCGCGGAGCGGGAGACGGGCTGCATTTGGCCCTCAACATCGGGGGCATGCTGATCGGTTTCCTCGCGTTAATCGCTATGGTCAACGGGATCCTCGATGCCCTGTTTCATGTATCGCTGCAGTTCCTACTAGGCAAATTGTTCGCACCCATTGCCTGGCTGCTCGGCGTCAACTACAACGATTGCGCAACCATCGGGAGCCTGCTGGGAACGCGCTTGGTGCTCAACGAATTCATCGCTTTCCAGCAACTCGGGCCGCTACGCGATCACCTCACTCCGCGATCGTTCGTCATTGCGACTTATGCACTGTGCGGGTTTGCCAATCTGAGTTCCATCGCGATTCAGATCGGCGGTATTGGAGCATTGGCGCCGAGCCGGAAGTCCGACCTGGCCCGGCTCGGCCTGCGCGCCGTGATGGCGGGTACGATGGCCAACTTCATGACGGCTTGTATAGCGGGCATGCTTCTGTAATTGGTTTAACGAATGCCGCCGGTTGCCAAAAGCTGCTCGCCGGTGAGCCAGCCAGAGTCGTCAGAAGCCAGAAACACCGCGATCGGCGCTATGTCGGTGACGCGCCCCGTGCGGCCAAGCGCGGCTTGCACTACGAGACCCTTCTCGAAATCGGAGCCGATGAAACCGGCGCTGTGAGTGCCTTCGGTCTCCACCATGCCCGGGTTGATGGTGTTGACTCGAATTTTCTTCGGTCCGAGTTCGCGCGCGAGAACCCCAGTGATGGCGTCCAGAGCGCCTTTGGTAGCGCTATAAACAGTGGAGTTTGCGGGAGTCAGACGGCTGACGGCGGAGCCGATGTTGATGATGCTCGCGCCCTCTCCAAGGTGTTTAACGGCGGCCTGCGTAGTGAGGATGGCGCCCAATACATTAGTGTTGAACAGCTTGTGAAAACTCTCTTCCGTGACGGCTTCAATCGGAGCGAACTCGTATACACCGGAGTTGTTGACCAGGATATCCAAACGTCCGTAGTTCTGGATGGCCGCGTCTACGACCCGCTGGGCTTCGTCGGCTTTCGAGACATCGCCTTGCACTGCGACCGCCTTACCGCCGTCCGCGGTGATCGCTGAGACCACCGTGTCGGCCCCGGACTTGCTGGACGCGTAGTTTACGACCACGGACGCTCCTTCGCCGGCCAGCGACTTCGCTATGGCGGCGCCGATGCCTTTGGATGCGCCGGTGACGACTGCTACTTTCCCTTTCAATTTGCTCATTTCCTGATTCCTTTCGAATTACATTGGGCCAATTGCTGCTGGTTGAGATGAAAGCCGGCGCGGGAAGGATTCGTTAGTTCTGATCTTCTGAACTATCGAACTATTTGCCCGGCGGGAATAAGATAGAGGCGATGAGGCCGCTCTTTCATCCCTCGATTGAAGATGTCACGGTGGAAGGCATTCTCCACGCGCTCTCCGATCCGGTGCGAGCGGCTATTTATGCCGAGATAGTGGCCTCGGACGGTCCGCAAAGTTGCTCGAGATTTTTGAACTTCAGCCAGAAGACCATACCAAAATCAACGCTCTCACAACACTTCAAAGCTCTTCGAGACGCCGGTTTAATTCGCAGCGAACGTTTGGGCGTGGAGATGCGCAACACGTCGCGTTGCCCCGAAATCGAGAAGCGGTTTCCCGGATTGATTATGGGTATCGTGAACGCCCACAACATCCAGTTGCAAGAGAAAGCGCTCGCCGACCACCCTGCCAAACGCAAAGTTGCCAAGCGAAGAACGCGTTAATGTGCCTGCGCTGTATACGTTCTGTAAAATCAGAGCCGACAGTGTGGAAGGCGGTAACGAATATCCCGCCCCACGAATCTGTTGTACCATTGTTGGTTTTGGACGTGGCATCTCTAAAATGAGGATTACGGTGACCTGTCGTTTGATATTGGCCGCCATCTGTCTTTGCCCGGTCCCTTCCTGGGCGGCTATCGAGTACGTCGGCAGCAATGTCTGCAAGACTTGCCATCCCGACATTTGGGTGCGTTTCTACAAGAACCCGCACTTCAAAAGTATCGCTATGGGCCAGGAACCGCCGGAGCGCACTGGCTGCGAAGGTTGCCACGGGCCAGGGCAAGCGCACGTAAAAGCGCCATCGAAGGCCACCATTGTCGCATTCTCACAGTTGCCGGCGGAAAAGATCCTGGACAACTGCCTCACCTGTCACAGCCAGAGCATCACGCGGGCCAACATTCGCCGCTCCAGCCACACGCTAAACGGACTGGTCTGCACCGGCTGTCATTCCATTCACAAATCGACGGCGCCGAAATTTCTCCTGGCCTCCAGGCAGACCGACCTCTGTTACGGCTGCCATCAAGACGTACGTTCGCAATTTTCGATGCCGTTCAAACACCGCGTGAATGAAGGCTTCATGCAATGCACCGATTGTCATAATCCGCATGGCGCATTCATGCCGACGTGGCGGATGGCCGCGCGTCCACGGATGGTGGAGCAGGCGCTCGCCAACGAAGAGCCATGCTTGAAATGCCATCCCGAAAAGCGTGGACCGTTTGTCTTCGAACACGCTCCGGTCCGCGTGGATGGATGCGAAACCTGCCATCAGCCGCATGGGTCCACAAACTCACGGCTGTTGCGCCGCCCGGTTGTGTTCACGCTATGTCTGGAGTGTCATAACGGCGCTGGGAATTTCGGTTTGCAGGGTTCCGGGGAGCCCACTCAAACCGCTTCCCACAATATGGCCGATCCCCGCTTTCAAAATTGTACGGCTTGCCATGTGCGCATTCATGGATCGAATACAGATGCGACGTTTCTGAGATAGCCTATGAGACCCATTGCAATCGCACTGCTATGCTCGGCGACCCTTCTGGCGCAACAGACGGTGGCCCCCACGCCGGATGTAAATGTCAGTGCCCGCGGCCAGGATTGGTCCGGCTACAACATCGTCGGTTCTTTAGAAACGGGCTACCGCTTCGCCACGGTCGGCGGCAATTATGCGCAGTACCAAAGCATGGTGAACTTCCAGGATGGCATCCGGTTGTTAAGCGGCTATCTCAGCATGACCTCGAAGGACGGACACGGCAAATATTTCGATGAACTCCTGATCACCACCGCTGGACTGGGCAACGATCCTTACGAGAACGCCATGCTGCGGATCGCGAAAAACGGACTCTATCGTTACGATATGACGTGGCGCCGGAACGACTATGTGAATCCTGGATTAGTCACGGGCGGCGCCAATGACGGCCACTTCCTCGATACACAATACGACATGCAGGATCACGATCTCACGCTGTTCCCGCAGTCGAATCTGAAGTTTTTCCTCGGTTATTCCAGCACTGCACAAAGCGGGCCGGCGCTGTCGTCCATTCAGATCGAATCGGGCGGAGCTATCTACCCGTTGTTCGAGAACGTTTCGCGCCAGCAGCATGAATACCGTGTTGGAAATGAATTTAGGCTCCTGGGCTTCCGCGTGAATTGGATGCATGGATGGCAGGATTTCAAAGAGGACACTCCCTACAGTCAGACTGGCTCGTCGGCGTTGACCGAGTTTCAACGCAACGAGCCTTATCACGGGACCAGTCCTTATTGGCGGGTCATGTTATTCCGCGACCTAAAAAACTTCAGCGTCAACGGGAGGTTCACTTATACTGGCGGCAACCGCGATTTCATTTTCGACGAGACTTCCATTAGCCCGAATCGCATCGGAGCGCAGCAGAATCAGCAAGTGCTGTCCTTCGGCGACGCAAAACGTCCGGTGGCGACTGGCAATTTAACGGTCAGTTGGTTTCCAGTTTCCAAGCTCACGGTGACGAACAGCACCGCCGTCTACAGCGTGCGCACGGAAGGGGATTCCTCTTTCCTTCAGTACGACAACGCGACGCAGGCTGTCAACTACCTGAGCTATCAATATCTGGGAATCCGGACTGTTTCAAACGAAACGGATTTGAATTACCAAGCCCTCAGTTGGCTCGGATTCTCCGGCGGCTTCCAATATTCGAATCGTTTAATCCGGTCTGACCAGGTGTTCACCGTCGGCGGCAGTCCAGCCGGCTCTCCCTACGACCAGACCGATCAGCAGCGCTCCGGGACGGTGGGCATCCGCCTGCGCCCTTACAAAGGGCTAACGGTGCTACTGAACGGAGAGATCGGCACAGACGACCATCCGCTAACGCCCGCCGCCGGCAAAACGTACCACGCGCTAAATGGCAAGGTTCAGTATCGCAATAAGAAATTCTCGTTAACGGCCAATGCCCAGTCGAATTATCGCTTCACGCCTGTCTCCCTTTCAGCCTATAGTTCCGAATCGCGGACATACTCAGTGAGCGGCTCCTACACTCCCAATGAGTGGCTCACGTTTGACGCGGGTTACTCGCGGCTGCACATCTATTCACTCGGGGGAATCGCCTATTTCGAAAATTTGCAGCTCGTGCAAGGAGAAAGCTCGCTGTATCTGAGTAACATCAATGCGATCAACTTCGGGGCGCGTTTCGCGCTGAAGAGGAGGGGCGAATTGTATCTTGGCTATAACAGCGTGCAGGATGTCGGCGACGGCCGCAGCACGCCCGATGGCGCGGGCATCGCGTCCCCGAACCCGGTGTTCCAAGCCATCCAGACTTTTCCAGTTACTTTCCAGTCTCCCATGGCTCGCCTCTCCATCCGCCTGCAGGAGCGTCTGCGATGGAACTTCGGCTATCAATATTACGGCTATCGCGAGAAGTTTTATTCCGCCCAGGACTATCGCGCCAGCACCGGTTATTCGAGTCTTACCTGGTCATTTTGAGGACTGAAACGGCGATGCAGGCAGTCCGTCGCCGTTGTATAGGTTGCAGCCCGGATCGTCCGACCAGCCATATCTCACGTACATCGGCGAGCTGACCCCGGAAGCCGACACCAACACCGTTGCGCCATCAATCTGCGCATCACCATTAACGAACTTTCCATCCGGTCCGGCCACCGCGAACCCTTTCAGGGCTCCGCCCCGCGCCACTAACCCCGAGGCCGCATGTGTGAAGCTGACCCGCAATGCCGAGCCTTCCGGGGTGGCCTGCCAGAACATCGGGCCTGAATACTCCAACTGTTCGCCATAGGCGATCGCGCCCGCCGCCAGCGCCAGCCTCCGCCCCACTTCCTGTTTGTTTTTTGGATGGATATCGGTGGGATTGCCGATGTCGATGGTCACCGCCATGCCCGTGTTCGCGAGCGCCAGAGTCTCGCGCTGAGCCTCTCGCAGATCGGGCCAATGCGAATCCGGGCCGGTCTTGAAATTGGCCAGTTGCACGAACAGAAAGGGGAAGTCCCCCACGCCCCAGGCTCGACGCCAGTCTTCAATCATCGTTTCGAACAAGTGGGCATACAGCGGAGCGCGTTCCTTCGAGGCGTTACTTTCGCCCTGATACCAGATCGCTCCGCGAATCGGGAACGGAGTCAGCGGCGCGATCATGGCATTGTACAGCGCCGCCGGAGCCCATTCACCCGAATCGTTCGACCGCCAGGGAAAACCAGGCTCGGTGGTTCCCTTGGCCTTGGCTTCCTCGCTGGCTCGCCGCCATTTCTCCAACTCCTGCTCGCGACGGACCTTCGTCACCGCCAGATCGTCGGTCATGCGCGCCCATTCGGCGAACACCGGCATCAGCGCAGCGTCGGCGGACAAGGCCCGTAAACTGGTCCATGCGTCGGCGGGCGTTCCTCCCCACGAGCTGTCGATCAGCCCGATGGGAACGTCGAGTATGTCCTCAAGATCGCGACCGAAAAAATACGCAACCGCCGAAAAGTCTTTCACCGATTCCGGAGTCGCGGCCTCCCACGGCCACGCCGCCAAATCGTCCAGCGGGTGGTCCGCTACCTTGTTCTTGACATGGAACAAGCGGATGCGGGGCCGGTTGGCTGCCGCCAGTTCCACCCCGGCATTCATCACGTTTTTCATGCCGAATTCCATGTTCGATTGGCCTGACGCCACCCAAACATCGCCCACCAGGATGTCCCTCAGCGTCAGCGTGTTCTCTCCACGAATTGTGAGTTCGAACGGTCCGCCGGCTTCGCCAGGTTTTAGATACAGGCTCCAAAGCCCGATAGAATCCGCGGTCGTAGAACGCGTGTCATCCCGAAATGTCGCCGACACCGCTTCACCCGCAGCGGCCTTCCCCCAAACGTGAACGGGCAGTCTTCGCTGCACCACCATGTGATCGCCAAGCACGGCCGGCAAGGTAACCTCGGCTCGCGCTGTCAGAGTCAGAAGAATAGAAAAAATAGCAAGACGCATCACAGGCGATGATATACCAGCCGCGCGATACTACGAAAGTGAGTGCGCCTTACCGTTACGCGCTGTCGGTTCCAGAACGGGTAGTACGCTCCTTGAGCGCGCTCTCGGGCGGATTGCTCCGAGAGATTGGCGCTGTCGTACTTCCAGCCAGTCTGCGCCGGACTGCGCTGTACCGGACCATGGTGGAGGTCACTCTTCGGTTCCTGATCGAGCAGGTTGGCCAAGTCGAGGGCGTCTATGCTTCCGAAGCCGGGCTGGCGCAGGATTTTTTGCTCAAACGAGCCGCGGCGCACGGCATCGATATGGTGGGCCTGCTCACGATTCACGCGTCGCCGATCTGGGTGCTGGCCGCTCTCGCCGACGCCACCGGCGCAGGGCATCGCATGATTCTGGAGATCTCGCAGGCGCTGAAGGACGAAGGATTGTTGAACCCCGATCAGCGTTTTGAGAATGTCGATGAAATACTGGACGGCTTGGAAAAGACTAGCGCCCATCTGGCCCAAACGCTGTACATGCCGCCGGTCGACATTGCCGGTTTACGGCGCGAGTGGACCATCCTACGAGACCAATTGCCTAAACTTTCTGCCGCAAACATGCCGAGTCTGGACCGGCTGGAAAGGCTTTGGGACGATCTTCGCCGATCGGCCGCAGAGCAGAACCGATCCATTTTCGCCCTGTCTTCCTTACTGGCCGTCTCGGTAGTCGCGCACGTTCCGGCTCGCCTGGTGTGGCTTTCGCGTGTTGCTCGTTCCGCCGCGCGACGGACCAGTATCGTGCTGGGCGGCACTCTGCTGGACCATTACAGCGCCGTGCTGAACGAAGTCTCGCAAACTGGCTTCCTCGAATACTGGCGGCGCGAGTTCCGGCCCTACTTACGCGCCGCCGCTCGCCAGTTCGCTCCCGGTCACACCTCATCGACCGAGCGTCTGCTGCGAAGGGAGCGTGTAAGGTGACGGCCGATCGCGGGGAATTGCTGCGGGCTTGCATCTTCCATACCCCTGGCAATCCGTTCCGCGATGAGGATGCGTTGGAGATTTTCCCCGATGGCGGTCTGCTGATCGCTAATGGCCGAATTCAAGCTTTGCGCGACTACCGCTCTCTCGCCGCCGAGCATCCACTGGCCGAAACCCGCGACCTGCGGCCTGGATTTATTCTTCCGGGCTTCGTGGATGTACACACACACTTCCCTCAAATGCGGATCATCGGCGGTCTGGGCCACACGCTGCTCGACTGGTTGGAGCGATGCGCTCTGCCGGAAGAAGCCCGCATGGCCGACACACGGTACGCCCGCCGCGTGGCCCGCGAATTCGTTGCTGGCTTAACGCGGAACGGCACCACCACCGCGCTGGTTTTCGGCGCCCACTTCGCTCCCGCCACTGCTGCCTTGTTCGAAACTGCCGTCGACGCGGGGATTCGGGTGGTCACGGGCATGGTCCTGTCGGACCAGGCTCTGCTCCCAACACTGCACCAAACTCCGGTGGCGGCGTACGAGCAAAGTCGGGAGCTGATCCGCCGCTATCATGGAAAGAACGGTCACTTCTACGCGGTTACGCCGCGCTTTGCCTTGTCCTGCTCGCAGGCGATGCTCGAAGTTTGCCGGACCCTTCTGGATGAACATCCGGGCGTGCTGCTCCAGACCCATCTCAACGAGAACAAGAGTGAAATCGCGGAAGTAGCGATGCGGTTCCCCGGCGCGCAGGACTACCTGGGCGTCTACGAGCAATTTAAACTGGTCCGTCCAGGCGGCGTCTTCGCGCACAATGTACATCCCTCCACATCTGAACTCGACCGCCTGGCGTATCAGTCCGCCGGCGTGGCCTATTGCCCGTGCAGCAATGCCGCGTTGGGCAGCGGATTCTTCCCCCTCCACCGTCATCTGCGAGCCGGTGTCCGATTCGCCCTGGGGACTGATGTCGGCGCAGGCACAGGACTCAGCATGTTGAAGGAAGGTTTGCAGGCTTATCTGCTCCAGCGCCTCGACCCGGCCGGTTATCCTCTTACACCGGCTCATCTGCTTTATCTCGCCACCCGCGGCGGGGCTGAAATGCTGGGCATGGATTCAGAAATGGGCGATTTAACACCGGGAAAGGCGGCCGACTTCGTGTACTTACAAGCGCCTGAAAATGGGCCGCTGGCAGCCGCGATCAGCCGTGCGGCAGATCCGGTTCAGGTGCTGGCGGCACTTTTTACGATGGGCAGTTCCGACTGCGTGAAAGAGGTGCGTGTGGCGGGGCGTGTGGCCGGACTCGCACGGTGACGCGTTAAGCTGATGATAGCCACGTGGTAATGACGTTCGAGGACGAGTTAGCGACGGTCCTTCCGCCCGATTTGCCGCGGCGGGACGAGACGATTGCCCGGGCAGCCCGCCATTTGGAACTGATCGTCGACGCCAACCAGCACTTCAATCTCACCCGTATTACGACGCCTCGCGAAGCGGCCATCAAACACGTGCTCGATTCATTGCTGCCACTGCATCTGTTTGCCGGTGCAAAGCACATTCTGGATGCCGGTTCGGGTGCCGGATTCCCGGGGGTCCCGCTGGCGCTGGCGCTGCCGGGGACGCGCTTCACGTTTGCGGAATCGATCCAGAAGCGGGCGCGATTTCTCGATTCCGCCGTGGACGCCATCCATCTCCATAATGTTGACGTAGCCGCCGAGCGTGCCGAAGACGTGCTCCGCCGCAGGCGTATCGATGTGATCACGGCGCGCGCCGTGGCGCCCATCAGCCGGGCCTTGGAGATCTTTGGTCCAGCGCTGAAGGCTGGCGTCCGGGCACTCCTTTACAAAGGTCCCGACGTTGCACAGGAGATCGCGATCTCGGAAACCGCCGCGCGCAAGCTGAAGGTGCATTTGCGGATCGTGGCAAGATATGAGCTGCCCGATCACCTAGGCGCAAGAACGATTGTCGAGATGGTTCGGTAAACCAGGACCGCTCGTACTACAATTCGAACAGACGTGGTGCTGCGCAATAATCCTATTCCCTTCCTGGCCTTGCTCGTCTGCAGCGCCGCCCAGGCGCAATCCGGTCCAGAGGGCATGCGCCTCAGCGTCGATACGACACTGGTCCTGGTGCCTGTGACGGTGACCGACTCTGCGAACCGCTACGTCCTCGGATTGGATAAATCGAATTTTCGAATCTTTGAAGACGATGCGGAGCAGAAGATCAAGCAGTTTTCCGGTGAAGACGCGCCCCTTTCGGTCGGCCTGATCCTCGATACCAGCGCAAGCATCGGCTCGAAGTTGGGCACCTGCCGGGAAGCTGTGGAGCAATTTTTGAAGACGATGAACGCCGGCGACGAGGCCTTCTTGATCGAGTTCAGCGATCACGCGGATCTAACCGTGAGTCTCACACGCGATACGGGCAGGATCGTCGATAAGCTGAATGCCGCGCAAACCGGAGGAACCACCGCTATGTTCGATGCCCTCTATCTCGGATTGCACGAAATGAAGAATGCGCGCAACCCGCGTAAGACGCTAATCGTGATCTCGGATGGAGGCGACAACCACAGTGTCTTCAGCGCCAAGGAGATTATGGATTTCGCGCGTGAGGCGGACGTCCAGATCTACGCCATGGGGGTCTTCGAGCCGGCCCCGTCCTTTGGACTCAGTGCGGCCGAGATGGGCGGGCCGCGGTTGCTCTCGAACATAGCGGAGCAAACTGGTGGACGGGCTTTTCCCGCTTCCAGCCTCGACGCGCTTCCGGCGATCGCCGCCCGCATCGGGATCGAACTCCGCAATCAATACGTGTTGGCGTACTCGCCGGGAAACTCCGCTCGCGATGGAAAATACCGCAAGCTGAACGTGAAGCTCAAGGAACCCGAAGGGATCACCGGGCTGAAAGCGCGCTGGCGGCTGGGCTATTTCGCCTCTGTGCAATAACCGCTCAACGGCGGCCAATCACGTGAACGACGGGGCTGGAACGCCGCACCACTGTCGGAGCTGTGCGCACCAGCGGTCGCCGAGACGGAGGTGGCACATACGGCCCACGGCGAATCGGTTCAAAGGAGCGATATCCCAAAAGGGACGAACGGTAAACCGGAACGAAAATGTATCCATACAACTGGCCGGGATAGGGCGAGAAGGAGTTCCCCAAACCCCAAGGCAGTATGCCGGCATTCGTCACCCACAAATCCCCAGGCGATAGGAATGCTGGATCGACACCGAGGGAGTACCCGCCGCCGTAGGCCGGATCCTGTGGACTGTCCAAACTGGCGCTTAAATTGTCGCTGGTCACAGCCGAATCATTGGCATTGGCTACAGCCTCGCTACGTTCCTGAGCCCATCCATCCAGACCGTTATCCATATTGTGTACGCCGGGTGTAGGCGCCGCAACAAGATTCGGCGTAAACGAGACGATGTGGTTGGCCGACGCGGAAACGGAGCTTGCCATGAAAGAAACCTGGGCTTCCCCTGCGTCGATCCGTAGGCCAGGGGGCGCGGAATCAAATCGATAACTACCCGGAGCCAGGAAACGTACTTCGTAGTTTCGAAACGAAACACGAATGGGAGCGTCCGGCGAACCATTACGGGAATCGACTGCAACCGACCCGCCCACGAATTCAACCCGTGTGTCGGATAGCCGGTTTGCCATCATACGGATCGAGCTGTTTTCGTCGACGCGCAGCAATACACCCGGAGTAAGCAGGAGTTCCGCCCGCCCTTGATCCGTGCGCAGTTCAGAACCGGGTCGAACCTCTTCGAACCGGCCAAAGCGTTGCTGGAGAGGTTGCCCATCAATAGCGACGGACCCCTCAAAATAATGGACGACCCCAGAATGGACGGAGACAACCGACTGTGCGCCGATTGTCAGGGGAAATACAAAGACGGCAATGCGGAGCGAGGAAGCGGAGAACATAAAAGTACCCTTGCATCAGAATTGCCCCTTTTCCGCGCCTTTGTCAAGTTGAACTATAAGTTCGGGAAAACGGACCGATGAGCAACTCAAGCCATGGCCAAACCTCCCACTCAACACATAAACGCCGCCGCGACCGATGTCAAAGGAGCGGAAGACAATGAACGCTTGGATTGCGGGCACTATGAATACCTATCAAAGGCAACACCCACACCCGGCGGGGGGCTTCTATGTAAGGAATGCGCCGCAAAGCTGTGGCTCCTGCAGAATGCCCCGGTCCAGCCGCTGGAAGAGGAGCCTCGCGCGAGTTGGCGGGAGTCGCTGGAACGCCTGTTCGCGGCTTTGCACTAGGAACTACGCCTTATCTCGGGCGCCCAAACCGCGCCCTTTAAACCTTGTGTGTGTACTAAAACGCGTGGCTGGACTGAATGCCGCTGGACTGCAAAACGGTGTGCATCTTCTCGAGTGCTGATTTGTGAATCTGCGACACTCGGCTCTCGTTTATGCCGAGGACGCCGCCGATTTCTTTCATAGTCATCTCGTTGGTGTAATAGAGCAGGACGACTTTCTGATACCGGTCCGGCAGGGTCTTCATGGCGGTACCGAGAACGGACCGCATCTGCTCGCGCGCACACATATTGTCAGGCTGAGTCTCGGGTTTGCTGGGGAAATCCGGTGCGGGAAGGTCGTCATAATCGTTAGTCCGCACAGACGCGGACACTAGTCCAACATTCCGCAGATCCATCATCATCTGCCGCCAGCGATCGACATCGACGCCCAGTTTCTCGGCAATCTCGGCTTCGGTAGGCAGCCGTTGCAAGGTGGTCGACAACTCGCGTGTCGCCGCTTCCACTTGTTTGTGACGGCGGCGAAGATCGCGAGAGGCCCAGTCCAGCTGGCGTAGACTGTCTAAAATTGCACCTTTAATCCGATGCTTGGCATAGCTGGAAAATACAACCTTCTTCTCCG
>Ga0302319_10012143_pt1 | contig 16269 bp, 10 predicted proteins | sample Bog_T0_2_FD_203319 | JGI IMG/M metagenome (GOLD analysis project Ga0302319, IMG submission 203319) | Peat permafrost microbial communities from Stordalen Mire near Abisko, Sweden - Bog_T0_2 | ecosystem: Environmental > Terrestrial > Soil > Wetlands > Peat | place: Sweden: Abisko, Stordalen Mire...
GGAGCACCCCGACGACAACGGCTACGCCCGCCCGATCGAAGGCGTGCTGGGCACCGTGGATGCCGCCCGTGGGGAGGTGCTCGAGGTGCTCGACCTGGGGGTGCGGCCGCTGCCCGCCGACCCCGGCACCTACCGGTCGGGCGACCACGGCCCCGACCGGACCGACCTCCGCCCCCTCGAGATCACCCAGCCCGAGGGGGTCAGCTTCACGCTGGAAGGCCACCTGCTCCGCTGGCAGGGGTTCACCATGCGGCTGGCCATGGACCCACTGGAGGGACTGGTCCTCCACACCGTCGGCTTCGAGGATGGCGAGACGGTCCGGCCGATCCTGCAGCGGGCGTCCATCAGCGAGATGGTGGTCCCCTACGGCGACCCCGGTCCCCTCCACGGTTGGAAGAACGCCTTCGACGTCGGCGAGTGGGGCCTGGGCCGGATGGCCAACTCCCTGACGTTGGGGTGCGACTGCCTCGGCGACATCACCTACCTCGACGCCGTGTTCGCCAGCGAGCACGGCACGCCGTACGTGGTGACCAACGCCATCTGCATTCACGAGGAGGACTACGGGATCCTCTGGAAGCACCAGGACATGAACGTCGGCCACACCGAGGTCCGCCGATCGAGGCGGCTGGTGGTGTCGTTCATCGCCACCGTGGGCAATTACGAGTACGGCTTCTACTGGTACTTCTACCTCGACGGCACCATCCAGCTGGAAGCCAAGCTCACCGGCATCATGTCCACCCAGGCCCTGGCCGATGGCGAGGAGACCCCGTGGGGCACGGTGGTAGCCCCCGGGTTGGCGGCGCCCTTCCATCAGCACCTGTTCTGCGCCCGGCTCGAGCTGGCTATCGACGGGCCGGGCAACGAGGCCTTCGAAGTCGGCTTCCACTCGGTGCCGGCGGGTCCTGACAATCCGTGGGGCAACGCCATCCGACAGACCGTCACCCGGCTGGAGACCGAGCTGGCCGCCGTTCGGGACATCGATCCGGCCTCCAGCCGGCACTGGCGGTTCTCCAACCCATCGAAGCGCAACGGCCTGGGCCGGCCGCCGGCCTACAAGCTGGTGCCGGGCGCCACCCCCACACTGCTGGCCCACCCGGACTCCAGCGTGGGCCGACGGGCGGGCTTCGCCCAGCACAACCTGTGGGTCACCCCCTACGCCCCCGACGAACGTCGAGCGGCCGGCGACTATCCCAACCAGCACCGGGGCGGCGACGGTCTCCCCCGGTGGACGGCGGCCGACCGGTCGCTGGTCGGCACCGACCTGGTGGCCTGGCACACCTTCGGGGTGTCCCACGGCCCCCGGCCGGAGGACTGGCCGGTGATGCCGGTGGAGTACTGCGGATTCTCGCTGGTGGCGGTGGGATTCTTCGATCGCAATCCCACCCTCGACGTGCCACCGTCGGCCGGCCACTGCCACTGAGGGCGCCACCCCGGAGACACCGAGCGTGACCGATACCATGACCGCCATGGCTGACCTCGAAACCCTGCTGTACGACGAGTCCGACGGCGTGGCGTGGGTCACCCTCAACCGGCCCGAGGCGATGAACGCCTTCGATCCGGTGATGCAGCGCGAGCTCCGCCAACTGTGGCAACAGCTACGGACCAACGACGATGTCCGGTGCGTGGTGCTCACCGGGGCCGGCGACAAGGCGTTCTGCACCGGCCTCGACCGGGCGGGCATCGGCAACTTCGACGACCTGCCCCCCGGCAAACTGCCCGGCTACAACACCCCATGGGACTTCGACGATCCGGGCAAGTCGGTCTGCCCCAAGTCCAACCAGCTGTGGAAGCCGATCGTCGCGGCGGTCAACGGCATGGCCTGTGGCGGGGCGTTCTACATCCTCGGCGAGGTGGACTTCATCATCGCCGCCGACCACGCCACCTTCTTCGACCCCCATGTCACCTACGGCATGCCGGCGGCCTTCGAGCCGATCCAGCTCCTCCACAAGATGCCCTTTCAGGAGGTCATGCGACTGTCGCTGTTGGGCGCCTACGAGCGGATGTCGGCCGAGCGGGCCCACCAGGTGGGATTCGTCTCCGAGGTGGCTCCCAAGGAAGCGTTGGCCGACCGGGCCCGATGGGCGGCCCAGGCCATCGCCGATCAGCCCGCCCTGGCCGTGCAGGGGACCCTGCGAGCGCTCTGGATGGGGCTGGAGATGTCACGCCGCCAGGCCCTCGACCACGCCTTTCTGGTCACTGCCGTCGGCACCGACCCTGCCACCTTGGAGGAGGGCCAGGCGACCTTCAGCTCCGGTAAGCGGATCGAGTGGCGGCTGCGCTGACCTACAGACCGGGAAGGTCGGCCGCCAATGACCGCAGTCGACCCCGGTCCGGCTTCCCCACCCCGAGGACCGGCACCTCGTCGAGATGGACGACATACTCGGGCGTCTTGAAGCGGGCCACCCCCTGCTCGGAGAACCAGCGGCGGCACTCGGCCACGTCGATGTCGCCGCCGCCGACCACAAAGGCCACCACCCGCTCCCCCATCCGGTCGTCGGGACGGCCGACCACCACCGCCTGGCGAACGCCGGGGTGGAGCTCCAGCATGCGCTCGACTTCGGCGCCGGCGATGTTCTCGCCACCCCGGATGATCAGCTCTTTCAATCGGCCGACGATGGTCAGCCAGCCATCGGTATCCAGCGTCCCCAGGTCGCCGGTGGCGAACCAGCCGCCACGCACCGCCTCGGCGGTCTGCGACGCCTCGCCGTAGCCCACGAAGAGCTCCGGGCCCCGAACCAGCACCTCGCCGCGCCGGCCGGGGGCGACCGGCTGCACGGTGCCCGGGGTCACCACCGAGATCTCGGCGCCGCCCACCGAGTGCCCGTCGGTGTCACGTGCCTTCTCCGGCGGATCGTCCCACGATGCGGTGGTGACGGTGGGCGCCTCGGTGGAGCCATAGGTGCGCTTCACCATGGCACCGAAGCCGTCCCGGGCCTCGTCGATGAACTCCGGAGTGACGCCCATCGAGCCACACGACACCACCCGTAGGCTGGTGACCCGGTCTCGACAGCCCGCCACGTCGAGCATGCCCAAAAAGAGGGTGGGCGGACCGATCATGAAGCTGGCCCGGTGCTCGGCGGCCAGCGACACCCCGCGTTGGGCGTCCCACTTCTCCATCAGCACCACCGCCATGCCGGCGGCCCCCGGCACCAGTACGGAGTTCAACAGCCCTGACACATGCGCCAACGGCGAAGGCATGAGCGCCACGTCGTCGGAGGTCAGGCCGTGGGCCCGCACCATGCTGTGCGCCTTGTAGGCCAGGCCACGGTGGCTGTGGAGGACCCCTTTGGGGTGGCCGGTCGAACCGGAGGTGAAGAGCACCACGGCGATGTCGGAACCGCCGGCATGTCCCCCGGCCACCGGGGCACCGGCCAGGAGCTGGTCGAACCGGGGGTCATCGGCCCGCACCCCGATGGCGTCGACCAGTCCGGCCAGCGGCAGGGAGCCTCCGGCCAGACAGAGTCGGGGTCCAAGGTCCTCGATCATCCGGTCGACCTCGGAAGCCCCCACCTGGTGGTGGATAGGTGCGGCCACCGCTCCCAGCCGCCAGCAGGCATGGAAGAGCACCACCGCCTCCCACCAGTTGGGAAGCTGCCACGCCACCACGTCGCGCCGTCGGACTCCACTGGCCCGAAGCCCACCTGCCACCGCCGACGCCAGTCGATCGAGCGTCCCGGCATCCAGCCGGACGTCACCGTCCACCACCGCCAGGTCCGTGGAGGTTCGGGGGGAAGCCAGCAGCCGATCGAGGGTGGGAACGTCCCAGGCTCCGCCGGGCAGCCGGTAGCCCGAAGCACCGGGCTGTCGATAGGTGGTGGCCAGTCTCACCGGATCACGCCGTCCGATGCCGATCGTCCTGTCCGTCCCGACACCACCCGTCCTCCCCCCCCCGGCCGACCTTCCGATCACCGCATCAGGCGCCCTGATCGAGCGGTGGCCACTCTACGGCAACCTTTCGATCCGGCGGCGGGAACACCACGGACGGAACGTGCAGCCATAAACTCCGCCCCCATGGCACACCCGACTGGTTGCACACCGAGCGCCAGCATGCCCGATCGACTCAGGACTCTTGATCCCAGCCCAGCAGGGTTGGGGAGGTGAGCGCCGGATCCGGACTCGACGACGCCCTGGTGGCCGGTCTGGCCGACTGGCTGACCCGAGAGCGCGGACATGTTGATGTGGAAGTTCAGGGGCTCCACCGCCCCAGGTCCGGTTACTCCAGCGAGACGATCTTCGCCGATGCCGTCTGGACCCATGCCGGAACGCGTGAGCGGCGGGCCCTGGTGGTGCGAATGGCGCCTCCGGGGGCGAGTTCATTTCCCCACTTCGATCTCACCTCCCAGTGGCAGGCTCAACAGGCGGCCGCCGCCGCCGGGATCCCGGTGGCCAATCCCGTGCTCGAAACCGATCCGGCGTGGCTGGGCGCTCCCTTCGTCCTGATGGACCGGGTTGACGGTCACGTGGTGGGCGGGCTCCCTCACCTCGACGGGTGGCTCGACACCCTGACCGATGACGGTCGTGGTCGGGTCCACCGGAACCTGCTGGCGGCCATGACCGACATTCACCACGCCGAGGTCCCCGCCGGCTCGTCGATCCCGCGTCGTGATCTCGGGTCCGAGCTCGACTACTGGGAGTCCTACCTCCACTGGTCGAGCGGCGGGTCGCCGGTATCCACCCTGGCCGAAGCCCTCCGGTGGTGTCGAAGGCACCGCCCCGACGATGAACCCGCCCAGGCCCTGCTGTGGGGCGACGCCCGATTTGAGAATGCCGTGTTCGGTGACGATCTGGAGGTCCGCGCCGTCCTCGACTGGGACATGACATCGGTGGGCGCTCCCGAACACGATCTCGCCTGGTTCACCAGCCTCGACCTCATCGCCGTGCACCTGTTCGGTCGGCGGGCGTCGGGCTTCCCCGACCGGGACGGCACGGTGGCGTACTTCGAGGAGCGGAGCGGACGCCGGGTGCGGGACCTGGCCTGGTACGAGACCCTGGCCGTCCTCCGATCCACCGCGGTGATGACCCGGCTCGGCTACCTGCGCCAGCAGGCGGGGAAGCCGCCCTTGCTTCCCCTGGACGACAACCCGATTCTGGACTTCCTTCGCTCCCGACTGTCCTGAATCCTCCCTGGTGACGGGTTGTGTCGCCGTCGCCACGCTCCGCTACCCTTTCCGAAACGACGTATGTGCCATCATGAGAACGCTCAATTCACCGGTCGAGGAGCCCCGCATGGAGAACGCACCCGCAGAAGCACCGGCACCGGAGGACCCGTTCGCGGGGATGGATCCGGAGATGGCCCGGCACCCGCAGCCGATGTTCAAGATGCTGCGCGACGAGATGCCGGTGATGCCGGTGGACGACGTCGGCATGGTGCTGACCCGGAAGATCGATGTGGACGAGGTGCTCAAGCACCCGGAGATCTACTCCTCCAACGCCGATGCGGTGGACCTCAAGAACATCCGGCCCCTCATCCCACTGCAGATCGATCCACCCGAGCACAAGAAGTTCCGGAAGATCCTCGACCCGATCTTCGCCCCCCGGGAGGTGGCCAAGCTCGAGGAGTCCCTGACCGAGGCGGTCAACGAGCTGATCGACCGGTTCATCGACCGAGGGTCGGTGGACTTCTCGAAAGAGTTCTCCACCCAGTACCCCACCCGGGTGTTCCTCAATCTGCTGGGCCTCCCCGAAGAGGAGCTCCCCACCTTCCTGCGGTTGAAGGACGGGATCATCCGTCCCAACCACGTCATCGGCGTCCCCTACGGCAGTCAGGAGATGCAGGACTACCAACAGGGCACCGCCGATGAGATCTACGCCTACTTCAACCGGGTTCTCGATCTGCGGGAGGAGGAGCGTCAGGACGACATCTTGAGCCGATTCCTCGACGCCACCGTCGACGGCGAGTCGCTCACCCGCGAGGACATACTCGATATCTGCTTCCTGTTCCTGATCGCCGGGCTCGACACGGTGACCGCCACCCTCGACTGCATCTTCGGCTACCTGGCCAACCACCCCGAGCAGCGTCAGCAGCTGGTCGACGACCCGTCGGTGATTCCGGCCGCCATCGAGGAGCTCCTCCGATGGGAGACCCCGGTGATGGGCGTCATCCGGGTGGCGGTGGAGGACACCGAGGTGTCGGGCTGCCCCATCCACAAGGACGACAAGGTGATGATCATGCTCGGGTCGGTGAACACCGACGAGGCCGATCTGCCCGATGCCGACGTGGTCCGCTTCGACCGCGAGGTCAATCGCCACGTCGCCTTCGGTGGCGGCGTCCACCGGTGCCTCGGCTCCCACCTGGCCCGTCAGGAGCTTCGGGTCGCCCTGCGCGAATGGCACCGCCGGATTCCCGAGTACCGGGTGGAGGAGGGTCACGAGCTCATCTACACCCCGGCCATCCGATCGATCGACTACTTCCCGATGGAGTTCACTGCCGCCGACTGACGGCGATCGAGCTCGCCGTCTCTGACCGAGGCGACCGGGCTCATGCCACCTTCCACCGCACCCTGATTGGAGCATCGATGGACCTGACCAAGCACTCTGCCGTGGTGACCGGTGGCGCCGGCGGACTGGGGGCGGCCACCGTCCGCCGCCTCCGCGCCCTGGGACTCCAGGTGGTGGTCTTCGACCGTGCCCTCGAGGCCGGTCAGGCCCTGGTGGCCGAGCTGGGGTCGGGAGCCGCCACCGGCGGTGACGTCAACGACGACGGCGACGTGACCGCCGCCCTCGATGCCGCATCCGCCCTGGCGCCGCTGGGCGTGGTGGTCAACGTGGCCGGAGGTGGCATGGGAGGACGTACCCTCTCCCGCGACAACAGTCCGATGGCCATGGAGGCCTTCCGGTCAACGGTGGAGCTGAACACCTTCGGCACCTTCAACGTGACCCGCCTGGCCGTCGCCCGCATGGCCGGCAATGAGCCCGATGACACCGGCCAGCGCGGCGTGGTGGTCAACACCGCCTCCATCGCCGGCTTCGAAGGCCAGACCGGCCAGGTGGCCTACGCCGCCTCCAAGGCGGCCATCTTGGGGATGAGCCTGCCCCTGGCCCGCGACCTGGCACCGGTGGGGATCCGGGTCTGTGCCATCGCCCCCGGCACCATGGGGACGCCGTTGATGCAGAGCGCCCCCGAAGAGATGAAGGCCAAGTTGGTGGAGAGCATCGTCTTCCCTCACCGGATGGGCGACCCTGATGAGTTCGCCCTTCTGGTGGAGTCGATCGTGATCAATCCGTACCTGAACGGGGAGAACATCCGACTCGACGGGGCGCTGCGCTTCCCACCCAAGTAGCCGACGAAGAACCAGCCGGGCCAAGCGCACCCGGGGAGGCATGCCGAGCTACCCCGACTGCCAGCCGGCCCACCATCGGATTCCAGAACTACGGAACGCCCAGTCGTTTGACTGGGCGTTCCGCAATTCCATTGCTGGCCGGCCGAGGCCGGTTTCCGACTCAGGCCGAAGCGGCCGCTCCCACGATGGTCACACCCTGTCCGACCAGCGAACTGGCGTACGAGGCATTGGAGAAGGCGAAGGTACCGCCGTCACTCCCGAGCAGCAGGTAGCCGCCACCGTTGGGACTCGGCACCAGGCCGACGATGTTGCTCACCGTGAGGGGCAGGCCGGGCAGCGACCCTCGGTACGGAGCGTTGCCGTAGCCGAAGACACCACCGCTGGAGGACACCAGCCAGTACCCGCTCCCGTACGGCGTGGAGGTGATGGACACGATGCCACCGCTCGACGGGCTTCCGAGCGAGGCGGCATTCCCGAAGTCGGACACCGTGCCCGAGGCCTCGGCCAGCCAGTAGCCGCCGCCGTCAGCGGTGGAAGCGATGCCCACCACATCGGAGGCTGCGCTTCCCAGCCCGGGCAGCGAGCCCTCGAACTGGGCGTCGCCGAAGGCGAAGACGCCGCCGTCCCGTCCGACCAGCCAGTAGCCCCCACCGTCTGGAGTGACGGCGATGCCGACGATGTCATCCACCTGGTCGCCGATGCCCGGGAGTGAACCTTCGAACTGGGCATTGCCGAAGGCGAACACCCCGCCGTCCCGTCCCACCAGGAAGTAGCCCTGGTTGTCGGGGGTGGAGGCGATGGCCACAATGTCGTCGACGCTGACTCCGGCGCCTGGCAGGGAGCCGTGGAAGCCGGCCGGGTCACCGAGGGCGAACACGCCGCCGTCCGGCGAGGCCAGATCCACGGCCCCGGGCGCCGCCGTCAAGAAGGTGGTGACGACTCCCGGCACATAGGAGATGTTGTAGTTACTGTCCACCGCTCCCGAACAGGTGATCGGGAAGGCACCCGGCAACAGCAGTGGGTAGAACAGCCAGGTGTAGGTGGTGGTGCAGGTTGGCGGTGTGGTCAGCGATGACGGGGTGTCCCCGCCTACCAGACCGGTGTAGCCGGGCACCAGGGATGCGGGCTGTCCGCTGAGGACGGTCTGCGACGGCGCGGTGATGGTGAGGGGCACCCGGTTGATGGTCAGCGTGCCCGCCACGTACGAGATGGAGTAGTTGGAGTCGACCGCCCCGCTGCAGGTCACCGGGTAGGTACCGGCCCGGATCGGCGACGCCGGCGTCGTCGTGCAGGTCGGCGGGGTGGCGGGGGCGGTGTCCCCGTGCTCCAGGCCGGTGTAGGTAGGCGTCAGCGCCGGAACCGGCTGGCCATAGGAGATGGTGGGGTTGGGAGCGGTAACGGTCAGCGGCGCGGCGTCGATGGTCAGCGTGCCCGTCGCGTAGGAGATGGTGTAATCGCTGTCGACCGCTCCGCTGCACTCGGTCAGGAAGCTGCCGGCACTTGTTGGTGACGCCGGGACCGTCGTGCAGACAGGCGGCGTGGAGGGGGCGAGGTCCCCGTTCACCAGGCCCGTATAGGTCGGCGTCAGCGCTGGAACCGACTCGCCGTAGGTGATGGTCGGGCTGGGAGCGGTGATGGTCAGGGGCGCAGTGACAACGATCGAGTTCGAACTTGGCGCCTCGGAGCTGGGTCCACCGTTGTTCGAAGCGGTCGCCGAGCACGTGATGGTCTGCCCAGCGTTTGGATCGGTGAGTGCGTAGGTGTTGAGGTTCTCCGTCGGGCCCTGGAGGACGGTCGAACCACTCAGGAATTCGTAGCCGTACTCCGACGGCGAACCGGTCCAGTCGGAACCGGTGGTGTTGCAGGTCAAGGTGTGACCCGGATTTCCAGTCCCCGAGATGGTCGGCGGGGTCACGTTGGTCGGCGGGTTGGGGAGCTGGTAGGAGATGATCACCTCGCCGTTCTGTCCGTCGCCGCCGGGCGACTGGCCATAGATGGCTCCGCTGGTGCCTCCGTTGTTGGCCAAGGTGACCGTGCCGCCGGTGCTGCCACCACCACCGCCGCCGCCGCCGCCGTAGCCGCCGGCACCGCCGCCGTAGCCACCACCACCGCCGCCGCTGAAGTCCGAGGACGTGCCGCCGGTACCGGCGCCGGCACCGGCCCCGCCGGCACCGTCAACCGCACCGCCCTCTATGCCGGCGCCACCGGCGCCGCCGTTCCCACTCCCACCTGATTGCGGACGGGTCGAGCCTGACGGGCAGGTCGAAGAGGAGGCGGCCACCCCGCCGATGCCGCCACTACCTGGGAGCCCCCCGCCGTCGGTGCATCCTGGCGGGTTGGCCCCCTGGGCGCCGGCGTTGCCGCCGGAGTAGTCCTCGCCGCCACCACCGCCGGCTCCGGCGATGACCTGATCGGCGGCACCGGCGGCCACACTGCTGCTGGCCCCGCCACCGCTGCTCGAGCCGCCGGCCTGTCCACCCTGGCCGACCTCGACCGCTTCGACATCATTGGCCGAAGCGGCGAACGAGGCGTTGACGACCTCGGCGCCGCTGCCACCCAGCACCGGGGTACCGGGTCCGTTCGCCGTGCTCACACCACCGGCACCGCCGGCGCCGACGACGGTCACGTCGATGGAGGTGATGTTGTCCCCGGTCGGGACGGTGAAGGTGTCGGCACCCAGGGCCTTGTAGGTGCAGGTGGCTGTCTGCCCGGACACGCTGAACGCTCCGTTGTTGCCACAGGGAACCGAGGCCGATGCCACGGTCGGAGGAGTGATTGTCAGCCAGATGCCGGTCAGGCCGGCCGTGGCCAGGACGGTGGCGGATGCCACCACCATCATCCGTCGGAGTCGACGCGTCAGTGCATTGAACATTTTTTTGAACCTCGCCGTTCAACTGGAGGACCCACTGAACATCCGCCTGAACATCCGCCGGAGCCCTCATTGTTAGTAGGCCTGAAGTTAGCAGCGACAGCGAGCAAGGTGCAACGTTGTGGGCCGCTCACCGGCGATCCGACGTGGAAGACTCAGCGAGGCCGCACCCGGCTCCGGGTGCACCGAAACCGAGCCGAGCGAGGAACCGATGAGCCCACTGACCGTCGACCGCCACCCGACCCAGAACCGAGCCAACCGCCCACATCGGTGGCACAGACTGGTGGCGATGGTGGCGATGGTGGTGGTCGTCCCGGTCCTCGCCGCCTGCTCGAGTTCATCGAGCACATCGATCACCACCACAACGGCAGCCCGACTGTCCTCGACCACCACCACCACCGCAGCCACCTCCTCAGGTGTCAAGCCGGTGCCGGCGCCGACGTCGGGATCCCCCGAGTACTACGAGGTCACCACCGGTACTGTCCCTGGTCTCGGCACGGTCCTGGTGGCCGGGAACGGCTTCACCCTCTACATGTTCGCCCCCGACAAGCAGTCCGGAGTCTCCACCTGTTACAACGGCTGCGCCGTCGGGTGGCCACCCCTACTGCTGACCGGCACCGACGTCCCCATCTATGGCCACGGGGTGAACCCGGCCCTCCTCGGTACCACCAAGCGGACCGACGGCACCTTGCAGCTGACCTACAACAGTTGGCCGCTCTACCTGTGGCAGGGCGACTCCGAGCCCGGCCAGGCCACCGGTCAGGCGATCAACAATGACGGTGGACTCTGGTATGTGCTGAACCCGGCCGGCCAGGTGGTGACCAACAAGGCTTCGTAAGCGCGCTATCTGATTGCTGAAGTAACCACGGCAGCCACACCGGACCACGGGCCTTCGGCCCGACCGCACCTACAGGATGGCGCCGGCTTCCTTGTAGGCGATGATGTCCTCCCATTCGAGGCCCAGCTCCAATAGGAGCTCCTCGGTGTGCTGGCCGTGCTCGGGGGCGGGACGGAGCTGATCGGCCGTCTCGTTCATCTGTACCGGGTTGGCCACCAGGTCGTACTCCTTGCCGTCCTCGCGGCTGATGTGGGGAAGGTAGCCATTGGCCCCCACCATCGGGTCGTCCACCAACTCCGAAGCCATCTGGATGGGTGCCCACGCTCCGGTCAGCGCCGCCAGCGTCGACTTCCACTCGGTGTAGGTGTGCTTGGCGAACTCTTCGTCGAGCTCTTTGACGCACGCCTCGCGATTGGCGAACCGGGCTCCGCCGTCCACGTACAGAGGGTTGTCGATGAGGTCGGGCCGACCGATCACCGTGCAGAACTCCGGCCAGTAGCGATCCGACTGCAGCATCATCAGCGTGATGTACCTGTCGTCGCTTGTCTTGTAGGCCCCCACCAGTGGGTTGGGGGTGGAGTTCCGGCTGAACTTGGGCATCGGATCGCCGCCGTACAGACCGGAAGCCACGATGTCCGGGGAGAGTTGCCACATGGCCAGTCCCAACAACGACACGTCGACGAGTGGCGCCTCGCCGGTGGTGGCCCGCTGCAGCAGACCGGCGGCGATCCCGCCGGCGATGGCCATCCCCCCGGCCAGGTCGCCGAAACCGGCCCGTCCCCCGATGGGCCAGGCGTCGGCCGGCGTCAAGGCGTTGGCGATCCCGCCTCGGCCCCAGTAGACCGAACCGTCATAGCCGGGCTTGTTCCGGTCTTCCCCCAGCGGGCCCTGTCCGGACCCACGGGCGTAGACGATGTTGGGGTTGATCGCCCGAATGTGCTCGACGTCGATCTGGAGGCGCTGCCGCACTGAGGGGAGGAAGCTGGTCAGGAACACGTCCGAGCTCTCGGCCAGCTTGTAGAGGACCTCGCGCCCACCATCGGTGGAGATGTCGATGCCGATGCTCCGCTTCCCCCGGTTGGGCTGCTCCATGATGTAGTTGACGGCTCCGTCGCCCCCGGGGATCAGCCCCATCGAGACGAGGCCCCGCTGGGGGTCTCCGGTCTCGGGGTGCTCGACCTTGATGACGTCGGCGCCCCAATCAGCCAGTACCGCGCCGGCGGCAGGGACGAACGTCCAGGCGGCCACCTCGAGGACCCGAAAGCCGGACAGTGCGTTGGACATGGTATGGAGAATCCTTTGCTCAAGCGGACGCCGGGCGTCCGTCGGGAAGTGATGCGATCGGCGGGGACCGAACGCCTGTCAGTCGGAGGAGTCGGACGAGGATCCGATGGACGCCAGGTCGGAGGCCTTGGTGCCGAGACTGGCGATCCCCTCTCGGGCTTGCGATTTGATGGAGATGTCGTGACCAACGGCCCGAGCCCGCAAAGCGCCCACCGTGCATTGCTCCCGGCCGCCCAGGGCGGTGAACGGGTCGTAGTTGAAGTGGCGCATGGCATTGAGGTGGGTCACGCGGTCCAGGTCGTGGTCGGTCATCCCGTACAGGTTGGCGGCCAACGTCTCCGGGGAGGTGGGCCAGGTGGAGTCGGAGTGGGGGTAGTCGCACTCCCACATGACGTTGTCCATCTCCAGAAAGCCACGGCTGGCTACCCCGAAGTGGTCATCGATGAAACAGGTCAGGATGTTCCGGTTGAACACCTCGCTGGGCTTGGTGTCCCCGAAGTCCTGTCCGGTCCACAGGTGGTGGCGGCCGTAGTTGTAGTCGATCCGCTCCAGAAAGTAGGGCACCCAACCGATGCCACCCTCCGACAGGGCCACCTTCAGGTCGGGGAACTTCCGGAGGGTCTGCGACCAAACCAGGTCGGCAGCGGCTTGGACGATGTTCATCGGGGTCAGGGTGATGAGGCAGTCCATGGGGGCGTCGTCGGAGGTGATCACCAGCGCCGACGAGGAGCCGATGTGCATGCACACCACCACCCCCAATTCGCTGCACACCTTCCACACCGGGTCCCAGTGGTCGGAGTGGATGCTCGGCCAGCCCAGCTTGGACGGGTTCTCCGAAAAGGTCACCGCGTGGGCGCCCTTGGCCGCCGTCCGGCGGACCTCCTCGGCCATCACCTCGGGGTCCCAGATGGCCGGGATCGGGCAGGGGATGAACCGGCCGGGGTGGGTGCCGCACCACTCGTCGATGTGCCAGTCGTTGTAGGCACGGACCATGGCCAGGGCCACGTCCTTGTCCTCGGTGCGGGCGAACAGCTGCCCGCAGAACTGCGGAAAGGAGGGGAAGCACAGGGAGCCCAGCACCCCGTTGGCGTCCATGTCCTTCACCCGCTCGTCGATGTCGTAGCAGCCCGGCCGGAGCTGCGAGAAGGCCGTCGGCTCGATGCCGTACTCCTCGGGCGGCCGCCCGGCAACGGCGTTCAGCGCCACGTTGGGTAGCACCTGGCCCTCGTAGAACCAGGCGTTGGTGCCGTCGTCATTGGTGATGAAGGTCGGCGCCAGCTCGGCATACTTCGCCGGCAGCCGGCCTTCGAACAGATGAGGCGGCTCGACGACGTGGTCGTCGACGCTCACCATCACCATCTCGTTGATCTCCATCTCCGTACTCCCCCCTCCGGAACCGGGTTCCGGATTCCCCGATTCTGGCAGACGCCACGAGGTGCCGTCACCTCCTCCCACCTCGTTGTCACCGCCCGGGAGGCCGGCAATGCCGGGCAGTACCGTGGTGTGATGGCGCCCGACCCGGTCTCCGGACCTGACTTCTTGCAGGCAGTGCAGGACGGATCGGCAGCCGAGGAACTGGCGGTTTCCGGCGGCGGCCTGGTGGTGGTCGAGGGCGCCGGGCTGGATGAGAAGTTGGACCCGGCCGCCTCCGAGACCCTTCTCACCCTGCCAGCCGTGGTGTTGGCGGTGCATCCTGATCCGGAGCAGCGCCCGGCCTGGGCCGATCTGGTGGTCGGTCCCGATTCCTCGGACCTCCAGGCGGTGGCCGCCACCGTCGGTGCAAACCCCCTGGCCGCCACCATCCTTGCGGTACTGCTCCGATCCGGCCCTCCTCGATCCACCGCCGAGGGACTGGTAGCCGAGTCGACCGCCTACGGACTCCTCCAAGGCGGACCCGAGTTCGCCCGCTGGCGCCGGGATCGCCCAACCGTTCAACGCCCGATCGAAGCAGGCCCGGCGGTGACGGTGGAGCGTCGAGAGGATGAGCTGACCGTCACCATCAACCGGCCCCACGTCCGAAACGCCCTGTCGTCGGCCGTCCGCGACGGATTGGAGGCCGCCCTGCAGGTGGCCGTCTTCGATCCGTCAGTCGCCACCATCCACCTTCGGGGGGCCGGTCCGTCCTTCTGCAGCGGCGGCGACCTCGACGAGTTCGGGACCCGCGCCGATCCACCGACCGCCCATCTCCTACGACTGGTCCGCAGTCCGGCCAGGACCCTCGCCTCGGTGGCCGACCGAACCGTCGCCCATCTCCACGGCGACGCCGTCGGGTCCGGCATCGAGATGGCGGCCTTCGCCCACCGGGTGGTGGCCGACCCAACCACCCGAATCGCCCTGCCGGAGGTGGGGCTCGGACTCATGCCGGGGGCCGGGGGCACCGTCAGCCTGCCTCGACGGATCGGCCGTCATCGGACGATGTGGCTGGCGCTCACCGGTGCCACCATCGGGGCGGAGGTCGCCCTGGCGTGGGGATTGGTCGATCAACTTTCCCCCGACCCGAGGATTGCCTCCCCTCGGGAGGATCACTAACGTCGTCCGGACGCCGACCCGGTACCGCCGCCGCCGGGTCCCGATGCACCGATCCTGCGGTGCCGGTGGGGGACATCGAACGTGAACATCGCCATGCTGCTCGACTTGATGGCCGACACCTTCGGCGACCGGGTCGCGCTCACCGACGATGCCGGAGACCTCACCTACGACCAGCTCCGGGTTCTCGCCCGCACGGTCGTCGCCCAACTGACCGACGGAGGTGCCCGCACCCTGGCCTATGCCGACACCGGCTCCCGGGCAGTTCCGGTCGCCCTGTTCGGGGCCGCCTGGGCCGGCGCCGCCTATGCCCCGCTCAACTTCCGGCTGCCCGCCGCCTCCCTGGAGGCCCAGGTGGCACGCCTCGACCACCCGGTGGCAGTGACCGCTCCCGACCTTGTCGACCGCCTGGGCGGGACACCGTGCCACCCCACCATCGAGTGGGTGGGTGGACTGGCCGCTCCGGGTCCCGATGGGGAGCTCCCCTTCGAGCCGGAGCCCGAGGTTGCCGCGGTGATCCTCTTCACCAGTGGTTCGTCAGGCACGCCCAAGGCGGCGCTTCTCACTCACGACAACCTGCTCTCCTACGTGATGGAGACCGTCGAGTTCGCCTCCGCCGAGGAGGACGAGGCGCTGATATTGGCCGCCCCGCCGTTCCACATCGCCGGGGTGGCCGCCGTGCTCACCTCCGTCTACTCGGGACGGCGACTGCTGCCGCTTCCCGCCTTCACCCCGGAAGGATGGCTGACCCAGGCACGCGATCAGCGAGCCACCCACGCCTTTCTGGTCCCCACCATGCTGGCCCGGATCGTGCGGGCCATGCAGGCCGATCCCGACCTGCGGGTGCCCTCGCTTCGGGCCCTGTCCTACGGAGGAGCCCGGATGTCGCTCCCCGTCCTCGAGCAGGCCCTGGAGCTCTTCCCCGAGGTCGACTTCGTCAATGCCTACGGCCTGACCGAGACGTCGTCCACCATCGCCGTTCTGGGTCCCGACGAGCACCGGGCCGCCTTCACCAGCACCGAGCCCGCCGTCCAGCGTCGACTGCGCTCCGCCGGCCGGCCGCTGCCCGGGGTGGAGATCGCCATCGTGGATCTCGACGGAGTCCCGGCGGCGATGGGTGCGACCGGTGAGATCCGGGTGCGTGGCCCTCAGGTCAGCGGGCGGTACCTTGACTCGGCGTCGGGGCTGGACGCCGGCGGTTGGCTGGTTACCGGCGACGTGGGCTTCGTTGACGAGGATGGCTACCTGTTCGTGGAGAGCCGGGCCGATGATGTGATCATCAAGGGTGGCGAGAACCTCTCGCCGTCGGAGATCGAGGACGTCCTACTCCGACACCCACAGGTGGTGACCGTCGCCGTGGTGGGCATCCCACACACTGAGTGGGGCGAGACCGTGGCCGCCGCGGTGGTCATCGAGCAGGGCGACTATCCGACCGACTCAGGACGCACCGCCGAGGACCTGAGCAGCTGGGT
>Ga0302319_10012149_pt1 | contig 16266 bp, 9 predicted proteins | sample Bog_T0_2_FD_203319 | JGI IMG/M metagenome (GOLD analysis project Ga0302319, IMG submission 203319) | Peat permafrost microbial communities from Stordalen Mire near Abisko, Sweden - Bog_T0_2 | ecosystem: Environmental > Terrestrial > Soil > Wetlands > Peat | place: Sweden: Abisko, Stordalen Mire...
GCTGCTCAAGAATCCCGGTTATCGTTCCGCCGTAGGGAACATGAAGATTGGGATCATAATATCCGTCGAATTCCTCCATCGACATAAGGCCTGAATTCACGACGCTCACTTTGAAAATCTGCTGCCCATTAGCCCAGTATCCCAGGCCAGTAGGCGCGCCGTTCAAGGTAATCGTCCCGGTTCCGTCGCTCTCGATAAAGTAAGTGCCAGATACGGTGTAGGTATTGTTGTCTCCCAGTAAACTCTCCGTCGCCGAATCAATGTTGCCGATGCCGTCGGCAACCAGGCTCCCTGCAATCGCCCATGCCCCGCCTTCTTTGACTCCCTGCAGCAGAAAAGCATATCTCCCATTGAGAAGATCGTTGCTGAGGTTTGCCGGAGTGACGGTGACCGCCGCCGTAGTAGTCGTCGTCGGAGTAGTCGTGGAGGCAGCAGTAATAGTAACCACGTTGCCGGTAGGCACGGTGGAAGGAGCGGTGTAAGTGGTGAGCTGCCCACTTGCTGTATGGTTCAAGCTGAACGAACCGCAAGAGGTGCCCTGGCACGATGCGGTCCAGTCAACACCCGCATTGTCGGGGTCGAACGAGACGATAGCAGTGAGATTTGTTGCTGCGCCGGCGGGCAGGTTCGGAGCTGGAGTCTGCGACAGAGCGATGGTCAGCGGCGCTTGCTTGATGGTGATGGTCGCCGCGACGGTAGCCGGCGCACTCTGCGTCTCAGTGGCAGTCGAGACGGCCGTGATCGTGACCGCGCCGTCCGCAGGTATGATCAGCGGCGCTGTGTACACGGCGGCACCGGACACGGTTCCGTCGGTGTGTGCGGGAACAATGGACCCGCATGCTCCCGGGCTTCCGCAGGTCAGCGACAAATCCGCCCCTGCATTGGTCGAGTCATTGCTGACATACACGATTACATTGGCGGTGGCGCCCGTCAGCATGGAAGCAGGAGGAGCCTTGTTGAACGCAATCGAAATTGGCGGCTGCGGGGTAATTTGAATGCTGGCGCTAACGCTTTGATTGGGATCGGCGGTGGACGCGGCTGTTACCATCACGGTTCCACCGGCTGGCACCGCATCCGCCTGGTTAAGCGGCCCCGGCGCAGTATAGGTCGCGGGGTATCCACTGGCGGTGTGTGGGGTAATGGTGCCGCAGCTGGCCCCGTTATATGTACCCGGCGTACACGTCACGGTCCAATTCACGCCCTGAGCAGCGGAGCTTCCTCCAACGACCGCCGCAACGCTTACTACTTGCGTCAACCCAAGCGATGCCGGAGGCGCCAATGGCCCCGCGGCAAAAGTAATCGATGCAGAGTTGCCTGACGGTCCTCCTCCGCAGTTTACTGCAGCCAACATCAAGCCGACCGCGGCCACCAACCACACGACCAGCGCAAACCCTACCTTATTAATAAGTATGATGCCGTTGCGACTCATTCATTGTCTCCAGCTGCGATTTTCGGAAATGAAAGTTGTACGATGTGCCGTAAAGTCCGGCACCGTCATCGAGCCGACACGGCTCGATGCGGAACATTGATCTGTGACACTGATGTGTGATCGTTGACCTGTGATCTGCGCTTGCGCAACACTACTGCTGGAAGAGCACCAAGGTTTTTGGATCGCCGCTGGCATCGAACGCGCTCAGCACGATGGCGTGTTGCTCGTTGGAGAATCCCACTGTGGCGACAGCATCGTAGGTGCAGGTTAAAGTTCCATTTTCACTTGGAACCGGCGTTGCACAGTTCGATTGGCCCCCGTCATAAGGAATGCTCAGCTTGGCCAGGTAATACAGTCCATTGTTCAGCGGATCTTGCGTGCCGAAGGTGACGCTCATGTTGACAGTGACTGGCTGAGTCGGATCCTCGTTAGGGAACGTCCCTCCAGTCATAGTGGTCCCCGATAGCGGAGCATTTCCAAAACCTACCAGCCGCGTACGGTAAATGCTGGAATCGACACTGGCCTCGAGAAGAAATCCCACATAACTCGCAGCCGCCACGCTGTTGAGCGTCACCGGTGCCGAAGGCTCACTCACGCCCCAGGCAGAAATGTCGGGGTAATTCCAGCCCGCAGAGGCCGGTACATTCGCGTAACTCTGGTTCTCAAAGAAAAATCCTGCGGGACTGATTACATACTCGGTGGGCACAGTGTATGTGGACGCGGCTGGCCCATTGTAAAAATATGATAACGGCGCGGACGCAACAGAGGCTGCCCCGTTCGAGGCGCTGCAGTTTCCGGAATAGCCGGAGGGATAACCTGGAAAGTCCGCATCGGATGGAACGCTTCCATCTGGCGCGACATACTCCGTCTGATTATTAAACTGCCATGCGCTTCCGTCGCTGTTTGTGCTGGCGTAGATCCTTCCAAAACTGGCTTCGTTGGTGCCCGTAAGCCCGGGCGAGTAGTCAAATAGAAACTTCACGTTGCCGGTGATCGCAAAGCAGGTAGACTGCTGCACCGCGTACACAAGCGCCGAGGTACTGTCGCCCGGCCTTAAAAGAATCGCTTCCCCGGGAATCTCCAGCGCAAGCCCACTCTGATAGCCATTCTGATCCAGCAGAATCAGAAATCCGCCCGTTGGATTCGTCAGAGCTCCGACTGTCGGAGCAGTGCTTCCAGAGTTTGGGTTGGTGTAGGAATAGGTGTTAGTGGAGCGATTAATCGTGACGCTCCATTCAGACGCTTGTGACGGAGAGTTTCCCTGTCCGCCTACGTAAGAGTTGACCTGCCCCGCCACCGGCGTCGTCGGCAAGCTCGCCGGCGGCGTCGCGCTTGCGCCTCCGCATCCTGTCAGCATCGCCGACATTCCTAGAACCAACGCGGCGCAGAGCAGGTATCGTAAGTCGCGCTTCTTATATCGAAGTAGTTCCATCATGAGTTCCTTTGAGTAGTGAATGGGCAATGAGTATCCCCGCCCTGTCGATCACAAAAGAGGCCTGCGACTCCCTCAGCCACTGAAGCTAGCACTTTCGTAAGGTGAGCTTATCGGGTTGCGGCTGTGCGAGTGCTCGTCATAGTTCAGAAGTATCTTATGAATAGAAGTAGTCTGAAGTTAAAGCGCCTATCGTGCGCTGCGTTCTTGCTTTCACTTCTTGGAATGCAATTGAATTGCTCGTACAAGGCTCCCACCCCTGTGCTTGCCCAGACAACGAATCAGTCTGCCTCTGTGTGCTACGACGATGGGATCGGTTGCGGAACTCCCAAGCTGGGCGGCGTGCACATCGGTCAACTCTTCACGTCTCTTCCGGCTCCCACAGCGGCGTTGATGTATGCCGACGCGCAGCAAGCTGGGCTGCAAGTAGACCGCATTGGGACATATTGGGATTGGTTCATGGATCAGAACGGAAACTACAACTCGGCAAGCCCTTACCTTCAACAGTTGGATACACAGATCGCAGCCGATCTCGCTAATGGCGTGATTCCCGAGTTTCTTCTCGGCACAGAGGCGTCGAACAATATGCCCGCCTTACAGGGTCCGAACAACTTACCGAATTGGAAGTATTACCCCAGCCAAGCGGCAGCTTTCACTGCTCTCGCGGACATCCTGGCCAATTTAGTGTCTCGTTTTCCGACAATCAAGTACTGGGAATTGTTCAATGAGATGGACGCGACCGGCTTTACAACGCTTTTTGCCGGAGCAGGCCAGCCCACCTGCCCAATTCAAAGGGGCCAGATCTATGGGCAAATGTTGAACGCCGTCGTTCCCTCGGCGAAGCAGGCAAATCCAAACATCCACATTCTCATGGGAGGAATGGGTGCGGCAGCGGACATCCTTATGAACTCGTCATACTCCTCTGCTTGTGGCATCTCAAATGATTTTGATACTGGTTTACTGCAGACCATGGCTGACTTTCTTACAGGAATCTATGACGCCGGAGCGGGAATAAATTTTGATATTGTGAATGCCCACGCCTACGCGGATTCTACGTACGCCTACTGGAACCCCACCGACATTAATATCGACCCGCGTTTCACGGCGATCTCCGCGAGCCTTCATCAGGCAGTTCTGGCCCAAGGGGATACCGGCAAACAGTTCTGGATCACAGAAAGCGGCACCAGTGGAGCCGACGACGTGGATGCGGGCACTTGTAGCGCCAATTCAAGTTTGGGATCCTGCATGGATCAGGCCCAAGTCAACGTCCTGGGAACTGTGGTCAATGATTTGATGCCGAATCGCCTTTTCGATGTAGCCATCATTTACGCCATGTCCCCTGGAGCCGGAGGAACAATAGATTCTTCCTACAACCAGTATTTATCCGAAGGTATGACGGTTAACGACTATGGCTTTCAGATTCTTCGATCCGATGGCATCACTCTTCGGCCCATGTTTAGCTGGTTGATCGAACGAAATGGCTGCTTGAGCCAGGGTGGAAGCATGTTCACCACGAGTTGGAACTGCCAACAATAAAACGGCTTGTTATCTGGCATGCAAGAAAGACTTGTCTAATTGCACCGCTACTGGGAACACGCGGCCGAAACCATACATCAATAAATATCCTGCGAGTCCAAACACGCAAAAGAGGATGGCGGTATTCAGCGTCAATGCATGATCGCGCACGGCTATGGTGAATATAATCAAAGGTACGGAGCAGAGAACAGGACGGAGTATACCCTCGGCAATGAACTTCCGCCGTCCCGACGATATCTCTGCGGTTCGGCGAACCGTCAGCAGGCATGTCCAGGCTAGCCCGCAGACAGCGCCCACCAGGGTTCCCAACGCCACACCCAACGGCCCGATCAAGTGGGCCCCCACGATACTGCACACAAGATTAATCGCACCCTCCACAGCTCCTTGCGCGATTCCGTGCCTTTGGAGATCGGTGGCGATTAATGCAGAGGCATAAGGATTCATAACTAATCGCACCGCGTGGGCAAGCATCAGAATCTTAACGATAGGCAGAGCTTGGCTCGCGTAGGGTTCCCCCACCCAAAATTCAAGAAGAAATTTCCCGCCCAGAAAGGTGCCGGCAACGGCGAGCAGATTAAAAAAGGTGCTTAGGCGCGTGGCATTGAGTATGACCCGCCGGATGCGATCCACTTCTCCGGAAGCCTGCAGAGCGGCCACCGGAGTCATAAATGCACTGCAAATCGCGGTGTGTGCTCCCGAGAAAAGTGTCACCAGGGCGGCGGCGATCGAGTAATAACCGACCGCCTTGAAGTCCACATGCCCAACGATGGCAACGTCGAGCCCACTGATCAACAACATTCCAACGGTCCACACGGTAAGTCCGACGCAATACTCTCCCAACTCCATGGCCGTCGAGGCGCGCACGCAAGAACGCGAGACGGTTAGAGTGGGCAGTAATCGCTTCACCATCGCGATCTGCGCCAGGCTGCCGAGCAGAGTTGCGCATGCGATGCAGGCAGACAACAGAACCAGAGAATGAGTTCGCTGAACCAACAATAAAACGCCCACAGCCCCAAGCAGCCTGCTTCCTCCGACGGCGGCTGCAACATATTCATTGCGATGCAGTCCTAGAAGCACTCCAGAAAATGCCGACAAGGGCAAAACCAGGACCACGCTTACTCCCAGTATCGAGGCAGCAAGCCGAAACTCCGGCATCAGCGTGGAAGAGATACCCTGGAACAGGTGGGGCAATTGCCACAACACAACGACCATCACAAACATCGCCAGCACAGCGGCCAGAGACAACAGTGCAAAGGCCGTGCTGACCAGGCGATCGCGATGCTTCTGGTCGCCGCCGCCTTCCATGTATCCGGCGAGAAACCGCGCTACGGCAGTCTGTACGCCAAAGTCCAGATACGTTGTATAGGCCGACATCTGAAGCAGCAGCGACCACGCCGCGAATCGGTCATGGTCCAGGCTCCGCGTAAGAAAATGCGGCAACGCCAGTGAGACAATCGCTGTCGCTCCGCCTCGCATGAGGTTGGCGAAGGCATTCTTGGCGACCACTGTGTCAATTCGTTTCATCGCTGAGTGCTTCCGTGTAGGACGACTCTATTCACAACTGTCCCGTCGAATTGCAAATACTCAAAATGTGTACTTAACCGCAATCTGGCCAGTGCGCGGGCGGTGCGCACTGACAGGATGCAGAAAGGCGCTTCCAGTCAGGCAATTCGAACCGTCCCCTCCCGCTGCGGAATAACCTGTCTCCAACCCGCCGTAGCAATTGACAGTATTGTTGGCCTGGTTTCCGAGGGTCGGGTCATAAATGCGGAACTGCGTATTGTTTAGAAGATTGAAGACCTCGACGCGGAACTCAACCGAAGATCCTTCCCTTACCGCCCAGTGTCTTAGAAAGGCGACATCCGTGTTAAACCGCGCCGGATTTCGCAACACGTTCCGGCCAGCATCGCCGAAGGTAAGACCGCGAGGCGCGCAGAAAGCTCCGGGATTCAAAAGAAGCGGCCCAAAACTCGATACATTGTCCCCGCCTCGAGGAAGAGGAGCGTTCGGGCTTCCGCACAGGTCGGGATAAGAACCGGCCCCGCTTCCATTGGCAACACCGGCACTATCCAGCGTCGAAATTCCATCGGCACTTCCGAAATTGATCACCGTGAATGGAGTGCCCGTCTGAAACGTTGTAACGCCCGATAGCTGCCAGCCTTTCAAGAAAGATTGAATTGCCTTGGATGGAGCTGAGTCCAGGATCGCTGAACACTCGGCCGATCCGCTGCTAGATTCTTCTTCCACGCAACTGAACTCCGTGAACCATTTCGCCAGAGGCAAGTCGTAGATGTAACTCACATTCAGCAAATGACGCTGATCGAAACTGGAGCTTGCCCTGGCGAATGGCAGGTTCAATGAGTTGACTGACGATTGGTCAGAGCGATCGGATGCATCGTCGATGGAATGGCTGTAGGTGTAAGCCACTCCCAGAACCAATGGCGCTTTGCTGCGGCGAAACGAAACTTGCAAAGCGTTATAGGTAGAGTTCGCCGCATTCTGAAGGGAATATATTTGGCCGAGGCCGGGGGCAAACTCGCGAAGAGCATTCGGATTGACCGCGACCTGACCGATGCCGTAGCAAGCCGTCTCGAGATTGATGAGCGCGGGGCCAGTAACCACGGTCCCATTCGTCAGAATTCCGTTGCAATCCCCGCCGTTCGGGTAGGCAGTGGTATTTCCAGCAGTAACCGGGTTGAACCCGCTGACGAGAAGCGGTTGATGAGGACCATAAGGGTTCTCAGAGGCCGGCAGGGGGTTCAGCTGATTAATCTGCAGCTGCACCGGAAGAAACGTTCCCTTGCTGCCAACGTACGCGACAGTCGCGAGCGACTGTAGCGGCAACTCACGCTCCACACTTGCGCTCCACTGCTGCACGTATGGCCATACGGTCTTGGTCGGGATCGACGTAACGTTCAACGGAAACGTGAGTGACATTCCATTGGGCGCGATTCCAATGCTGCTGTATCCCGCCGGGTTTAGTTGAGTCATATCCAGAACCAGCGGTGCGCCGCCTTCCAGTGAGCCGGTGTTGGCCTCGTCGGCCGTGCCATGCTCGAAAAATACCCCGTAGCCTCCCCGAATTGCCGTCCTATTGCCAAATGGAGACCAGGCAAATCCGATGCGCGGCGCGGGATTCAGCACATGACTCGCCATGCAGCCCGAAGGAATTCCATTCTTGCCGCATTGCACAATGCCATTCACCACGCGCGGATCGAGTGACGCGAGCGGATTATTAGGATTGATCTCGATATTTTGTCCAGTGAGCCGGTCAACCAGTTGCCCTTGACTTCCGATCGTGACCGAAGCTCCTGCTGCTGGGTTGTAGGCGCCCGAAGTCCAGTTGTAGGCCTGATCGTTTACCTCATGGTAATTTCCGAACAAGCTGACTCGCAGGCCAAGATTCACAGTCAAACGTGAATTGACCTTGAAATCATCCTGAAGATAGGGCTCGAGAATTTGGTATCTCTGGCGATATCTGCCCTGCGAGCTGTCCTGCTGAAAACTCGCGATGGATTGTCCCGAGAGAAAATCGGCGACGCTATTTCCCGTGGTGTTCGAGCCCAGCACGTTGCTGAAGGTGAGAATGCCTTGTGTGTCGCCGGTCGCAGCGCCAATCGATCCATTGGTCTGATTCCGTTGAAAGTTCACCCAATAGACGCCAAGCTGAATATTGTGCCTGCCGAAAATCTTCGTGAGATTGTCGGAGACGCTATAAAGAGGATTAGTGTGCTCCCAGGGCAAATAGCCTGGGTCCACTGAAAAGCCCTTGCCGCCATACGCCTGATTGTTGCCGGCAATCACGATGCCGGGGATCTTCCCGCCCGAACCATTATTGAAAATCGTAGTCATGCCAACACCAGGCGCTGCCAGAAGATCCGCGCCTTGCAGCGTAACGTTCGCACCCGGAACATCGGTCAGCGTGATTTTCTGATCGGTATAACTGAAAACCACTTCATTGAGCAAGCTGGAAGAGAGTGTCTTCGTCATGCGCGCGGCCGCGCTAACTCCGGGACCGTAGAAACTATTCTGTATCGTGGGGAAACTGTTTTCCACGAAAGCAAATTGCGGAACCGCCGTCGTCGTATTCCAGGCGTCGTGGATATAGTGGAAGTTCGTGCGGAGCGTATCTGTGAAGGCGTGGTCGAACCGAACCAGTTCTTCTCTCCAGTAGGTTGGCAGCGACACTTCCGAGTTGTAACAGGAGGCGACAGTAGAGTTGCAGCCCGAGGTTGCCGTAGGCAATGGAATAACGCCGGTCCCAAGCATCACCAGCGCATTGCGATTCAAAGGAATGGTGTTGTTCGCAAATGTACTGATCAGGCCAGGCTGTGCAGAATCCGCCGGCACGGTCGTGGGCGAGGGGCAGTCTGGAAATTGAGCGCGGCTGAAATAAGTGACGCTGCTTCCACCCGGTGTCAGGGATGGGCATACGTCAGAAAAATTTCCCTGCCGTTCGAGGATCGACGGCACCGCCTGCCGGTACGCGTAGGGGTCACGTTCCAGGCGAGCTTCCTCAGAGAAGAAAAAGTAAGTCTTGTTCTTCCCGCTATAAAGATGGGGAATATTAACCGGGCCCCCTATTGTGCCGCCGAAGTCATTGCGCCGGTAGAGCGGCGCGCTCCTGCCGATGTCGAAGTATCCTTTCGCATTCATGAACTCATTGCGAAAGAATTCGTAGAGGCTGCCGTGAAAGATATCCGCGCCAGATTTCGTGGTAACGATCGTGGTGCCGCTTCCCACGCTCGGGTACATGGCGCTGTAATTCGAAGTCACTACTTTAATTTCCTGAATCGCATCGATGCTGGGAGTCACAATCAAAGACGTTTTGTCCTTGTGCATGCCGACATTGATGGTCTCGGAGCCGTCGACTTGAAAGCTGTTGTACTCCGTACGCCCGCCGTTGATGCTGAAGGAGACGCTTCCAGCCACTCCAACCCGCGCTTCATCCTGGCCGGTCTGATTACTGACCCCCGCGACCAGCGTAGTCAATTGCGTGAAGTTGCGGCCGTTCAGGCCGATCGCCGGCACCTCCGTACCTGTAATGGTCCCGGTGATTTCCGACGATTGCGTTTCAACCGCCGTATATGGGTTATCTTCCACATTCACTTCGGACCTGGTCGATTGCAGCGCGAGTTGGATGTCGAGTTCCAGAGCCTGACCCATTCCCAGAGCCACATAGGTGTTAAAGTCGCTGAACCCTTCCATGTGTACAAGCACTTGATAATTTGCTGCGGGAAGGTAGGCGATGGCATAGTGCCCGCTGTCGTCCGATGTCGCCTCCAGCTTCACTTTGGTTTCCTGATTGATCATCTGGATAGGAGCTTTCGACACAACCGCGCCTTGAGGATCAAGCACCTGCCCTGAGATGCGCGCGGTTTGGCCATGAACGCACGCGGCACCGAGCACCAAAATAAAACACGCCATAAGCCGCAGATACCTGAATCGCATATTGATGAGTTCCTCTAAGCTGATAAATGTCTGGAATGTATTGAAGTGCGGGCTTGTCGTAAGTGAATAAGCTAGTGAATAAGCTGAGCTGCGCCGAGTGGTCGAAAGCTCAGGCAGCCAGCAGTTCCGCAAAAAGTTCCGCGTGTTTGGCGACGGCCCCGGCCGCATCAAATTGGCGTGCGCGCTTCAGTCCCTTTTCGCGCAGTTCGCCACGAAGTTGCGTGGACTCAATGATCTTCGACATCTGCACGCTGCAATCTTCCGCGCTGGAAGGATCGAATAGCAGACTGCAGCCGCCCGCCACTTCTGGCAAAGAAGCGGCATCGGCGCAAATCACAGGAGTTCCGCAAGCCATAGATTCGATGACGGGCAATCCAAAGCCCTCTTGTCGCGAGGGCAAAATCGTTGCCTGCGCCGCCGAATAACACGCTCGCAGCAATTCGTCCGATACCGAATCAATCCAACGCACCCTCTGGTCAATCCCAAGGCGCAACGCAAGCTCACGGAGGGCCGGCTGGTTCTTTTCATCTTTTCCAACGATCGCTAATTCGATCTCGCGGCGTTGGCTCGAGCGCAACTGCGCGAACGCCTCAAACATCACAGGCAGATTCTTGTGCGGCTTGGGGCTGCCGACGAATAGAAAATAATCCCGGCAAAGGTCCAAATCGCGGCACACAATTTCTTTCGCCTCAGGCTGCGGCATCGGAGTAAATATCGGACTGGCATAACGGTGAATCACAGAAATCTTGCTCTCGCTTCCGCCCAGGTGTTCGAGGATCATTCGTTTCGAATATTGTGAGATGGTAATGATCCGGCGAGCCTTTGCCACCGCAAGCTTCAAAAGGGATTTGGCAAAGACGCGAGATTTCAAGGTGTTGCGGAAAAAGGGGTCGAGCAAGTGCGTGACATCGTGAATCGTGACCGACATACGGCGCGAATACAGCACCGGAATGTCATAGTGCGGACAATGCAGAAGCGTCGCTCCCTCCACTAACCCCGGAATCGCCATCTGTGCCGCAAGCGAATACATAGGCGCGGAACTCGGTATGATGCGATCCGCGTAAGCTGCCAGCTTCTGGCCGTGCGCCGGATGCGCGACGCACCATAGCTCAACTTCCGGCAACGCAGCACGAATCCCGATCAGCAGTTGCTCGGTGTAACGCCCAATTCCTGTCGCGTGGGCGCGCGCATCAAAAGCTAGGATAGGACGGGACATAAGTCAGGCGAGCGGCAGAGCCGCCCAGCGGTCACGATTGCGATAATCTTGCACGCCCTGCCACACATTGCGGATCGCTTTCAATCTTCCGCCCAGCACGCGATGAAGAATGCGCAAAGATAAAAACAGAAACGCTGCCAGCCGCGGAACCGGCGAATACTGTGACAAGAAGCGTATGGCGGAGGACGTGAAGTAACGGTCGGTTGGGCTGGTCCTCTTTCGGGTGCTGGCACTCACTTTGTGCAGCACGATTGCATGGCGAGCGACTCCCAGGTCCCAGCTGTTCTGGCGCAACCGAAAGCACAATTCGGCGTCTTCCCAATACAAGAAAAATCTGTCATCCATGAGGCCGACATCTTCGAAGGTCTTTCGCCGCACCAGCATGCTGGCCGCAGTGAGAAAATCCAATCTCCGGCCGGGTTTCGGAGGCGCAGTGGCGTGGGTGGAGCGCCCGCTCCAAAGGTTGATCCATCCGCCTCCCCAAGCCTGTATTTTCTGCGGGGCTGCCGCGTAGTGAAGCACCGACCCAACCGCTCCGAGCCGGAAGTCTTCTTCGGCTGATCGGACCAACTCGCGAAGCGCTGCACGCGCGGGCTGAGTGTCGTTGTTAAGCAGCCAGACGTACTTGACTTCCTGACGCATTACTTCGCGAATGCCCGCGTTGTTGCCCCCGGAAAATCCAAGGTTCTTGCCGGTTTGTAACAAATGGACGGCGGGATGAGCAGCCTGAATGCGCGAAACAGAATCGTCGCTGGACCCGTTATCCACGACGACCACGAACAACCGCGAATATTCGATCTGTCGTAACGCATCCAGGCACGCCACAGTGTCTCGCCAGCCATTCCAATTCACGATGACGCAGCCAACCAGAGGTTCGGCGGTCGTCGTTTCTGCGGGCTTGGTTTGGAAGGTCACTGGATTACCCTGACGTTGTAAGTCTTGCCAGGCAAATTAACCGGCGCGACGGCGCAGCGCTGAACAGTCACAGTATTTGCGGCCGTAACCGCGCCGCTGAGAACTTCAAAAGGAGAATCCGTGCTGCCATCGCTGGCCGCGGGGTGCGGCACCACTTCTCCGACAATCGCGCCCGGAACATTGGCAACCCCACGCGCACAATTCCCAGCCTTCAGTTCTCCGCCAATCGCAGCCGTCTTGCCAGCCAGTTTCAGGGCCACACTGTCGCTGCTCGGGATCATCTGGCCGCTGCCCCAAGCTGCGCCCCCATGGACCATCCAATTTCCGTGAGCGTCGATTTTCGCGAGCAATGCGAGCGGATCATTGCTAGGCGCGGTGATGCTGGCATAGGTGTTGTAGAAATTAAAACCGCCCGCAGAAGTGTCTCGGCTCGTGCCGTAATAGTTCGTGAGGTCAGCTTCGTTCCGGTGATCGACATTATTGATCAGAAGAACACCCTTGCCATTTACCAACGGAGCATAGGCGGGCGATAGCTGAAACGCGTCCCAGTGCTGGTTATCCACTTGGATGCCGGCAAGATCGGTCCTCACATAATTCCCGTGCGTCAACTCGGAGCCGCAATTGACGGCGACGAGACCCTGCCCCTGCACTTCGCCTTCAAATCCAACATGCACGAGATCCTTAGCGCAACCGGCCTCGCCAGTAAAAAAGATCAACGAATTCCGTATAATCCCATCAATCACAAACGAATCCGTTCCCAGCGAGCTGATGTTCGCGTGAAAGTATAGTTTCGAATTGTAGGTATAGGTTCCCTTCCCCCATTTGACGCCGACCTGGCCTTTTTCCACATTCAGCCACACATCGGAAATGTCGGTGTATCCGAAGCTATTGGTCCCGCCATTGATCGTGAAGGCCATTCCGACCGTGTTTCCACTGTGCGGCATCCCAATGTAAATGTCTCGAATCACAGTGCGCTCAGTCCAGGTCGCCAACTGTTGCTTGGTGTTCTCAAACAATATTGCCGTCGAGTTTGGACCGCGAAAGTTATTGACTACCAAGTCCTCAAAAGTTGCGCCAATTATCGATCCCGAATGAATGCCATCGCCCGCCGTCGTACCGGGGCCTTTCAGCGTGAATCCCTTGAGCGTGCCCGCCTTCTGAATCGTGTAAGGCCGCATCTGCCAAACGATAGCGTCGCCGCTACCCTTGTATTCCAGCGTAGTCAGTGCAGATCCCGCCCCGTAAAGACTTTGGCAAGGCTCGAGCACCAGAATCGTTGTCGAGTAAACATACGTACCAGCAGGAATATGAACTTCGGCACATCCGTTTCCCGCAGCGAACACATTGTTGATCTTCTCGCCAAGATCCGCGCCCGGATAAAACAACGGATTGACGACGCCATTCACCGAAGCAGCGGAAATCGCACGGGAAGAAGGATCATCTTGTGCTTTGCTTGCGCCCGCAATCTGCTCAGCCATCGCAGGAGAAACTTCACCCTCAGGCCGCTTACCCCAAACGCTGGCCAGACTCACCATCGCCGACGCCAACGTGACAAGCAGCGCAATGCTCACAAGCCTCAACCCAAACTCCTCTCGGAGAGTGTTTCGAATGAAACATCGACTTCAGAATCGCAACCGCTTTGCCGACGCGGAAGTTCCCTCTGCGCGCGAACGAAATCCTCCGGAATCCCGATATCGATAAAGTATCCATCCGACTTGAAAGCCAGCAGCCCACGCGATATCTGCGCCCGAAGCACGTCCCGCTCCAGCGACGCCCTGTGGTCCGCAACAACCGCGTCCATAACAGAAGGTTCAAAAAGATAAACGCCGGCGTTAATAAATCCCGAAGCCCGCGCCGCACTCCCTCCCGAACACTCTCCGCTCTTCTCACAGAAAGACGTCACCCAACCTTCTTCATTCACTGCAACACTCCCATAGCGCGAAGTATCCTCCACCCGCGCAAGCGCAACCGTCGCCTCGGCCCGCCGTTCCGAATGCAACTCCCACATCGCCGCCAAAGACATCTGCAAAATCGAATCCCCATTCATCGCCAAAACCCGCTCCCCACGCGCGTAACGCGAGTAAGCCAGCCCGAGCGCGCCCGCCGTACCCAAAGGCTCATCCTCGCGTGAGTAGCGAATGTCGAGGCCCAGTTCTCTTCCGTCGCGACTTCCACCATCACCCAACCACTGCTCAATCTGCTCCGCCCGGTACCCCGAGCACAGCACTACCCGCCTAAACCCTGCCTCCGCAAGCTGCTGCAAAAGGTAAGCCAGAAACGGCTTCCCTCCGATCGGCGCCAACGCCTTCGGACCATCCGCATACGCCGCTCGCAAACGCGTTCCCAATCCCCCAACCAACACCAGCGCCGGCGACCGCGACAACTCCTCGACCCTATTTACGCGCATACCGTCCGAAGCTCCTCCCGCACGCCACGTGCCCGTTGCAAAACAGCCTCAAAGCGCCGGCAAAATTGTTCGCGAGTAAATTCCGCGGCCCGTCGGCGCAGCGCAGCATCCGAAAACTCCCGACCCTCAAACCGCAGCAGAGCCGACTGCAACGCCGCCGCCGACTCCTCTTCATAAAATTCCGCCGTCTCCCCAGTCATCGAATCCAACACGCCGCCCTTCGCCAGCGCGATCACTGGACATCCCGCCGCAATCGCCTCCACCGGCACCAATCCAAAATCCTCGACCCCAGGAAATATCAATCCCCTGGCTCGCCCGTAGCACTCGAGCAATTCTTCATCGCTAACAAATCCCAAAAACTCCACCGCCGCTCCCAACTCTCGCGCCAGCGCTTTCAATCTTTTCTCTTCCGGACCTTTTCCCACAATCTTCAACCGCCGTCCCAGCTTGGCGCACGCCGCAATCGCCTGATCCACGCGCTTGTAAGGCACCATCGCCGTCACCATCAGGTACCAATCCTCCGGCGCTCGCACCACTCCCCGCCCGTTGCCCACATCGCCCGGACCGTAAATCACTTCCGCCTCCCGCCGATAAATCCGCCGAATCCGCTCCGCCACATACCGCGAGTTCGTGCAATACACATCGACGCGATCCACCGTCTTGCGGTCATAGATCTGCAACAGCTTCGCGATCGGCTTAAAGAACAGGCCAGAAGCCAGCCGCCCCACTTTGTCCGCACCAAAATAGTCGTCGAACCGGTCCCAGATATATCGCATCGGCGTATGGATGTAGCACACATGCAGCGGCCGCTTATTTTTGTCCCGCTTGATCATCGCCTTGGCCACGGCATGCGATGTCGAGATCACCACGTCGGCATCGCGCGCGCTCACTTTCGTCAATTCCGCCGCCATGGGAAACACCGGAAGATAGTGCCGGTACTTCGTCTTCGCAAACGGTAAATGCTGCAGAAAGCTGGTATGAATCTCGCGCGCTTCAATCGCTGCGCTCACGCTCCCCGGCACATGCACCAGAGTCCACAGCGGAGCGTCTGGAAACAGCGAGCACAATGCCTCCAGCGCTTTCTCCCCGCCCCGCATCCCGGTCAGCCAGTCGTGCACCAGCGCCACCCTGAGAGCGGAAGTCGGCACGCCCGGTGTGACCCAGTTTTCACTGGCCTCTGCCCAGGAGGGCTCCGGGATAATTGCTACTTCGTTTATGCTCATTGGATTGAAATTGAAACCGGTTACGGTGAGACGGTTTCCAGTTCCCCTGGCTCAAGAACAGGTTCGTCCTCCTCTAGAAGCGGTACGTCTTGATCTTCATCAAGATCCTCCGCACGATGAAGAACCAGTATTCCAATCAGGAACCAGAAGCCGTAAAGCGCCGGTTGGACATTGAACATTCCTGTCATGAGGAACGTCGCCCAGAAGCTCGAGATTCCGATCAGAAGCGGCGTGGGCCGCTTAATCGTTTCCTTACGAAGGCATCGCCACATTGCCCACAAGAGGGCCACAATCACTACCATCCCGACTAAACCGATGTGAAGCGTCAACGCTAAATACAAATTGTCCACCAGCACGGTCGAAGCTTTTCCAAGGAAGTCGTCTCTGCGGGGGACGATCACTGGCTTATCCGCTTGGCAGAAGCCAAGGCCGAACAGCTTCTGCATCAGAGTGCCACGCCACAATTCCGACCCGTAAACTTCCCACTGGATAAGTCGAAGCTCCAGGGAGGAGTTATCGTAGAGGCTCTTGGTCTGGCCGATTAGCTTCGCGATCCCACTAAAGGCAATGAGGTAGCCGACACCCAGCGCGGTGAATGGCTGCCACGTCATTCGCCGGAGGCTTCGCCCAAAGGTAAACGTCATGGCCGCCACTGTG
>Ga0302319_10012152_pt1 | contig 16261 bp, 10 predicted proteins | sample Bog_T0_2_FD_203319 | JGI IMG/M metagenome (GOLD analysis project Ga0302319, IMG submission 203319) | Peat permafrost microbial communities from Stordalen Mire near Abisko, Sweden - Bog_T0_2 | ecosystem: Environmental > Terrestrial > Soil > Wetlands > Peat | place: Sweden: Abisko, Stordalen Mire...
TGAACTCGAATGTTACGGTGACGGCGGCATATACCCCTTTACCTCCAATTACGTCCGTTGCCGTCACCCCCGCTCCGACGACGGCGATTATCGGTACGACGGTACAATTCTCGGCTGTTGTCGCGGGGAACGGAACCTTTGACAGCACAGTGACCTGGTCGCTGCTGGGCCCTCCCGGCAGCGCTTTGAGCCCTGGGACACTCACTTCCAGCGGGCTGTATACAACACCCTATCCGGCCCCGGCAACAGTCACGGTTGTAGCCACCAGCAACGGAGACCCTACGGTGAGCGGAAGCTCAACGGTGACTCTCAGCCCTCCGCCTGCGGCCGCTGCTCCTGTCCTGACTGTCGATGCGGGCAACCAGACTCACCCAATCAGCCCGTTCATTTACGGCATGAATAATTACCAGCTCACACCCGCGGTTGCGAAGGCTACGGCGCTGCCGCTCGACCGCTGGGGCGGTGATGGAGCGACCTCATACAACTATCTGCTGGATGTCGAAAATGCCGCCGGGGATTATTACTTTGAAAACTTTCCCGGCACTGCGACCAATTTTCCAATCGACAGCGAGTTTGATTCCCAGGTGACTTCAGATACCGCCAATGGAACAAGGACTCTCGGAACCGTCCCGCTGATCGGGTGGACTCCTTTGCGCAACACTGCATGCAGTTTTTCCGTGGCCAAGTATGGAGCACAGAAAGCAACGGATCCGTACCGTCCGGACTGCGGAAATGGCGTTCTTCTGAACGGGACGCAGATCGTGAATGACCCGACTGACACCTATTCGACGATTGACGATACTTTCACCGCAGGCTGGGTGAAGTTTCTGGTTGGCCAGTTTGGAACGGCTGCGGCAGGCGGAGTCGCAATCTACGACCTGGACAACGAACCGGAGTGGTGGGACGGGGTTCATGTCGATGTCCACCCGAAGCCCTTCAATTACGACGAACTGACCACGAAGGCAATCAGCTATGCAAAGGCGATCAAAGCCAACGATCCGACGGCGGAGGTGAGCGGCCCGGTTATTTCCTATTGGATGGACTTTTTTTATTCCAAGCAGGACATTGAAACCGGGTGGTCTAGCGGACCCTGCTATTGCGCCAATGGAAATCCCACCGATCGACTTGCTCACGGTGATATTCCGCTGATCGAGTACTATCTCCAGCAATTCAAGGCGTACGAGGATGCGAATGCGGTCCGACTACTGGATTATGTCGACCTGCATACTTACTTTGCAGCGGACAATCTGGCCTTTTCAACTGCCGGAGACACCACGACACAGCAGGCGCGGCTCAACTCTACCCGCGTCTTCTGGGACCCGACTTACACCGATCCGAACTACACCGACCCCAACAACCGCACTAACTCCGCGCCACCCTTTCCGCCGCAGTTGATCCCGATGATGCAGGGATGGGTCGCAACGGACTATCCCGGCACCAAGACTGCGATCACGGAATACAACTGGGGCGGGCAGGAATCGATCAACGGGGCCATTGCACAGGCGGATATCCTGGGCATCTTTGGAAGCTACGGCCTGGATCTGGGCACGTTGTGGGGACCGCCTGATCCGACGACCCAGGTTCCGGGACTGATGGCCTTCGAGATCTACCGGAACTATGACGGAAGCAACTCGACGTTCGGCGACACGGCGCTGGCTTCTACCAGCGCAAACCAGGCGGCTCTGTCGGTTTATGGCGCGCTTCGCACCGCGGATGGCATGGTGACGGTGGTTGTACTGAACAAGACCTATGGCGACCTGACGGGAACGCTTTCGCTGGCCAACCTTACTCCGAACGGGATGGCGAAGGTCTTTCTGTACAGCAATGCCAACATTGCCGGAATCGCTGCCCAGCCCGATATCGCAGTTACTCCGCCCGCCACTGGGAGTACCACAAGCACAATCAGCACCACTTTTCCGGCGCAGTCAATCAGTCTCTTTGTGATCCCGAGCATGTAACGGACCAGTGAAGGCAGCCTGAGAAAACGCATCCCGCGCCTCGCAATCGCTCCAAAAGGCGGTGCTGCGCTGCTCATCCAGATCGTGGACGGATTAGCAAATCGCTTTGCTTTTGGTTCAGTTTACGTTGCGCTCTGTTTGGCCCGACGGCGCGAAATTCTCGCTGTTCGAGGAGTGTGAAATCAAATACACTTGCTCAGTGATCCCGCACGACCTGGAAAACGGTTTCTAGGAGGGCCCATTGACCGACCGTCCGGCGCCGAAAAAGAAAATCTCCGCAGACCTGCCCGAGCGCATGGACATTCGAACGATTGCGCGCCTGGCGAACGTTTCGATCGCCACTGTCTCGCGCACGATCAATCGAGTCAGCACGGTCAATCCGAAGATGGCGAAGCGGGTGTGGGACGTCATCGAGAAACTCGATTTCGTGCCCAACACTCAGGCTCGCGCGCTGGTCTCAGGGCGAAGCAAGCTTTTCGGCCTTCTGGTTTCTGAAATCACCAATCCCTTCTTTCCTGAACTCATTCAGGGATTTGAGAATATCGCGGTCGAAAATGGCTACGAGATTCTGGTCAGTTCGACGAATTACGACCCCATCCGGATGTCGCACTGCATTCGGCGCATGCTGGAGCGCAAGGTGGAGGGGGTCGCGATTATGACTTTCGGCCTCGAAGAACCCCTTCTCGACCAGCTTGCAAAGCGCAGAGTTCCGCTGGTCTTCATCGACATGGGCCCTGACCGGCCCGGCGTCAGCGTTCTTAAGGTCGATTACCATCACGGCATCCGTAAGGCGGTGCAACACCTGGCGGCGCTTGGGCACCGCAATATCGCTTTCGTCTCCGGACCGATGCGGCTGCATTCGGCGCAGTCCCGGCTGGCAGCATTTTCAAAGTCGATGCAGGAGTGCGGTATCTCGCCGGACGCGAGCAAGATCGCAGAGGGCGACCATACGCTGGAGGGCGGCGCGAGCGCCATGGAGAAACTTCTCGCCCAGAAGGAGATTCCCACGGCTGTCATGTGTTCCAACGACATGACGGCCATAGGGGTGCTTCACAAGTTGTACCGGACTGGGCTGAAGGTTCCCGACGATATTTCGGTCATTGGATTCGACGACATCCACATCGCTGAAGTGATGATGCCGCCGTTGACTACCGTACAAATGTCCCGTCTGGAAATCGCCAAGGCCGCCTTTGGAGCACTGCGGGGCCAGGTCGAGTCACCAGAGCAATTTCTGGTGAAACGCGAATTCAAGATTCCCACCGATCTCATCGTTCGCGAATCCACCGGCTTTCCCCGCGGAACCATGACCCATCTGCGCAAGAAATCCTGACTGGAGTTCTGTCGAATTCTGGGGCGTGCCGTCTGATTTTGCTTTACTCTGATCTGCGAGTCTGGAGATCGGATCCAATTCTATCTTTGGGGATTGTGAGAAGAGATGAGCGGAGTTCGAGTACTTGTTGGCACGCGCAAAGGTGCTTTCGTTCTCACTGCGGACGGTAAACGCGAGAACTGGGATGTCAGCGGTCCGTTCTTTGGCGGCTGGGAGATCTATCACGTCAAGGGATCGCCGGTGAACCCGGATCGTATCTACGCTTCCCAGTCCAGCAGCTGGTCGGGACAGGTGATGCAGCGATCGGATGATGGCGGCAAGACCTGGGAGCCGATCAATAACAAGTTCCTCTATGACGGGGTTCCGGGGACGCACCAGTGGTATGACGGAACGCCGCATCCGTGGGAGTTCAAGCGCGTATGGCACATCGAGCCTTCTTTGACCGATCCGGAGACTGTGTATGCCGGGGTGGAGGATGCAGCTCTTTTTCGCTCCAGCGACGGCGGGAAGTCCTGGACTGAGCTTTCAGGGTTGCGCGGTCACGGAACCGGACCGCAATGGCAGCCGGGAGCGGGTGGCATGTGTTTGCACACAGTTATTCTCGACCCCAGCGAACCGAACCGGATCTTCATCGCCATCTCGGCTGCGGGAGCGTTTCGCAGCGACGACGCGGGCGAGACGTGGAAGCCGATCAATCGCGGTCTGCATTCGCTGTATATTCCGGATCCAACGGCGGAAGTGGGCCATTGTGTACACCATATCGCGATGCATCCGTCGCGGCCGGGCGTGCTTTTTATGCAGAAGCACTGGGATGTGATGCGATCGGATGATGCGGGCGACAACTGGCGGGAGATCAGCGGGAATCTGCCGACCGACTTTGGATTTGCCATCGACGTGCACGCGCATGAGCCGGAGACGCTTTTCGTGGTGCCGATCAAGAGCGACGCGGAGCATTATCCGCTGGATGGTCAGTTGCGCGTTTTCCGCAGCAAGAGCGGTGGCGAGGAATGGGAGCCGCTGACCGATGGCCTGCCGCAAAGCAACTGCTACGTGAATGTGCTGCGCGATGCCATGGCTGTCGACCGGTTGGACGACTGCGGAATCTACTTCGGCACAACCGGCGGGCAGGTTTATGCCTCGACTAATGGCGGCGATCGCTGGACTCCCATTGTTCGCGATCTACCAGCGGTGCTTTCGGTTGAGGTTCAGACGCTCGCGTGAGTGGTACTCCGATTCGAGTGCAGTTGCCGAGTCACCTGCGCACACTTGCCGGATTGAGCCTTATGCCGGGCGGCGAAGTGGTGCTGGAGATTGATGGCCCGGTAACGCAGCGGTCCGTACTCGACACGCTGGAGGCGCGATATCCCATGCTCGAAGGCACAATCCGTGAACACGTGACTCACAAGCGCCGCGCATTTATGCGGTTCTTTGCCTGCGAGACGGATCTTTCTTTTGAGCCGCCGGATGCGCCGCTGCCGGAAGCTGTTGTTTCGGGAAAGGATGTCTTTATCATTCTCGGCGCGATTGCAGGCGGCTGAGATTGATCTGCGTGGCCCTTCACCCTCCATCCTCATCATTCCATTCACGAACTCATTTTCGCTAAATTGGCAGTGAGTTTTGGTCCGCCCCTCCTCCGAAGGTCGCCTCAAGAGCGACAAACCGGGTGGGTGAATTAACATGCGATGGAGGATTTCTTAAATGAAAGCACTTGCAGTTCGCCTTCGGATGCCTGTCTTACCTGACAGGCCTGCCTCCGCGCTCTCTCTCTTGGCGCTTGTCGTCGGATTTTTGGTTCTGACTTCTCTACCCTCTCAGGCGCAGAATGTGGCGCTGAGAGACAAGATCGTCGCCGCGCTGCCCACCGGGGCGCAAGCTGTCGTCACCCGCCTGTCGACTCTGAGCGAATTGCCCGACGGGCAATGGAAGATGCACACGGGCGACATGGCTCACGGCGAGGCAATCGGGCTGGACGAATCTGGCTGGCAGCCGATCGCCAACGAAAAGAAGGCCCCCAATGATGCCGTGTGGTTTCGGCAGACGATTGTGGTGCCGCCGACGCTGCAGGGATACGACCTTACCGGGTCGAGGATCTGGTTCCAGTTCCACGCCAACGCCAACGGGCCGATGCCGCAAATTCTCTACTTCAACGGCCGCCGCGTAGCGATGGGCGACGATCTGGAGCCGATTGTGCTGCTGGATGAAGCCAAGCCCGGCGACAAAGTAGTGGTTGCGGTGAAGCTGCTGCACACGGTCGACGAGAAGATCTTCCGCGGGGCGACGATGCGGATCGAGTTCCCTGCTTCGCGGCCCAATCCGGCTGCGATGCTCACGGAGTTCGTAAGCGACGCGCTGCTGGTGCCAAGCCTGGCGCCGGGGGATTCCTCCAAGACTGCCACGCTCAACGAGGCTATCGAAGCGGTTGATTTGAAGGCCCTGGATGCGCACGACCAGGCGAAGTTCGATGCATCGCTGAAGGCATCGCAGGCCAAACTCGAGGCGCTGCGCCCGCTGCTGCAATCGGCAACCTTTCATCTGACGGGGAATTCACACATTGACGCCGCCTGGCTCTGGCCCTGGACGGAGACGGTCGATGTGGTCAAACGGACATTTGGAACCGCTCTGCAGTTGATGTACGAATACCCCAACTACACCTATACGCAGTCAGCTGCAGCTTACAACGAGTGGATGGCGCAGAAATATCCCGACATGAACGACCAGATCAAGCAGCGCATCAAGGAAGGACGCTGGGAAGTGGTCGGCGGTATGTGGGTTGAGCCGGACCTGAACATGCCGGATGGCGAATCGCTGGTGCGTCAGTTGCTGGTTGGCAAGCGCTGGTACAAGCAGGCCTACGGCGTGGATGTGCGCATCGGCTGGAATCCCGACTCCTTTGGCTACACGTGGCAGTTGCCGCAGATCTACAAGAAGAGCGGCGTGGACTACTTCGTTACCCAGAAGATGACCTGGAACGATACCAACCAGCTTCCCTTCAAGCTCTTCTGGTGGGAGTCTCCGGATGGCTCGAAGGTGCTGTCGTACTTCCCGCACGACTATGCCAATGACAATCTGAACCCCATTCGCCTCGCCGATGATCTGGAAACCGCTCGCACACGGGCGACGGGCATGACCGACATGATGGACCTGTATGGCGTAGGCGACCACGGCGGCGGACCGACGCGCGCGATCCTCGACGAAGGCGAAGCATGGACGCCGGGCGGAACGGTTCCGCTGGCGGTTGAAAACCCGGTTATGCCAAAGCTCGAGTGGGGAACGGCGCAGACTTACTTCTCCGCAGTCGAGAAGCAGATCGCTCCGGAAAGCAAGACGTGGAACTACTCTTCGATCGCCAAGGGCTACACGGCTCCTTCTTCTGTGCCCGGAATGGTATCGATTCCCACGTGGAAGAGCGAGCTGTATTTCGAATATCACCGCGGCGTCATGACGACGCAGGCCAACCACAAGCGGAACATGCGCGAAGCTTCAGAAGAGGTGTTGAACGCTGAAAAGTGGTCTTCTCTGGCGTGGCTGGACGGCAAACCCTACCCTGGCGCGGAGTTGACCGAGGATTGGAAGAAGGTGCTCTTCAACCAGTTCCACGATCTCGCGGCCGGTTCCGGCATCGGGGTCATCTATAAGGACGCTCAGAAGGATTATGACGTGGTCCGCTGGTCGACGAACGAGATCGATGCTGGCGCGCTGGGAACGCTGGCGGCTCGCGTGAACACCAATGCAGGCGAAAAGGCTTCAGACGAGCAGGCGATTGTAGTCTTCAACCCGCTCGGCTGGGCTCGCTCGGGCGTGGTGACGGCGAAGGTTCAGGCAGGCAATCCCAACAAGGAACTTCGGATCGCTGAAGTCGGTGAAGCAAAGACGAAGGCGGCTTTGATTGCGCCGACCATCGTTTCCCGCGAACAGGGCACCGGCGCGATGGAGATCAGCTTCAAAGCGGATGAAATTCCGGCGCTCGGATACAAGGTCTTCCATCTTGTGTCGCTGGACAAGAATGAAACGACCGTTCCCGTTCCTCCATACACTCCCAAGCAAGAGACAGGCGGTAAGGAGCTTGTTCTGCAGAATGAGAAGGATGGGCTTTCGGTCCATGTAAGCACCGATACCGGCTGCATCACCAGCATCCGCGACGAGAAGACGAAGTACGAGTGGCTCGCTGCGGGAGCATGCGGCAACGAACTGCAGGCCTTCAAGGACACGCCGAAGGACTACGACGCGTGGAACATCGATCCGGGAACATTGGACGTTCCGCCGACGCTGATCAACAAGGCTGACTCGGTCGTCATGGTGGGCGATCAGCTGCATCATGGCGTTCAGGTGACGCGCACCTGGCAGAGCTCGAAGTTTGTTCAGACCATCTGGCTCGAGCCCGGTTCGGATGTCGTCGATGTCGATAATGAAATCGACTGGCATGAGTCGCACATACTGCTGAAGGCGGCATTCCCTCTTGCTGCATCCAGCGATCACGCGACCTATGAGATCCCCTATGGGTCGATTGAGCGCACCACCAAGCGCGACAATAGCTGGGAAAAGGCGCAGTTTGAAGTTCCCGCCCAGCGCTGGGCCGACCTTGGAGACGGACAGCACGGCCTGAGCATCATCAACGAGAGCAAATTCGGTTACGATGCAGCCGGCAATGTGCTGCGCCTGACGCTGCTTCGCTCGCCCAAGTGGCCTGACCCTGATGCGGACATGGGCCATCACCACTTCCGTTATGCGATTTATCCTCACTCCGGAACGTGGCAGGAGGCGATGACGATCCGTCATGGATGGGAGTACAACTACCCGCTCAAGGCCCTGGTGACCACTTCGCATCCGGGTCAACTGCCGGCTTCGCACTCGTTTGCCTCGGTGTCACCGGCAAACGTCGTGCTCACCGCCGTGAAGAAGGCCGAGGATACAAACTCGCTCATCTTCCGTGTGTATGAGTGGGCGGGGAAATCGGCTACTGTCGATTTTCACGTTCCGCCGGGCGCGACTGCAGCGACTGTCACGAATATGCAGGAGACTCCGGAGGGCGATGCGCTCCCGATCTCAGGCGATACCGTCAAGGCTCCGATCAAGCCGTTTGAGATTCTGACGGTTCGCGTGGATTACCCGGGGAAGTCCTAGGATCGTCCCTACAACCCCTGTGAACTTCCGTCCCTTGTGCGCAGTTGCTGCGCAAGGGACGGGGTCAACAGATTCGTTCACGGACCTGGCGATTCCGGACGTGCTAGGCTAGAGCCGAGGGAGTACGTAATGGATATTACTTCGCCGTTTTTTGTAGTGCCACTGATGGCAGTGGTCTTTCTCGGGTGCATCCTTTTTGCCACGCTCACCGGCAAAGAGAAGGATTCGCACTAAATTCCCATACAAATCTAAAGATTGGGGCTTGGCGTCGATGCGGGAGTTGATGCCGAATCGCCCTTATTCTCCGCTTTCGGGGCCGGTATCACTGCGTCTGAGGGAGCAACAGGCGGTGCCGCATCCGGCTTTGTCGCCGTTGTTGCAGGTGTATTTGTGGTCACTGCAGAATCGGATCCCGCCGGATTTGCTGCCTGACTTGTCCCCGAAGCCTGCAGACTGATCGGCAGGTTGAGTGTCTGGACTGTGTCTGGATCGTCGCGCAAGCGCAGATAGAGCGTCCCGCTTCCTCCGGTGGCTCCCGAACGCGCAATATTCGGAATGCTCACTGAATCGCCGGTAAATTCCGCCGGAACCTCAACGGCGTTGGCCATATCCGGTGTGGCTGAAACCTCCGTGATCAGAAACAGATTGGTACCCGAAAGCTGGCAAGGCTTTGCCGGGTTGCGCGGGCAGCGCAGATCCTTTGATCCATTGCCGGCAGTGAATCCAGGAAGGCGAACAAGCGTTCCAAGCGGCACCCAGTCGCCCGAGATACCGCCTGCCGTTACGGCGCGAAGCTGGATTGGACCGAAGGCCGATGCTCCAAAGCGCGCCAGAGGGTCGAGAACGACAACCGCCGTGTGGGAGTCTTCGAGCATCATGCTGCCATCCGAAAGGGAGAGCGTGGTCTGGAAGCTGCCGTCGACGGCAGCCAGTTCGACTTTCTCAGTGCGCGGGAATGTCCTGGGAACGCGGGAGCGCAGGAAAAATACCAGCTTTCGCTGGAGCGGCAGGTCATTCGGACTGCCCAGGCGAACCGGAGGCGGTGTTGCAGCGTCGCTGGCGGATTCGTCGTGTTGGGTACCCTTGCTGAGGAGATCTACCTGCGGCCGCGGCGCGCCAACGGTGGCGGGGACATGGAGGGTCCGACCATCGCGTAGGGTTACTTTCGCGGAGTAGTCGCTGCCAGGCTCGAGGGTGTCTGTGATGCCGGTAGCGGATAGCTCCAACTGGTCAAAGTCCTGGACTCGGTTCAGAGCCGTCGGGGTGAAGGTGATCCCGGCAAGGTCGGCGGAGTTTACTTCATCCAGGCGCTTCCCTTTGAGCACTGCGACTTTATCGCCCGCGCTCAGAGTCAGGTGCTCGATTGCCGCGGCCTCGGCATAGGCCTTCAAGGGAATCTCTCCCGGCTTTGCCAATCCGTATTGACGAATCGCGATCGTAACCGTGCCAGGCTTGGCATCTTTGAGGGGAACTGTAACGTCAAGAGTTTCTGGTTTCGGTGATTTCCAGACGAGCTTTATGGGCTTCTCGGCGGAATTGGCCGCTGAAGTCTGGCCGGAGTTGCTGGGCAATGTCGCTTCCACATCTTCCACGCACAGCGTATTTTGACCGTCGATGTGAAGCTGATCTTCGCGCCCGGTAATGAGTGCGTTGCGGTCGGAGGCCGGAATGGTCCATCCGCTGTCGCGAGGCGATTGAAGGCGAAATTTTGGGCCTTCCCATGGATCGAAGCCCCACTTGCCACGTAGTTCGGCAACGACCTCGGACTCAGGCAACGCAGGCAGCGGCTTCTGAAGAACAAAGCCTCCCACGGCGGAATTCGGTTCGACAGGGACATCAATGCCATCGCCTGACGGCACGGCCAGAGGAGTCACGCCCGGCTCAACCAATTCGGGATGTACGGTCTGGGAGCCCGCAAGAGCGGCCTTTGTTTCGATATGCAGGGTGAGATCGTGGGCCATGGCGGTTGCAAAAACCAGCGGCCCACCTTCGGCTGAAAATGTGAGCTCAGGCCTTGTTGCGCAATAGTTGGGGATGAGATTCGCAGTGGAATTCGAGGTAGGATTTGACGCCGAACCCGTGGCCGGTGCCTGTCCGCCCGACGCAGGCGACGATGCAGATTGAATGGGCTCCGCGGGGTGCAGTTGCGGCGGGTGAGCAGGACCGACTGGCGGAAGAGCGACGACGATGACAGATTTCGGGTCGCGAAACGATGGAGGAACGTTAAGGCGCAGATTCAGCGTGTCTTCCTGCCCTTTCTGAGGCAGTGCCAGGGCCGGAATGTACTGGTACTTGGCCGTGTGCATGCTGCTCAGGATCTTGGCCATATCCAAGACCGCGCCAAGATACGGGCTGAAGGCTCCCGCGCCCGCCAGGGGTGAATAGCTTAGCTGATTCATCATGTCGGCGGCCGACCCGTTGGCCATCTGGCTGACGACCGACTGCGCATTCGAATCGTCCAGGACCAGTCCGTCGGTGTGCTGGACAAGGCAGGGGGCCTGCTGTTCCGTGGGCTTGTCGAAGCATTGCTGGTCGACCCGGATGCCGAGGGAACGCGCGACGTTCTCAGTGCGTTCTTTAAGAAGCTTGGCGTTGGTCTGCGGCAGGGCCTTGACCTGGGCCAGGTAGGCGTCTAGCCGGAGACGGTCCCAACTGGCCTGCTGGAGGTCTTGTCCGGCCCGGACGAAGGCTCCCGGGCGGTCATGGACAGCTTTACGGAGGGTGGCAAAATCGCCGGTGGTCTCGGGCGCCAGAAAGATCAACGCCTGCTGGGCCTCGTCGGGAACGTTGACGAAAACGCCCTCTTCGCGGACCTCACGGTTCCAGGTTTCGACGCGCTTGAACCACTCGGGCGGTGGAGGGTTGGTGGCGCCGCGCAAGAAGGCGACGATCAGGACGTAATGGGCGGACTGGCTCTCTGGAAGATCGGGATGAATCCAGAGACGGTCGCCGGGAAGGAGATTGGGAACTTCGGCGATGGGCAGTGTGACGCCCTTGCGCTGGACATGGACGTCGACTTTGGGACCAACCAGGTCAAACGCCGGAGCATCTCCAAAGGATCCTTTGGCAGCAGCAAGGAGGAGGAAGAGTACCGGCAACAAGACGAGCAATCGAGAAAAAATACGACGACGCATAAGCTTCTATTGTACGGATGCGTCTGAACAGAGGTACGGTTGCCGTTATTTGGCGCGGATTGGGGCGAAGATACAGCCGACTTCAGGATCGGGCACGAACCGCCCAACTGCATCGGATCAAAATTCGCGCTTGCGATGTTTCATATCGAACAGATATGCAATTGTTTACCTACTAATCTGGCGCTGGCACGCTAAGTTCGCGATACGATTCATTTGTTGATAGAATTCTTACAATTTGGCCGCGAAATTGTGCTTTGAAAGTATTGAATCGGATATATACCGATTCGGTTATTTTCATATTTCTGAATTCGACCACTTTCGTACTGATATTGTGACTAAGTGGCACCTGGAACGTCGTTCACGGTAGATATACTCGGGCGGTTGGCCGGTATCTGCACACTATTCCAGAAAAATTGGACAATCACTGTCTAGAGTGTGACGTGGTTCCCGCAGAAATAACGCTTATTGGAGTAAGTGGGAACTATTTGGTAAGTGGGAAATAATTGCACCGGTTGGAAATATTCGCAGATTGCACGAAAAGCATGAATTGAAAAGCAAAGTACAACTAATGCCGGACTTGGTCGGACTTCAATCCAACCTAACCTCATAGAAGAAAGCTCCTCGAAGAGCAAATTCAGAGGTGATGGAAAAGCCGAAGAGCTGGAAATACGGAGCGAATCATGAAAGCGATACAAAATACTCCCCTGCGCGACGAAATAGAGAATCTCACCATCCCCGAGGCTGAAGAGATTATTGAAGAGGCACTGGAAGAACTTGCATTTTCAACGGATCCTGGCCTGGTGCGTGCACTACGCTTCCTGGCGCCTCCGGGATACCAGGCGATCGTAGAGCTATGCGGTGAGAATGGCCGCAGCAAGCGACGCAATGCCTGCGCCACAAGCTGGAACCCGGAAGAAGACGAAGTTCGCATTTATTTTGAACGGACGGACGGAGATTCCGACGACGATCAGGACCACTCCGACGACCGCGAACCCCGTTCAGTCTCTCCTGCAAGAGCTCGCATCGTTCGGCCGGTGCCGGCGGTCTACGAGGACGGAAACGTCGAAGAAGTCAGCGGCGCGTTGCCCGCTGATATCGACGATCGCATCAAGGAGCTTTGTGCGACCCTGGCCGAAGCGGAGCGTGGCGGCCATGCGTTCATCGCTTTGAAATGGTTCCGCGATTCCTTTCTGCCGCGTAAGGCATTCAGCTGGAATCAGAATCCTGAGTCACGGCAGATGATCCTGGCGGAAGCGATCCTGCGCGGGGTGGTGCTGACGAGCAAGATTCCGAATCCGAAGACGCCCGCTTATCCGACCACCACGATCCGGCTCAACAGAGCGGAGGCGGGAGTACCGGAAGAAGCACAGCGTTTTCGCCCGGTTGCGGTGCAGGGTGATTTGGTGAGTGCGACCCTGGACGATGACCGGGGGAATCTGTGAACTGCTATTTTCTGGACTCGACAGCCTTTGTGAAACTGTTTGTGCAGGAAGCAGGAACGGATTCCATTATCCGGCTGATGGAGGCGACCGAGGACAATCGGAAGCTGATCTCAGCGGGAACTCCATTGGAAGTCTACGCAGCGCTGAAACGGCGTGAGCGGGTGGGGGGTATTGCGGCCCAGGACAGCGAGGCTGCCCGCAACATTCTTCGCGTGGAAGCGGCCCGAATGGTGCAGCAGCCGTTGAACCCGGCCGTGTTGGAGGCTGCCCGGCAGTTATTGGACCGCCACGAATTGCGGTCGGGCGAAGCTCTGCAGCTGGGCGCCGCAGTGGTGGCCCGCGAAATGTTTCACGGCATGGAGATCATCTTTGTGAGTTCGGACGAGCGGCTCCTGGAAGCTGCCAGGGCCGAGCATTTCGAAACGCTGAATCCAACGCACGAGCCCGCCTGAAAAAAGCAAAAAATTAATTATCAGACTGGATTCTAATTGCAGGATTCCGTTATTTGCGTTGCCGAGAGGTTGCAGCGAAGAAACCCGGGCTTGGAAGACCAGCCTCGCATTCCTCGATCAGCAGCGTCGATCAGGCGGACTTGCGCCGGAACAGGTCGTCCTTTTCCTTACAGCCGCAGCTGGAGCAGCTAAGGCAGCAGAAAAGAAGGACGGCTACACCCGCGGTGATCAGCACCGCGAGCAGAGTTCCAAACGAAAATAAGGAATGTGCTAAAGCATGCATGTGACTAACCCTTATTGAGCAGAATCGGATTTTGGCTTACGAACCCGTGGAACCACACCGCTCACTCATAACTGACGCGCAGACCAACAATTTGTCATGGAATCGATGGTGCGTCAAGTGTAGCACTCGATTCCCAGTCCTGAATATTGAGACGTTGTAACGAAAGTTGTAGTTGCATTTTGGCGAACGAAAAGCGAAAATAGAAGCATGGGGTGCTTCCCATGTCTACCGGCGCAAATCCCGCCTCCCAATCATTATCGACAACTCCCGCCCCGGTTGTGAACTGGCTTTTTCTGGATTTGAACTCCTACTTCGCCTCGGTTGAGCAGGAGGTGCGCCCTGAGCTGCGCAACCGGCCTGTCGGGGTGGTCGCCGTCGAGACGGATACGACCGTCTGCATCGCAGCAAGTTATGAAGCGAAAGCACTTGGCATCAAGACCGGCACGATGGTCAAGGACGCAAGGCAGATCTGTCCCGAAATGGTCTTTGTCGAGGCGCGTCACGAAATTTACGTCGATTACCACCATCGCATCGTGAAAGCGGTCGAAAGCTGCCTGCCCGTGACGGCGGTATTGTCCATCGACGAGATGGCCTGCCGGTTGATTGGCCGGGAACGACCCCTGCTGTCGGCCATGCGTCTGGCGCTGCAGGTGAAAGAAGCTGTGAAAACCCAGGTCGGAAGCACGCTGCGATGCTCGGTGGGCCTGGCGCCCAATCGCTACCTGGCAAAAATCGCCAGCGACATGGAGAAGCCGGATGGGCTGGTGGCGCTGACGGCGGATATTCTTCACGACGCGCTTCTCACCCTCGAACTGCGCGACCTGCCCGGAGTTGGAGTGAGAACCGAAAAGCGGCTCAACGAAAAAGGCGTCAACTCGATGGCCGACCTGATGAGAATCCTTGACGGAGCGCATGGCCGCGAGCAGGTTGGCGAGCTCTGGGGATCGGTGTGGGGTGAGCGGCTCTGGCACTGGCTGCGCGGCGACGACTTTGACATGGCCGACACCGAGCACACCAAGTCCATGAGCCATCAGCATGTGCTCGCGCCCGAACTCCGCAATATCGAGTCGGCATGGGCCGTCGCGCACAAGCTGCTGCATAAAGCTGCGATGCGCATGCGCGATGAGGGCCTGTGGGCGAGCCGGATCGGGGTTTCGCTGAGTTTCGTTGGTCAAAGCCCGGTGCGCGGGACGACCGTCTTCGGTCCGAGCAAATCCGATAGCTGGAACGCCGAACTGAAGCTGACCGAATGCCAGGACAACAGCACACTCATCCACGCGCTGCGCAAGCTGTGGGAGACGCGACCGCAGGGGCCGAAGTTTACGGAGCCGTTCTTTGTCTCAGTGGTGCTGGGAGGGCTGGTGCCTGATGCACTGCACACCCTGACACTCTTCGACGCGCAGGATGGCAGCGAAGAGCGCGGGCGGCTGGCCCAAACGATGGACGCGCTGAATCACAAGTACGGGATGCAGACGCTGGCTCCGGCGACGATGCTGACGGCGTTCAAAGCAGCGCCGACACGGATCGCGTTTCACTCGATTCCGGATTTGTTCTGACGAGAAACCCGAATTTCAATCTCGAGATCGGGGTTTCTCGTTCTTATTGGCTCAAGACTCAGAAATCCTCGTGGAAGGCGACTTCTCCGGCGACTGCGACCTGGTAGGCGGAGACGCGGCGCTCGAAGAAGTTGGTCAGCTCCTGCACGTCCTGCAGTTCCATGAAGCCAAAGGGGTTTTTGCTGCCGAAGATCGGCTCCATCCCCAGACGGACGACGCGAGAGTCTGCGACGTATTCGAGGTATTGGCGCATTTCGCGGACGGATAAGCCGGCGACGCCACCGGAAAGAAGATCCTCAGCAAACTGGAGCTCGCATTCAACTGCTTCCCGCATCATGGTCACGATGTCGGCCTCGAGCTGTGCATCGAAGAGCCCCGGATGCTGGCTGCGGACGATGTTGACGACTTCAAAGGCGAACTCGAGGTGGCAGCTCTCGTCGCGGAAGACCCAGTTGGTGCCGGCGGCGAGGCCGTTGAGCAGGCCGCGGCTGCGCAGGAAGTAGACATACGCGAAGGCCGCGAAGAAGAACAGGCCCTCGATGCATCCGGCGAAGCAGACCAGGTTCAGCAGGAACTGCTTCTGCTCGTCGGGAGTGCGCAGTTCATCCAGTTGTTGGATGGAGTCCATCCACTTCATGCAGAACTGGGCCTTCTTGGTGATGCTGGGGATGTTCTCGACCGCGGCAAAGGCGGCGGCGCGGGCGTCCGGGTCAGGAACGTAGTTGTCGAGCAGCGTCAGGTAGAACTGCACATGCACGGCCTCTTCGAAGAGCTGGCGCGAGAGATACAGGCGCGCTTCCGGAGAGTTGATGTGCTTGTAGAGGTTGAGGACGAGATTGTTCGAAACGATCGAGTCGCCGGTGGCGAAGAACGCGACAAGGCGCTGGATGAGGTGGATCTCTGCGGGAGTGAGGCGCGAGCGCAGATCGACCAGGTCGGTCGAGAAATCGACTTCTTCGACGGTCCAGGTGTTCTTGATGCCGTC
>Ga0302319_10012153_pt1 | contig 16260 bp, 12 predicted proteins | sample Bog_T0_2_FD_203319 | JGI IMG/M metagenome (GOLD analysis project Ga0302319, IMG submission 203319) | Peat permafrost microbial communities from Stordalen Mire near Abisko, Sweden - Bog_T0_2 | ecosystem: Environmental > Terrestrial > Soil > Wetlands > Peat | place: Sweden: Abisko, Stordalen Mire...
GGGCACGCGAGTCTATGCGCTGTTTCCCATTGTGCGACGCGAGGTGAAACTGGAGCTGATGCAGGGGCCGGAGCCGCAGGAGCTGGTCAGCGAGCCGGCGGGTCAGCGAGTCAGCGGGAAGTCCGCTGCTAAGGCCAAGAAGCCTGCCAAGGAGAAGGCTGTGCCGGTGGTGGATATTACAGAGGGGTTGAAGGAGCGGCTGGGGGAGCTGCGGCGAAGGGGGTACAACCGGCTGTGGCAGTCCGACTCCACCCATGACGGTGAAGCTGACACGGATGGGTCACCCCTCTCGGCGGGGAAGATTGTGGAGTTCTCCACGCCGGAGTCGCTGCTGGAGCTGGACTTCGCACGGCCGATCTATGTGTTGATAGACCGGCTGGCGCTCTCGGCGGAGATTCGGTCGCGGCTGGTAGACGCCATCGAAACCGGCTACCGCGAGGCGGGGGAGATTGTGCTGCGCACGGTGCCGCGCGAGGGCGAGGCGGTAGAGTCGCTGCGGTTTTCCTCAGCGTTTGAGTGCTCCACCTGCCATCGCGCGTACCGCGAGCCGGAGCCGCGGCTGTTCAGCTTCAACAATCCGTATGGAGCGTGCCCGCGCTGCCAGGGCTTCGGCAACACCATCGACTTTGACCCGAATCTCATCATCCCCGACCGCTCGAAGACGCTGGAAGAGGGCGCGATTGATCCCTGGACTAAGCCCAAGTACCGCGCGTGGCACGGGGAGATGAAGCGCGCCGCAAAGGCAGAGAAGATTCCGACCGATGTGCCGTGGTTCGACCTGACCGAGGCGCAGCAGCGGTTTATTGAAGAAGGTCGTGGGAGCTGGGTGGGGATTCGCGGCTTCTTCAATGAGTTGGAGCGTAAGAAGTACAAGCTGCACGTGCGCGTCTTTCTCTCCAGGTACCGCGGCTATGCGACCTGCCCCGACTGCCGCGGACAGCGGCTCCGTGCCGAGGCCCGCGCCGTGCTGATCGAGGGACGAAACATCTGCGAGGTCTGTGCTTTGACCATCGCTGAGACGCAGGAGTTCTTCGATGCGCTGCGTCTTAGCCCGTCGCAGATGGAGATCGCGGGGAAGGTACTGGAAGAGGTTCGGCAGCGCGTCCACTTTCTACAGCAGGTAGGGCTCGAATACCTGACGCTGGACCGGCTGAGCTCGACGTTGAGCGGCGGCGAGTCGCAGCGGATTCAACTGGCGACAAGCCTGGGGTCGCGGCTCGTGGGCGCGCTGTATGTGCTGGATGAGCCCTCGATTGGGCTGCACTCGCGCGATACGGCAAAGCTCATCCGCATCATGGAAGAGCTGCGCGATCTCGGCAATACCATCCTGGTGGTGGAGCATGATCCTGATGTGATTCGCGCGGCGGACCATCTGCTGGATCTGGGGCCAGGGGCGGGCGAACTGGGGGGGAGGCTGCTGGCGGCAGGAACCGTTGCGGAGGTGAGCGAGAATCCGGCGTCGCTGACAGGAAGATATTTGAGTGGGCGTGCGAAGATTGCCGTTCCGAAGCATCGCCGCGAACCGGGCCGCGAGAAGCTGGTGCTGCAGGGCGCGCGCATTCACAACCTGCGTGGCGTGGACGTGGAGATTCCGCTGGGGCTGTTGTGCTGCGTGACGGGTGTCTCGGGCTCGGGTAAATCCACTCTGGTGCATCAGGTGCTGTACCGCGCGCTGCAGCAGGCGCTGGGGCAGACGGAAGGGGCACCGACGGAGCCGGCGCATCTGTATCGTGAGCTCTCCGGCACGCAGTATCTGAATGATGTAGTGCTGGTGGACCAGTCCCCTATCGGGCGCACGCCGAGGTCGAATCCGGTGACGTACATCAAGGCCTTCGACGCCATCCGCGAGCTGTTTGCGGCGCAGCCGGATGCACGGCGCAAGAATCTGACGGCGGGGTCGTTCAGCTTCAATGTTCCGGGCGGGCGCTGCGATGTGTGCGAGGGCGACGGCACGGTGACGGTGGAGATGCAGTTCCTCGCCGATGTGGAGTTGCCCTGCGAGGAGTGCAACGGAACAAGGTACAAGGCGTCGATCCTCGAAGTTAAGTACAAGGGGAAGAACATCCATGAGGTGCTGGGGATGACGGTACGCGAGGCGCTGAGCTACTTTGCTGGACACAGCCGGATTGTGGACAAGCTCGCGGTGCTGGACGAGGTGGGGCTGGGCTATGTGCGGCTGGGGCAGAGCGCGACGACCCTATCGGGAGGAGAGGCGCAGCGTGTAAAGCTGGCCCAGCATCTGGCCACGGTGCGCAGTGCTTCACCCGCCGGAGCGGTGAGCGAGGCGCGGCGCGTGGCGAGCCGGGTCCTCTACATACTGGATGAGCCGACGACCGGGCTGCACTTTGAGGATGTGGCGCGGCTGCTGGCGGCGTTCGGAAAGCTGATCGAGGGCGGCGGATCGCTGCTGGTGATCGAGCACAACCTGGACATCATCAAGTGCGCGGACTGGGTGATCGACATGGGGCCGGAGGGCGGTTCCGGCGGCGGGCAGGTGGTGGCTACTGGAACACCAGAGCAGATTGCCAAGGTGAAGGCTTCCTATACTGGGCAGTGGCTAGGGCCGGTGTTGCGTGGCGGGCCTTCATCGGGACGCGAAAGGGCCGCAAGAGCGAAGGCCGAACTGGAGGTCGTCGCGTGACGCGGCGGGCGATCTTCCCTGCTCTGCTCGCGCTGCTGTGCGCGCACGCAACGGCACAACAACTGCCGCCGGGAACGCACAGCGTGGACGAGCCGTCGCGGCAGGACGCTACAGCCCAGCAGGTTCGCGAAGCGGAGAGCGACCTGGAGCAACAGAACTATCCCGCGGCCGAGGTCAAGCTGAAGGCGTTAGCGACGGCACGTCCCCGGGACGCGCATGTGTTGTACGACCTGGGGTTCGCCGCAGAGCGCAACCAGGAGGAGTCGGAGGCAGCCAAGGCCTATGCTGCGGCCATCGCCGCAGACCCGGACCTGGCAGAGGCCCGGGTTGCGCTGGGGCTGCTGGACGCCCGCGCCGGGCGCCGGGACGAGGCTCACGGCGAGCTGCGTGCGGCGGCGAATCTGAGCTCTGCGTCTCCCGAACTTCGCGGCCGTGCGCTGCGTGCTCTGGCGACGCTGGATGAGAGCAGCGATCCGGCCGCGGCGCAGCAAGAGCTGGCGGAGGCGCTGAAGCTGACACCCGAAGCCCCGGTGGACACGCTGACGGCGGCAGCGATGGCGGAACGGGCCGGCGATGCTCCCGGAGCTGAGGCAGCCTACCGGAGGGTACTCGCCGAGATTCCCGAGGAGCCCAACGCCACCGCCGGGCTGGCCCACGTGCTGCAACAACAGAACAAGCTGGTGGAGGCCGAGCAGGTGTTGACATCGGGGTTGAAGATCCGGCCGAACGATCCGCGCCTGCTGGCGCAGCTTGCCAATGTGGATGCGGCGGCGGGCAAGCCGGAACAGGCCGTCCCGCTGCTGGAACAGGCACGAGCGGCGGAGCCGGCACTGGCAGCCGATGCCAGCGTGACACGACTGTTGGCGCGGCTGAAGGGTTTGAGTGGCGACAACGCGGGCGCTGCGCAGTTGTATGAGGCTCTGGCGGCGGACCCAAAGGGTTCCAACGATCCGGCCCTGCTGGATGCGCTGGGCAGCGCCTATGTGCGGCTGGCGCGCTACGCCGATGCGGAGACCGTGCTCGCCAAGGCAGTCTCCCAGCGCGCAGAGTTCCACGACGACGACGCCTGGGGCGAGGCGGCCGGACACCTGGCGTTTGTGGCATCCAAAAACGGAAAACCGCAAGAGACCTTGCAGGCGCTGACGGCGCGTGCTACAGTCTTGCCAAATACGCCGGTGACTCTGTTTCTGGAGGCAACGGCGCATGACACGCTGCATCAGACGAAGGATGCTGAGAAGGCCTATCGCGCGTTTCTGGCGATGGCGGACGGCAAGTATCCCGACCAGGAGTTTGAAGCACGCCATCGTCTGGTTGCTTTGAAGAACATGAAGTAGGCACGGCTGCACTCACGAGGTGCGCTATGGTTGCTCTGGAGTGGATGTACGGGAAGGCCGTTCGCAACGCAGGGAGGGTGATGGTTGTAGCCCTGCTGCTGGGGATGGGGGGAGGGTCTGTGCGAGCCTCCGGTGTGGACGACATGGCCCTGGACGCGGGGGCCCTTCTGCAGATGGAACAGCGCGCCGCAAGCGCAAACCCTCGTGACCAGTGTTTTCTGTATGCGGAGGTCGTGCAGGGCTTTACCGACCTGGCCGGACGGCAGATGGCCGCAGGCGAGGACGAGCAGGCGAGTGTGACGATGCGCCATGTGGACGAGATCGCGGTAAAGCTGCATGATTCCACCGCGAAGGACGCCAAGCGGCTGAAGATGGCCGAGGTGATGATGGACCGCACGACACGGCATCTCGCCGATATGGTGCGCGTCGTCTCGGCGGAGCAGCGCGCCAACATGCAGCACACGCTGCAGCATTTGAATGCCGTTCACAGCGAGCTGCTGGCCACGGTGTTTGCCCGGTGAGTTGGCGGGCTTGCCTGGTGTGCGGGCTCTTGCTGACGGCCCCCTGCTGTGGCTCCGCTCGGGCGCAGGACACTGACGGAGCGATGAGCCAGGCGGAGATCGAATCGCTGCGCGATGCTTCCTATCTTCCAGTAGACAAGATCAAGGCTTTTGAAAAGATGCTCGACGACCGCGAACACCGCATCGATGAGCTGTTAAAGAAGGGCCGCGGGCCGGGGTTCGCGCTGGAGATGCACGATGCGATGGAGCAGCTCGCCGCCATCGCCGACGAGCTGAACGACAATCTCGACGACTACAACAGCAAGCACAGGGATGTGCGCAAGGCGTTGCCAAAACTGATGCAGGCAACCGACCGCTGGTCTACCAGCTTGCGTGCCGCGGGCGAGGACGACCGCTACAACGTGGTACGCAAGATCGCGCTGGATACGTTGAAGGACACGCGCTCCATCGCAGAAGAGATGGAGACCTCGTTGCAGGCCTACTTCAAGGAACATCCTGATGCGGAGAAGCTGGAGAAGCAGCGTGCCAGCGATCCTCACATACCACAGTAGATGGCTGTGCAGGATGGTAGGCTGGCACTACCGTGCCGCGCTCCACTCTTCCACCTGTTTCGCCCGCAGTTCTCTCGATATTCGAGCAGGAGTACCACGCTCTGCGGCCGCGCGCGGCGATGCCCGCGCTGGAGATCAAGTTCCGCCGCTTTACCAGCCTGAACACGACCATCCGTCTGCGAGACGGGCGGCTTGTGGTGCGGCTCTCCGACCTGCTGGAGCATGCGCCGGAGACGATCCATCGCGCGATCGCGCATATTCTGCTGGCCAAGCTCTATCGCAAACCCATCCAGCCGGTCTTCGCCGACCGCTACCGGCGCTACACGCAGTCGGAGGCTGTGTCTAAGCAGGCGGAGCGTATCCGGCAGACGCGCGGGCGCAAGGTCATCAGCTCGGCGCAGGGTGTGGTCTACGATCTGGATGAGGTCTTTGAGGCGGTCAACCGCCGCTTCTTCCACGGCCTGCTGGGGAGGCCGACGCTGACCTGGAGCGCGCACGTCGCGCGGCGCATGCTGGGCCACTACGACGCCGCGCACAACACCATCGTGGTGAGCCGCGTCTTCGACCGGCCCGGGACGCCGCGCTACGCCATCGAGTACCTGCTGTACCACGAGATGCTGCACCTGAAGCATCCGGTACGGGTGCGCGCCGGGCGACGGTGTGTGCACTCACGGGAGTTCCAGGCGGAGGAGCGGTTGTTTCCGGAGCTGGCGCAGGCGAAGGCGTATTTGAAGCGGCTGTAACTATGCTGTTGCGGGTTCACGCTTCGGGGCTGGTGGCAGAGGCTTGAACTTCACAGCCTGATTGTTGCGGGTGAGGAACATCAGTACTGCACCCACAACGACGCTGCCCAGCGCTGCGACCTGGGCGTTGGACATGCCCCAGTAGATGCGTGGATTGATGCGGACGAACTCCACGAGAAAACGGCCGATGCCGCTGAGCACGAGATACTCGCCGGTGAGGAAGCCGAGGGGAAGCGGCTTTGAGCCGCGCTTCCACAGCCACCAGCCCAGCGCAAGTGCGAAGAGCAACTCATAGACCGGGGTGGGCTGCACCAGAGCGTCCGGCGGATGCGGAGGCACCAGCGCGTTGCGCGCCATGTGAACGCCCCAGGGCAGCGTGGTGTTGATGCCGTAGTCGCCGTCGCCGGAGGTGAGGCAGCCGATTCGGCCCACGCCATAGCCGATGGCTGCGGCGGGAGCGGCAAGGTCCATCATGCGCAGCGCGCCGCTGCCGCCGCTGAGGGTGTTGGGGCGGGCGTAGTGCCCTTGCAGCATCAGCATGGCGATGCCGGCCAGCAGTCCCCCAAACCAGGCAAAGCCGGACTGGAACCAGTGCAGGAACTCGAAGAAGATGTCCCCGGGATGTGACCAGCCGGGCCGCAGGATCTGATGCCAGGCGAGCGCGAGCTCGTGGGGGTCCTGCAGCTCATGCCAGGCCTTGGCTCCTACGATGCCGGCCAGCACCACCAGCGTGACCACATTCAGCGCGTCGGCGTCCACGCCGTTGCGGACGAAGTTCCGGTGCAGCACGACCGTGGCACAGACCGCGGATAGCCAGAGCAGCAGGCCGAAGGTGCCAGGGTGGGCAAAACCGAGGTTCAGGTAGGGATACATGCAGGTTTGAGTATATCGGGCGAGGGGTTTGTGCAGCCCACTCATGCCGATGCAGCCTTTCTGAGTGGGCCAACCGGCAAAATCGGATAGATGGGACACGTTTTCCTCAGAATCCAACGCGCCAAGAGCCCTGTTTCGCGCTACTCTACGCGCATGTCCCCGAGCCTGCCGCCGTACGTCGCCCCTGAGACCATGGATGTCCTCTTTTCCACCGCACAGATCGCCGAGCGGGTGAAAGCCATCGGGCAACAGATATCCGAGGACTACAAGGGCCACTCGATTGTGCTGATCGGCGTTCTGAAGGGCGCGGCGATCTTCCTCTCCGACCTGGCGCGGTCGATCGAGGTGGACAACACCTTCGACTTTGTCGCGGTGTCCAGTTACGGGCGCGCGCGGGTGTCATCGGGCGCGGTGAAGCTGATCAAGGACATCGACAACCCCATCGAGGGCAAGCATGTGATCATCGTCGAGGACATCCTGGATACAGGGCTGACCCTCAGCTACCTGCGTGGATTGATGCTGCAGCACAAGCCGGCCTCGCTGAAGATTGCCACCTGCCTGGATAAGCCAGAGCGTCGGCTGGTGCCGATTGAGGCCGACTATGTGTGCTTCCAGATTCCCAACCGCTTCGTCATCGGGTATGGGATGGACTATGCCGAGCGGTATCGCGGCGTGGCAGATATCCGGATCTTTCCAGAGACGCCGCCGGGACATTGAAGCAGTGTGTAGAGAAATAGAGTGTAGAGCGTAGTGACGCTAAAATAGGACTATGGCTCTCGTATCAGACACTTCCACCTCGACTACCCGCATCATCGTTCCGGCACGCAGCTTTCGTGGATCGCTGGTGGTGCCCGGCGACAAATCCATCTCGCACCGCTACGCGATGCTGGCCGGGTTTGCTGAGGGTACGTCGCGGCTGACGAACTTTTCTACCGGTGCCGATCCGCACAGTTCGCTGGGATGTATGACGGCGATGGGCGCGAAGGTGGAGACCGCAGGGCCTGTGATCGTCGTGACCGGCACCGGCGGGGTGCTGAAGCAGCCGAAAGGCAATCTGGACTGCGGCAACTCGGGTTCCACCATACGTATGCTCGCCGGTCTGGTCGCCGCACAACAGGGTGTCTACCGCTTCGTGGGCGATGCGTCGCTGACGCCGCGGCCGATGGAGCGCATCCGCAAACCGCTGGAGCAGATGGGCGCGCGCATCATGCTGACGGATGGCCATGCGCCGATGACCGTGCATGGCGGTGCGCTGACCGGAATAGACTTCGAGACCCCGATCGCCAGCGCGCAGGTGAAGACCGCCGTGCTGTTTGCGGGGCTGCAGGCGAGCGGCAAGACCTCCGTCGCGGAACGAGTGCGTACGCGCGACCACTCCGAGCACGCGCTGCGGGCGTTTGGAGCGACGCTGGAGCGCAAGGACGACCGGCTCTCCATTGCGGGCGGACAGAAGCTCCATGCCGTCGATGCAACCGTTCCGGGCGATATGTCCTCGGCCGCTTTCTTCCTGTGCGCTTCCCTGCTTTTTCAGGACTCCAACCTGGTTCTCGATGGGCTGGGCATGAACCCGACGCGAGCAGCGCTGCTGGATGTGATCTCGGCGATGGGCGGCACCATTAAGGTGCTGGACGTGACCGAGCAGCACAGCGAGATGGTGGGCACAATCCAGGTAAACCGAGGCCGCACACTGCGCGGGATGGATATCTCCGGCGACCTGGTGGCGAAGCTGATCGACGAGATTCCGGTGCTCGCGGCGATCGCTCCTTATACGGAGAACGGTGTGCGCATCCGCGACGCCCGCGAGCTGCGGGTAAAAGAGAGCGACCGCATCGCGCTGGTGGTGAAGAACCTGCGTGCCATGGGCGCGGAGGTGGCCGAGCACGAGGATGGCATGGACATCCCGGGTGGACAGCGGCTGCGCGGCGGCGTGGTTGACTCCGGACTGGACCACCGAATCGCCATGGCCTTCTCCATCGCCGCGCTCAGGGCCGACGGCGATACGGAGATCCGCGGGGCCGAGGCGGCGAGTGTCTCCTTTCCGGAGTTCTTTACGTGGCTGGATGAGTTGGCGGTGCGCTAGGCGTAATTCGCTCTCCAGGTAAAGCGGCGGGGCGGATATGCGGCGAGCAGTTCACGCAGACCCTGCTTCACGTCCTCGACTGTGACCTCGTCGATGGTGTAGTCCGTTGGGGCCGAGGGAAGGTCCGCCTTCTTGAGTATCCGTGCGCGCGGATTGCCCAGCGGCAGCCACTCTATGGCAGGCGACCACGCAGGGGCGATGACGACCATGGGCAGGCGAACGGCGCGCGCCAGATGCATGGGCCCGGTGTCCAGAGTAAGTGCGATGTCCGCCACGCTGAGCAACGCAGCGAGCTCCGGCACGCTGGTTTGTCCCGCGAGGTTCGCGGCGCGGAAGGAGAGGCTGCCGCGCAGCCGCTCAATGGCTGCACTCTCCGCTGCGGAGCCCGCGAATACGATCTGCATGCCGAAGTCGCGGTCCAGCCACTCGGCGATGATGCGGAAGCGTTCCGCGCGCCAGGACTTGCGTTGCGTAGGGCTGGTCTGGGTGAGGAAGACCACGATGGGCCGCGCCTCATCGATACGTTGCTCGCGCAACAGGCCGCGGGCCGCTGTGAAGTCCCGCTGCGACGGATAGACACGGGGCTCGAGCAGATCGGGATTTATCTCCAGCCGTTTCTGCAGGGCCTTGCCGCGGCCGAGCAGCTCCACCAGACGCAGGTTATTGGCGATCTGGCTGAGCTGCGGATCGTAGAGCAGCGGAGCGGCGGAGAGCTGCGGAGCTACTGTAAAGCCGATGCGGCTGTGGAATCCGCTGCGCAGCGCGGCGAGCGCGATGCGCGAGCGCTCATTGCCGGTGGTCTGCAGCACGGCACACGGTTTGCCATCGAAGAACCTCGCCTCGCGCAGCGCGCGCACTGCACTCCGCATGTCGGTGAGTGGGCTCGGTGTGGCGACCAGGCGGTCGAGGTTGGGATTGCCCTGCAAGATATCCAGTGCATAACCGCCGGCGGCAGCGGCGATGTTCGCCTCTGGAAAGACAGCACGTAATGCGGAGAACAGCGGTGTCGTGTGGACCGCGGTGCCAAGCGCCTGCGGATACTGCAGCAGCAGAAAGTTGCGGATGCCGGCCAGCGCGGGCGGCTTGCGGGTGAAGGCGCGCTCCAGCGTGGCAAGCATGGAGAGTGAAGCTGATTTCAACATGAGTTCTGCAATGAGGATACCAAGAGTGGCCATGTTCCTGGGCCCGGCCGCGATGCTGCCTTGCCTCCCGCAGCGGCATCGCAACTACATCTTGTAGCGGCCCATCTCATCATCGTTCAGGCTTTCCAGCCAGCGGCGAAGGTCCTCCGGCGTGAGGCTGCTGGCGCCGTCCGATGCGCGGCGCGCGTGGTCGAAGACCTGCTTCGAGACAAAGATCGGGCAGTCCGAGCGCAGGGCAAGAGCGATGGCGTCTGAAGGTCGCGCGTCGAGTGCGACCACCTCCCCGCCCTGATCCATCCAGATGGTGGCGTGGAAGGTGTCCTCGCGCAGCGCGCCGACGACCACCCGCGTGACACGCGCGTTCAATCCAGAGATGGCCGAGCGCAGCAGATCGTGGGTCATGGGCCGCGGTGTGGTGGCCTTCTCGATTTCAAGAGCGATCGCATTGGCCTCAAACAGGCCCACCCAGATGGGCAGCACTACCTCGCCGGCGAGATCGTTCAGCACCACGATCGGCATGCGCGTCGAAGGGTCCATCATCAGGCCGCGGATGCGGACCTCGACCTCGGGCTCGTCGATGAGCTGGGTGTCGGGCTCGGGCTTGAAGCCGGGCAGATGCATGGCGCTAGTGTACTGCGAACGAGGGGCCAGGGTTTAGGGCCCAGGGTCCAGAAATCAAATCATGCTGTGGACGGCACAAAGCGGGCGTTCAATGCCTGCTGGGCCAACAGTGTTGGCGATGGAGTTATGGAGGCGGAGACAGCTTCTCCGACCAGCGAGCTGGGAAAGACCTGCGTGATGTGGGCGTCGATGTAGCTGCCGATCACAGGGGCGGATTCGCAGGTGAAGTTCACGGTCTTGTTCTGGCTGCTGCGACCGGTGATCTGGCCGCGGGCGTTGGCTCCGTGCTCCACCATCACGGGCATGGTCTGGCCGAGGTGGCGGGCGTAGTTGGTGCGCTGCAGCTCCCGCTGGCGGGCGTTCAGGATGGCGAGGCGCTCGATCTTTACCTCCTCGGGGATGGAGTCCTGCATATGGATCGCCGGGGTGTTGGGCCGCGGCGAGTACTTGAAGCCGAAGATGGCATCGTAGCCAACCTCTTCCAGCAGGGTGATGGTCTGCTCGAAGTCGTGGTCGGTCTCGCCGGGGAAGCCGACGATGATGTCGGAGGTGAGCGAGATGTCGCGGCTCGCGGACTTGATCCAGGCGATGCGTTCGAGATACCACTCACGGGTGTACTCGCGCTGCATGGCCTTGAGGACATCGGACGAGCCGGACTGCACGGGCAGATGCACGTGGTCACAGAGCGTGGGGACGGCGTCGATGGCCTGAACGATGTCACGCGTGAAGTGGCGCGGATGCGAGGTGGTGAAGCGCACGCGCTGGATGCCCGAGACCTCGCCGACCGCAACGAGCAATTCGGCGAAGCTGCGTTTGCCGCTGGGATCGCGATAGCTGTTGACGTTCTGGCCGAGGAGCTGAATCTCGGTGTAGCCAAGCTGCGCGATGCGTTGCGCTTCCGCGAGGACGCTGGCGCTGGAGCGGCTGCGCTCCTTGCCGCGCGTGTACGGGACAACGCAGTAGCTGCAAAATTTGTCGCAGCCTTCAATGATGGTGATGTAGCCGCGGTGGGGGTTGGTGCGGGCGGTGAACTCGGTGTCAAAGGTCTCTTCGGTCTGGCGGTCGTCCAGGCCGGTGATGCGGGTCTCGCCGGCTTCAAGGCGGGTGAGCATCTCGGGGAGGTTGCGATAGCTGGAGGAGCCGACCACCATCGAGACGTAGGGGGCCTTTTCGAAGATCTTCTCGCCCTCCTGCTGGGCGACGCAGCCCAGAACGGCGAACTTCTTGCCCTCGCCCTGGAGGCGCTTGTACTCGTTCAGGCGGTGGAAGACCTTCTGCTCGGCCTTGTCGCGGATGGAGCAGGTGTTGTAGAGGATCAGGCCCGCTTCGGCCTCGTCGGCGGCCTGGGTGTAGCCCTCGCGCAGAAGTGTACCGACGACTTTCTCGGAGTCGTGGGCGTTCATCTGGCAGCCGAAGGTTTCGATATAAAAGGTCTTCAAGTTCTCTTCCATTCTATGGTCGCCTGCGGTGGCACGAGGCCAATATATCTTTCAGATATACCCACCCCTCCCCCCCGGTTTTACCCCTAAGAACCGCAGCCGATTGGACTTAGCGGTGGGTCCCCCTGGGGAGGGTTGCCGGTTCAACAAAGGGCAATCGTCGCTCAAGCCAGCCTCTGTGCCAAGTTCTATTCTAACCGGTGTGTCAAGCGCTCGAGTGTGTCGTCGGGAGTTTACAACTGCGTAGGAACTGCAGGTCTCTCCACTCCCTTCGGTCGGTCGAGATGACACCCCTTGGGGGAGGCGCGGGCAAAGGCGCAGATTGCTTTCGGGAATGACAAAGACGAATCGGATGACAGCAAGAAAAGCTTTGGCAACGCAGTGCCGGTATGGTAAAGCTATCGCAGCGTTCCGCATGCACTTCAGCAGGTCTCCCGGGGGAAGCATGAACTCCAGTCTCAGTTTGGCGCGGTCCACCGTTCCGTTATGGCTCACGGCAAGGCGGCGGATGGGTCTGGCGATGCTGCTGGGCGTGGGGTTGCTGACGCTGACCGGCTGCGGGCCACGGCGGCTGCGGGTGGACTACAAGAACTTCGAGATGGCCTATGCGGAGACCTCCAACCACGAGGTGCTGCTGAACCTGGCGCGGCTGCAGAACCGCGACCCGACCTACTTCTTCAAGCTGGGGCAGATTACCAGCCAGTACCGGATGAATGCGACGCTGGCGGGCAACGGGTCGTACATCAACTCCGGCACCTCGGCGCCGGGGTTCGGTAACGTCACAGGCGGCGGCAATCCCGCGTTGCTGTATGAGAACGACCCCTCGTTCACGTTCATCCCGGTGAACGACGAGACCAATGCGCAACTGTTGTTGCAGCCGGTGCCGGCGGAGACCTTCTACGACCTGTTCCAGCAGGGCTGGCGGATCGACCAGTTGTTCCGCCTGATGGTGGAACGCGTGGAGTACACCGTTCCCAACGCCTCCAACACGGGCTGCCACGTGGAGACGCTGCGCAATGTGCCGCCGCCGGTGTTTCCGGAGGGCATGGACAGGAGCGGCGACCGGCAGTACCAGCGCCAACTGAGCGAGTATGTAACCTTCCTGCGGGTGAGCGCGCTGATGTATGCGCTGCAGAAGCACGGCCACCTGCTGCTGCGCGGCACCAGCGTGTTTGTGCCGTTCGATCCGAACTCCTACCTGGTGAGCGGAACGGTCGCAGACAAGGACGCGGGGGGCGGGCATTCCACCAGCGCGGGGCCGGCGTTGGGCGACATCCTGAGCGCCTCACAGAAGGACGCGTCGTGGGAGCTGAAGGACGGCAGGTGGCTGCTGGGCAAGACGAACGTGAGCGCGGAGTTCTATCTGAATCCGCTGATCTCCCCCGCGGGCGCCGACAAGGGCGGTAAGTATGCGTCCGACACCGCCGCCATCCAGACCGAAATTGAAAGCGATGCGGACTTCAAGGAGCTGGTGACTGGTCCGGCGTTGAAGACGACGCTGGCCTCGCTGGCCAACGGGTTCTCGATTGAGGGCGTGCCCGGAGCTCAGGCCGGCGATCCGTGCCACGCCTCACCGCATCTGTATCTGCGCTCGCTGCTGGGACTGATGGCGGCGGCCGCGCAGGAAGAGGCCCCCTTTGAGTCCCTGCTGAAGAACCATCCAATTATTCCGCTGTCCGCGGGCGAGACACGGCGGCCCGACATGCGCTTTGAGGACCTGGTCCCGGCGATGGAGCAGATACCGACCATCCGCATCCGCAAGGCCTCCAATCAGAGCACGGAGCCGCCACTGGTCGAGCTGAACTACAACAAGACTGAGTACCTGATCGCCGACGCCAGCAGTCCCAACCTGCCGGAGAACCAGTACTGGAACCGGGACATGTTCCGCCTGATCGGGCAACTGACGTCGCAGGTGACGGTGGACATCTCCAAGTTCCCTCTGCCGACAACCCTCCAGTTGCACCAGTAGGAGATCCGCGTGCCGCGTCGTTTGAGCACCACGGTGGCAGAGGCGGGCGCTGGGGTGCGGCTGCCGGAGGTGCTGGCACTGGGCTTTACCGGTCACCGCAAGCTGGCCGATGAGGCCAGGTGCCGCGGGTGGATACACGCCTATCTGGCGGAACGGAAGACGGCGGAGAAGCGAACGGTCGTGGGCGTGTCCAGTGTGGCGGCCGGCAGCGACCTGCTCTTCGCGGAGAGCTGCATCGCACTGGGGATTCCGCTGCGCGTGCTTCTGCCGCTTACCCGGGAGGAGTTCCGCAAGGACTTTGACGAGGCGATGTGGAGTCGCGCCGAGCAGGCGATGCGCGGCGCGATCTCGGTGGAGGTGGTGGGAAGCGACGACCGCCGCGATGAGCGCTACTACGAGTGCGGCCTGGAGACCGTGCAGCAGAGCCAGATCCTGCTGGCGGTGTGGAACGGCCAGAGTGCGCAGGGTCCGGGCGGGACCGCGGAGATTGTGGAGTTTGCCCGGCAGATGGGGCGGCCTGTGGTGTGGATGCACAGCGAGAGCGGAGCGCTGGAGACGTACAACCAGCCGAGCGACGGGCCAAGCCGGACGGAGACGACCGGAGAAGCTGAGCTGGAGTTTCTGAACCGGCTTCCGGGGTTGTCCGATGGACCTGCGCCGGATTCGCCGACAGAGATCGCGGCGGCGTGGCTGGAGAAGCTCGACCGCAACGCCGTGCTGGTGGCGCCGCAGGTGCGGCGGCTGGCGGCGTTGCCGATTGTCTGTACGGCACTGGCGGCGTTTTTGAGTGCAGCGGCGCCGCGGATGCACTGGGCAGGTCTGTTCTCCATGGCGGCTTGGCTGGCCGCGGGAGCGGTGCTGGGGCTTACGGCCTCGCTGCTGCCGGCGATGCTGCGGCTGGGCCAGCGGCAGGCGCTGTGGGTGCGCCTCCGCACCGCGGCGGAGGTGAGCCGGGCGGCGCTGGCGCAGTGGCAGATGCCGTCACGCACCCAGGTGGTGGGGCCGGAGATTCTGCCTGAACTGAGCGGGATGTTGCTGGGGCTGAACCTGCTGAAGTCGCAGTCAACGCCGGCAGCCCCCCCTGCAGTAGCTGATTTTGTGGAGATGTACTTGAAACAACGCCTGCTGGACCAGAGAGAGTACTACCGCAGGCAGGCGACGGAGTCCGCAGCCATGGCAAGGCGCTATCGTCTGTTGAGCAAGGTGTGTGTGATCGCCGCTATCGTGCTCACCGTGGGAACGTTCGCGGGGCGGTTCTTTCTCCAGCCGGGCGCGATGGCTGCCAGCTCCTGGCTGGCGCTGCTCTCGTCGGCGCTGTTCCAGGTGGCCACGGTCGCCGGCGCGCTGCTGGTGGTCCATGACTGCGACCGCCGGCAGCGGCGCTACCTGGAGATACACCGCGCGCTGGCGGGCTGGGAGAAAGAACTGCGCGCCTTGCGCACCTGGCCGCCGGTGATCCAGGTGGTGGGCCGGATCGAACGGGCGCTGCTGGTGGAACTGATAGAGTGGAGGTCGCTCCTACAGAATAGAAAGATGCCGAGAAATTAGAGCTATTTTGTGATGAGCATTGGCGCGCCGGAGAGGATGCAGGTCTCACCACTGCGCAGGACGATGAAGCCGTCCTGCTCCGGTCGAGATGACATTTCTTGTGTTGTAACGCTTCTGCATCGGGAGAGCAGGGGATGAAACGGATTCTTGCGTTGGATGGCGGTGGGATTCGGGGCGTGTTCACGCTTGAGATCCTGCTGCGCATGGAGACCCTGCTGCGCGAGCACTACGGCAAGCCGGAGATGGTGCTGGCTGACCACTTCGACCTGTTCGCCGGAACCAGCACCGGGGCCATCATCGCCACCGGCCTGTGTTGGGGGATGCCGGTGAAACAGATCCTCGACATGTATGTGCAGTACGGCAAGACCATGTTCACACCAGTGCCGTGGTACCGGCCGGTGAAGAGGCTGCTGGTCTCGCGCTTTGAGGCCAAGCCGCTGTCGGACATGCTGCAGCGGATGTTTTCCGAGGACGGCGACGGCGTGCAGCCGGCGATGCTGGACAGTCCGCGGCTGCGGAAGGGCCTTCTGGTGGTGGTGCGCAACCACACCACCGGCTCCGCGTGGCCGCTGACCAACAACCCCAACGCGATGTTCAACGATGCCACCACGCCGGAGTGCAACCTGAAGATTCCCATCTACAAGGTGGTGCGGGCCAGCACGGCGGCGCCGGTGTACTTCGATCCGGAGGAGATTACGCTGGGCGGACGGCGATATCTGTTCGTGGACGGCTCGATTACGCCGTACAACAATCCGGCGCTGATCGCGGCGCAGAGTGCGGTGCTGCCCAGCTACCGGA
>Ga0302319_10012156_pt1 | contig 16259 bp, 13 predicted proteins | sample Bog_T0_2_FD_203319 | JGI IMG/M metagenome (GOLD analysis project Ga0302319, IMG submission 203319) | Peat permafrost microbial communities from Stordalen Mire near Abisko, Sweden - Bog_T0_2 | ecosystem: Environmental > Terrestrial > Soil > Wetlands > Peat | place: Sweden: Abisko, Stordalen Mire...
GTATCCTTTTTATGGAAGATTTTTGCTATTCCTGGTACCGGCCGCGTTGTTATTTATGGCTCAAGCCATTAGCATGATCACCAGCCGTGGGAAGATCGGTTTGGTTTTGGGAGTGTTTATATTCTTGGTACTGATGGGAGAACCGTTCAAGAGCGCCATGACGAATGAAATTGCTCCTCAGGGGCGTGAAGAAATGAGGCCGATCGTTGATTATTTATTTAAGCATCAGTTCCTGGGGGATTCTTTGATCATGAATAATTCCGCGCAGAATCCGTATATGTATTATTTAACGTATTATCACCCTTATTTTTTCCCGCATAAACAGGGGTATTTCTTGGATGGTTCTGAGAAAGATAGCATTATCTTGATATTAAATCCTACGGAATCCCAAGGAATAATTTTTCCATGGACACACTTACATCGGGTAAAGAATGTATTAAAACAGGGGCCTCACCGATTCAAGGAAAGGACTTGGGTAATACTATCCCATCTTTATAATGAGGAAACGAAACAATTTATTAAGGGTTGTTTTGATGATAGGGGAATAATGTTGCAAGACTTTGAAAGCCCGGGCGTTTCGCTTTATTTATATGAACTTTATGCGCCTTCAAAATAAAAATGAAACACAGGTAAGTCATTCATGTTAAAGAAAATTGCTATAGGCTTGATCATTGTCCTGGTCTTGGCCTTAAATGCCCTTCGTTTTTGGAAGCTTGATACCATCCCTAATGGTTATCACGTGGATGAAGTGGGTTCGGCGGTCACTGTCCAATGTTTTACTGAAAAAGGGTGTGATGCTGAGCTGGAACCATTTCCGTTATTTGCTTTTATGGAATACGGGCAGGACAAACCACCGACCTATGTTTACCCGGGAATACTTTGGGGAAAAGTATTTGGAACAACAGTCCCCAGTTTAAGGGGTTATAGTGTATTTGGATTGTTGATAGGTATTTTAGGATTATTCTTTTTAGCCAAACAAATGTTTGGTAAAGCCTTTGCGGTGGCGGTTGTTTTGGCGGCCACTTGTTCGCCGTGGGCTTGGGTGGTGACCCGTGTTGCTTTGGAATCTTATTTTGCCCCGGTTTTTGCTATTTGGGGTCTTTATTTTCTTTGGCGTTCCAGTGTTTGGTGGGATTGGGCGTTGGCAGGTTTCCTTTTTGCTTGTGCCATGTATACCTATCCGCCTGCAAGATTACAGATACCATTAATGATGGCCACCTTGGTCTTTTATGAATGGGGCCGGCGTTCCCTACGTTGGTCTTCTATCCTTAGTTTAGCGACAGTGTTTGTTTTGTCCTTACTGCCCGCAATTAACTATATGCGGGGAACATTATCCCGTCGTTTTAGCGAGATCAGTATATTAAATCATGATTATTTACATTCCTTAGGATGCACAGGGACGCCTTGGGATATGATCATTATTTTTGTTCACAATTATGGTTTACATTTAAGCCCTAAATTTCTTTTCCTGACCGGGGATCCTTCCTATGTGCATTCGACCGGGCATTTAGGGTTATTCAGTTGGCTTGACATCGGGGCTTTAGTTATTCTAATGGTTTTTGTGTTCCTTGCTATCCAACGTCGTTCGTGGGTCAATAATCCGGTGGTTAAGAATCGGCGTTGGCTTTTATTTTTGGCCGCTAATTTCTTTATTGGGATAATCCCTTCAGCATTGACCAGTCAGGAATTGCCCCATGCTTTGCGGATATGCGGTTCATGGCCGTTTATGATGTTGTTCACCGGGTTTATGTGGTTCTCGGCCGCCGAATGCCTGACGCTTTTTTGGCCGGCGTTGGCCTTGGCCGGGATATTAAGTGGCAGTGTATTAGCGTATCAATATTTCGTGATCTATCCTCAGGAAAGCAAGGGGATGTTTGATTATTGGGTCAAGGATACCGCAGAGCGTCTTCAGACGCCGGAAGATTGGCAAAAGTTCATGTTACTTTTTCACCGGCGGAACTATCATATCCGTTATTTTATGGTCCATCGATTAGGGCTGACCTGCAAGCAAGCCAATGATATCTGGTGGCAGCTGCACGATGACCTGGCCAAGCGCGGACAGTTCTAACCCCGCAAGCGTATAATTCGCCCCTTATATTTTCATACTATTCCATCCGTCGCTGTATCATATTATACCTCGGTACAATTGATTCATTTTCTATCCCAGCCTAAAATACAACTATGAACACAAGAGTCGGCTAGAAGGAATGAAATATGATTATTAAATTTGAGATCGGGTTACTGGTCTTGGTTCTTGCTGAAGTAATTATGCAGATGACCGGTTAAAGTAACAGACATAATAAAGGATTGTATAGTATGAGCAAAATTCTCACCAAAGATGGCACACAGATTTATTACAAGGATTGGGGTTCAGGTCAGCCTGTTGTATTCAGTCATGGATGGCCGTTGAGTTCGGATAGTTGGGAAGCTCAAATGCTCTTCTTAGCATCCAACGGGTATCGTTGCATCGCTCATGATCGTCGCGGTCACGGGCGATCAGATCAGTCATGGCAAGGCAATGATATGAACACCTATGCTGATGACCTGGCATCCTTGATGAATACCTTGGATCTGAAGAGTGCCGTTTTGATCGGGTTTTCCGCTGGCGGTGGTGAAGTGGCTCGTTACATAGGTCGTCATGGCACAAATCGTATAAACAAAGCTGTGCTAGTTTCGGCAGTACCCCCGTTGATGCTAAAAACCGCTGCCAACCCAGGCGGCCTGCCACTTGAAGTATTCGATGGTATCCGCGCTGAATCAATAGCTGATCGTTCTAAATTCTACAAAGATCTTGCCAGTGGCCCGTTTTTTGGCTTTAATCGGCCTGGTACAAAGATTTCACAAGGTATGATCGACTCCTTTTGGCACCAAGGGATGCATGCTGGTCACAAGAACACCTTCGATTGTATCAAAGCGTTCTCCGAGACAGATTTTACCGAGGACCTTAAGAAGTTTGACATTCCGACTCTTATCATTCACGGTGACGATGACCAGATTGTACCGATCGGTGCCGCAGGATTGGCCTCCTCGAGACTCATCAAGAGTTCAATCTTAAAAGTATATAAAGGGGCCCCGCACGGTCTTACAGACACGCACAAGGAACAACTCAATGCCGATCTGCTAAATTTTCTTAAGGCAGAGAAATTTGTTGCTGCAAAAGTTTGACAAAATAAATTTGTATTATACTTCGGTATAATTGATGAGTTTTGATGTTCCCGATAGGATATAACTTATCGTTGGAGGGGCTGTTAAATTTAATTAGGAGAATTTTATGATGATCAAACCAAAGATTCAAAAAGCACTTAACAAACAAATAAATGTGGAATTCAATGCTTTTTATTCTTATTTATCCATGGCTGCATATTTTGAATCTCATCATATGTCCGGATTTGCAAGTTGGTATAAAGTTCAATCGAATGAGGAATTCAAGCATGCGATGAAATTATATGAATATATCATTTCCAGAGGTGAAAAAGTAGTTTTGACGTCCATTGAGACCCCACAAACAGAAGGAAAATCTTTTCTGTCTGTTTTTGAAGCAGCCTATGCGCAAGAGTTAAATGTAAGTGGATTGATCAATGCCCTTGTGGATTTGGCCAAAAGTGAAGGTGATCATGCGACCGAGATCATGCTGCAGTGGTTTGTTACTGAACAAGTTGAGGAAGAGAATATGGCTAACAGTAACGTTGAAAGGTTTAAATTTATTAAAGATACAACGGAGGGGATAGAGGGGTTTGATCGTGAACTTGGGGCCCGTAAACAGAATTAATGGAGGGGATAATGTCGAAACATCGTCAAAGCAGAGAAAGTAACTTAGCTAAAAGTAATGTTCAAGTGTCACGCTATATAGATGAAGGAAATCCTAACATTCAAGAAGGGCCTTTACCAAGCATTTCCAACGACCGACAAGAAGTCCGTGAAGTAAAACAGGCTTTTAAAAATGATCCATCGTTATCTGATGTCGCGGGTTCTATCCAGGTCAGCGTTAAAGATGGTGATATTACATTAGATGGACAGGTATCGACTAATCAACAATCGAATCTTGCTACCAATACAGCTACGGCTGTCGGTATGGTAGATAAAGTTAACAATCATATAGAAATAATACATAATAAATCTTGAGTCGCAAGAAAGTTGAGCGGATTTTGGGGAATTTATGTCGAAAAAATCGGTAGCGGAATTATTGATTGAACGGCTGATGCAATGGGATGTGGATACGATCTTCAGTCTTCCGGGAGATGGCATCAACGGTATTTATGAGGTTCTACGCCTTAATGAAAAGAGTATAAGATTAGTGCAGGTGCGTCATGAAGAAGCCGCTGCTTTTGCTGCTTGCGCGTATGCCAAATTCTCCGGACGCCTGGGAGTATGTTTGGCCACATCCGGTCCTGGCGGGGTACATTTGCTCAATGGTCTGTATGACGCAAAATTTGACGGCCAGCCTGTTTTGGCCATTACCGGACATACTTTCAGTGACCTGATCGGCACTCATTATAAGCAGGACTTAGATCTTGATAAATTATTTATAGATGTGGCTGCTTACAACGAGCGGATCATGGGGCCTTCGCATGTTTACAATGTCGTTGATGAAGCGATTAAAACTGCTCTAAGCCAGCGTACGGTCGTTCATATTAACATTCCTAAAGATATTCAGGAATGGGAAATGGACGGACAGCGCTCTGTAGCCAATATCCCTCACAGCGCTAATATTTATAAGATGTCCAGGCCTGTGCCTTCGATGGATGAATTGATTAAAGCAGCTGATATTATCAATAAGGGTAAGAAAATAGTCATTCTAGCTGGTCGTGGGGCATTAGAAGCGAGCGAGGAAATTCTGGGTCTAGCGGCAAAAACCCAGGGGGTTGTCATTAAGGCGCTTCTGGGGAAAGCCGTGATCCCGGATGATAGTCCGTACACGACAGGAGGTATCGGACTTCTGGGGACCTCACCTTCACAAGATGCCATGCAGGAATGCGATACCTTGATCATGGTGGGAACAAGTTTTCCGTATTTGGAATTTTATCCTAAGCAAAATGTTAGAACGGTACAAATCGATATTGACTCAACCCGTATTGGCCTTCGCAATATGGTGGAAGTGGGTTTGACCGGAGATTGCCGCGAAACATTACGGGCCTTACTTGAATTATTGGTACAAAATAATGAATCTAGCTTTTTAGCAAACTCCCAAGAACGTATGAAAAAATGGAACGAGTTTCTACGGGTGGAAGGAACGTGCAAGGATAAACCGCTCAAGCCGCAGGTGGTAGCGTATCAACTAAGCTCTCAGATAGACAAGAATTGCATTATATGTTCGGATACCGGTGTTGTGACCACATGGGCCGCTCGCCATATTTCGATCCGTGAAGGGATGCAATTTTCTGCTTCAGGCAATTTTTCCAGTATGGCTAATGGTTTGCCTTATGCCGTAGGGGCGGCGATGGCTAATCCTGGCCGACAGGTCATATGTTTGTGCGGGGATGGGGGTTTTTCGATGCTGATGTGCGAACTGGCTACCATCGCCAAATACCAACTTCCCGTAAAGATCGTCATTTTTAAGAACAACACGTTTGGCATGATCAAGTGGGAGCAAATCGTTTTCGAAGGAAACCCAGAATATGGATTGGAACTTCATCCCATTGATTTTGCGGCCTTCGCGCGTTCGTGCGGGGTTGCTGGTTTCACTCTTGATGATTCGGCACAAGCTGAGTCGGTCATCCATCAGGCGCTTGAAACGCTTGGGCCCGCAGTTATTGAGGCTCAAATTGATCCCTATGAAGCGCCCATGCCTGGGCATATCAGTTCAGATCAAGCCTGGCATTTTGCGGAGGCTATGATGCGAGGAGAAAAGGACCGTTGGGATATTATAAAAACAGTTATTAAAGATAAAACACGGCGAGTATTGTAAGTCTTTCAAAGGAGAAGTAATAATCATAAATCCTAAAGTCCAAAAATCATTGACGAGCGCTCAAGCTAGGAAATCTTTAAAGAATATTTCCGGCTGGCATTTAATTACCGATGGCAAGATGATCTATCGTGAATTCATCATTCAGGATTTTAAGGCAGCCATTGATTTGATCAATCGTATTGGTGAAATAGCCGAAGATGCAAATCACCATCCGAATATTCATTTGACAGACTATCGTAAATTGCGCGTTGAATTGACAACTCATGATGTCGGTGGACTTTCCCAGGAAGATTTCATCGAGGCAGGTAAGATTAATGACCTGCCTGTGGAATTGAAACGTTAGTAAAAGACTAAAAGTGCCTCTAAGTCAAACGGAATATAAGCACATTAATGAGAGTATTAATCTCGATTTTACTTTTATTTAGTTTTTGTTTTTCCTCAAATCTTCTTAATGCTGAGCAAAGTTCCTGGCAGTTAAGAAAGAATCAAGGAGGGATCCCTGTCTATACTCGAAAAGTTGCAGGTTCACCCATTCTTGAGTTTAAGGCCAATGTTATCATCGATGCGCCATTACCTAAGGTCATAGCATACTTTGAAGAGACACAGATAAGTCGTTGGTACTATCAATGTGTTCTTTCAAAATTTATTGAAAATGACGGGCCTAAGCAGGAAGTCATTTATTTAATATTGCATTTGCCCTGGCCGGTTGCCCCCAGAGATTTTGTTTTTAGCCGGACCAGATCCAAAGAAACTACTCCTGGAGTAATAAGCTACACGTTAACGGCTCTTCCTAACAGGCTGCCATTTGTCAAGGGCATGATACGCGTGGAATCCATCGAATCGTTGTGGAGTTTTAGATCTTTATCTCAAGGACAAACTGAAATGACTTTCCAGCAACATACAGACACCGCCGGTTCTATTCCAGCTTCCTTTGTCAATGCCGTTGTAGCAGACACGCCTTATTACAGTCTTAAGAATTTCCGGGAACTATTAACCGGGAAAGAGGGTGGTCATCAAAGAAGGATTTCTTAAGCGGGAAAACTACTTTTTAGGTTTGTAGATATGCGTGCTGTGGCCGAAGAAGCTTTCAGCGTCTTCCATGATGGTTTCTGACAGGGTCGGATGAGGATGGATGGAAAGTTTTAGATCCTGGGCCACGGCCCCCATTTCGATGGCCACAACCCCTTCAGCGATCATATCTCCGGCGCCAACTCCGACGATGCCCATCCCCAGGACACGTTGGGTCTTAGGGTCAATGATGAGCTTGGTCAAACCTTCTGTCCGATCAAGGGTCAGGGCGCGGCCTGAGGCGGCCCATGGGAATTTAGTGACAATGACCTCTCGACCGGCCTTGGCCGCATCGATTTCAGTCAATCCGCACCAGGAGATCTCAGGGTCAGTAAAAACAACCGCGGGGATGGCCTGTGGTTCAAAAGCCACACGTTTGCCGGCAATACTTTCCACCGCTACACGTCCTTCGTGCGAGGCCTTATGGGCCAGCATGGGGTCTCCGGCAATGTCACCAATGGCATAGATATTAGGATCTGTGGTTTGGCGTTGATCATTAACTTCAACGAAACCACGGGGAGTGATCTTGACCTTGGTGTTTTCCAAACCTAAATTTTCTGAATTCGGCCGGCGTCCGATAGAGACCAGGACTTTATTGTATTCTTCTTTAAATTCTTTGCCGTCTTTGTCAGCGAAAGTGACAGTGATACCGTTTGGATTAGTTTCCATTTTAACAACCTTGGTCTCAAGCATGATCTTCGAAAACAAGGTTTTAACACGTTTGTAAAGGACATCGGCAAGATCACGATCTGCGCCGGGCAAAAGGCCGGGCGTCATTTCCACCACAGAGACCTTGGATCCTAATTCATGATAGACAGTGCCTAATTCCATGCCGATATAACCGCCGCCAACCACTAAGAGGTTCTCAGGGATATTTTCTAATTCCAAAGCAGTGGTGGAATCCCAAATGTCAGGGGATTTAGGCAGATTAGGGATCACTGACGGACGCGAGCCTGTGGCCAAAATAGCGTTCTTAAAGCCGATCTCTTCAAAAGACCCATCAGCTTTTTTGACCTTCAAAGTGTTGGAATTGATAAAACTTGCTTCTCCCTGGAAATATTTAATTTTGCGTGCCCGGGTCAATTGGCCTAAGCCGCCGGTCAATTTGGAGACGACGCTTTTTTTCCAGTCCCGTAGTTTATTAATATCTATTTTAGGTGCAGAATATTCAATGCCAAAAGCTTGGGCATGTTTGGCTTCATTCATGATCTTGGCCACATGCAAAAAGGCCTTAGAAGGGATGCAGCCGCGGTAAAGGCAAACGCCGCCGGGATTGATCTCTTTTTCTATGATGGCCACTTCCATGCCCAGATCAGCAGCTAAGAATGCTGCGGCATAACCACCAGGTCCGGCACCGATAACGACGAGTTGAAAAAAAGAGCTCATTTATTCAATTCCAATGAAGTAGGTTGTCCAAGGGCCTCGCATACCCAGCGGATAAAACGCGCACCATCCGCGCCATCGATCACGCGGTGATCATAGGATAAAGACAAGGGGAGCATAAGCTTTGGCACAAAATTCCCGTCGGTATAGATCGGTTCCATGGATCCTCGCGAGATGCCCAGAATAGCCACTTCTGGCCAATTGATGATAGGCGTAAAACTTGTTCCGCCGATACCGCCCAAATTAGAGATCGTAAAACATCCGCCTTGCATTTCTTCGATAGTGGTTTTACGCAGCTTCGCTCTTTCAGCCATAGCGACCAATTCATCGGAGATTTGTAGGACAGTCATTTTATCCACATTTTTTAATACCGGCACCAAAAGCCCCCGGTCAGTATCAACCGCGACCCCGATATTGATATAATCTTTAAAAATAGTTTCCTGGGTCGTCATATCAATGCTGGAGTTAAATTGCGGGAATTTCTTTAAGGCCAGGGCGATGACCTTAATGATGAAAGGTGTTACGGAAATCTTTTTATGGGTACCGGAAATACTTTTACGTAATTTTTCCAGTTCCGTAATATCAACCTTGTCAAATTGGGTAACATGAGGGATGCTTGACCAGGCATGAGATAAGTGTTCCGCAGTTTTTCTACGGACATTACTCATGGCTTCGCGACGCACTGACCCCCATTTGGTAAAATTGGGCAAAGGCTGGGAAGCGACGCTACCACCACCAGCAGGGCGGGTGGTATTAAGCATTTTACAATAGGCCTTTACATCATTGTTAGAAATGCGTCCGCCAGGGCCAGAGCCCGGGACTAAAGCGATATCAATACCTAATTCCCGCGCCAATAAACGTACCGATGGGGCCGCCGGAATATCTTTGCGTATCGGTACAGGAGTCAATGACGATAGGCTGCTTGGTGTAGATACAGGCGCGATGGTTTCTATAGGGACTGTAGTTTTAACTACAGGGCCAGCCTGGGGGACGGCAGATGTTGTCTTTTGAGGGACTATGCCGCCTTCGATCTTGAAGATCGGCTGACCTACCTTGATAACAGCACCAGCCTTGATTAAGATCTCTTTGATCAAGCCTTCAGAAGAAGAAGGGACCTCTAATACCGCTTTATCAGTTTCGATCTCTAATATGTTCTGCCCCTTTTGAAGCATGTCACCCACCTTCACTAAAACCTTGGTGACAGTGCCTTTTTCAATATTTTCTCCTAAGGCAGGTAACTTTATTTCCATAATATCGATAGGACCAGACGCGACAGCGGCTGCCTTAGCTGGCTCTGCCGACGGTTGATCTTCAGATTTGACTTGAAATGTTTTAGTTTCTGTGGGAGTTGGACTCGATGCGGTTGAGGAGGAACCTTGTAATTTAAAAATCGATTGCCCGACTTTAACAATTGAGCCGCTTTTGACCAGGATCTCACCGACAATGCCGTCAGTATTGGAGGGGACCTCTAAAACAGCTTTATCTGTTTCCAGCTCCAGGACATTTTGTCCTTTTTTGATGGCGTCTCCGCTTTTTACTAAGATCTTGGTAACAGTGCCCTGGGAGATATTTTCACCCAGTTCAGGAAGCTTAAATTCTGTCATAATAGCCTTATTGTTCGTCATTCCCGCCTAACGTACTGTTATTCCCCCGTCCAGCAAAGAATGCGTCCGCCATTAATATATAAGCGGGAATCCAAATTATGAAATCATAGGATTCAGTTTATTCGGGTTGATCTTCAATTCACCTTGAGCTTTTGATAAATCTTCTGCCCCGATCTGCTTTTGCTCATGCAGGGTTGTCAAGGTTGCCCAGACGATATGCTTGGCATCCACTTCAAAGAAATCACGCAGGGCTTCACGGCTCTCCGAGCGGCCGAATCCATCGGTACCAAGCACGGTATAAGGGCCAGGAACCCATTGACGGATAGAATCCCCCAAGACCTTCATATAATCAGAGGCGGATACGAAAACGCCTTTTTCATTTTGAAGGGTCTTGGTGATATAAGGAACAAGGGTTTTCTTGCCGTTCAATAAATTTTCACGTTCCACATTCAAGGCTTCGCGGCGCAATTCATTGTAACTGGTCGCTGACCATACATCGGTGGAAACATTGTATTTTTCTTCCAGGATCTTTTTGGCCTGTAAAACCTGATTCATGATCGCCCCTGATCCAAGCAAATGTGCTTTTAAGGGTGATTCTTTGGTGGACTGGCTAAAACGATACAGGCCTTTGATAATACCTGCTTTGACATCGCCCGGCATAGGGGGCATGTTGTAATTTTCATTACCGACAGAAATATAATAAAACACACTTTCCTGTTTTTCATACATGCGTTCAATGCCATGACGGATGATCACAGCGATCTCATAGGCAAAGGCAGGATCATAAGAGATCAAATTAGGGACGGTGGAGGTCAATAGATGCGTATGGCCGTCCTGATGCTGCAGCCCTTCGCCGTTTAAAGTGGTACGTCCCGAGGTGGCGCCGACTAAAAATCCCCGGCAGCGCAAGTCACCCGCAGCCCAGACCAGATCGCCTACGCGCTGTGGGCCAAACATCGAATAATAAGTATAGAAGGGGATCATGTTGATGTTATGAGTGGCATAGGCAGTCCCTGCCGCGATAAAAGAGGAGACAGAACCTGCCTCATTAATACCTTCTTCCAGGATCTGTCCATCTTTGGCTTCCTTATAATACATCAGGCTGTCCGCATCCACTGGTTCATAGAGCTGGCCAACGTGGGAATAGATGCCGCATTGACGGAAAAGTCCTTCCATGCCAAAGGTGCGTGCTTCGTCTGGAATGATGGGAACGATAAATTTCCCGACAGCTTCATCCCGAAGCAATTTGGAAAGCACACGTACGTAGGCCATGGTTGTTGATACCGCACGGCCTTCCGTGCCTTTATAAAATTCTTCAAAAATTTCTTCCGAAGGTGTCTTTAAAACCGAAATTTCGGTGCGTCGCAAAGGAAGACATCCCCCCAAGGCACTGCGTCGTTGACGGATGTATTGCATTTCCGGGGAATCCTCAGCTGGCCTATAAAAGGGCGCTTTGGCAACTTCCGTATCTGAAATGGGAATATTGAAACGGGAACGGAATTCTTTGAGTTCATGATCGTTAAGTTTCTTTTGTTGATGGGAAATATTCTTTCCTTCGCCGGATTCACCCAAGCCATAACCTTTGATGGTATGGGCCAGGATCACCGTTGGAGCGCCTTTGTATTCGACCGCAGCTTTATAAGCGGCATAAACTTTTTCAGGATCATGGCCGCCACGGCGCATTTCAGCGAGTTGGTCATCTGACAGATGAGCTACCATTTCAAGTAGGCGCGGGTCTTTGCCAAAGAATTTTTCACGGATGTAAGCCCCGGAAGAAACGGAATATTTTTGGTATTCACCATCAACCACTTCTCCCAGGCGGTGCGCCAAAAGACCTTCGGTATCTTTTTCTAAAAGACTGTCCCAATCTGAACCCCAGATCACCTTGATCACGTTCCAGCCTGCCCCGCGGAAAAGGGCTTCTAATTCCTGGATGATCTTGCCATTTCCCCGTACCGGACCGTCCAAGCGCTGTAAGTTACAATTGATGACAAAGATCAAATTATCCAATTTTTCCCGGGAGCCCATGGTCAAAGCGCCTAAAGATTCAGGTTCATCAGATTCTCCATCGCCCATGAAGACCCATACTTTATTATCATCCTTGGGCTTAAGTCCGCGGTCTTCCAGATAACGGTTAAAACGGGCTTGGTAAATGCCCATAATAGGGGCTAATCCCATAGAAACAGTGGGGAATTGCCAAAAACTGGGCATCAGCCATGGATGAGGATAGGATGATAGACCACCACCGACGGCCAATTCCCGGCGGAAATTAGATAAATTAGCTTCAGACAAACGGCCTTCTACGAAAGCTCGGGCATAAATACCAGGGGAAGCATGGCCTTGGAAGTAAACCAGATCACCATTGCTGGTGTCTGTGCGTCCACGGAAAAAATGATTAAAACCGATCTCATAAAGGGTGGCAGAGGAGGCAAAGGTTGAAATATGACCACCGATACCATCGGCAAGTTTGTTCGCCCTGACCACCATGGCCATGGCATTCCAACGGACAATGGATTTTATGCGGCGTTCCAATTCGCGGTTACCCGGAAAAGGTGTTTGCTTGTCTTTGGAAATGGTGTTGATATAGGGAGTGTTATAGGTGAAGGGAAGAGTGACGCCTGATTCCTGGGCCCTGATCTGAAGTTGCTGTAAAAGATATTGTACCCGGTCAGGAGTTCCGCTATTAAGGACATAATCCAGGGAAGCTAACCAGTCTTTGAGTTCAAGTTCATCCATGGCAGGATTTTTTTTAACATTGACGTCATCACTCATAAAAGCTCCTAATTCATTCCCTTTCCCCCTTATGGAGGTACAGTCCCGCAATAAGCGGGGGGTTAGGGATTCTATTATTTAAATGCCGGAGGAGAGATTTGAACTCTCAAGGCTTTCGCCATACGCTTCTGAGACGTACGCGTATACCAATTCCGCCACCCCGGCAAAGTTTTTCATTGACATGCCAGAAGGTGTCCTGACAGACTCTAAAGTAAAAGGCCCTAATACATCGGCCTCGCAAGGTTTGTAGTATAACGATAGGAAATAACACTGTCAACAAGAAGACGCAACTGATATAATCGGAAAAATTAAAGTAACCTTTTGCAAAGCAATGAACAGGGAAATATGCCGCCTATAACTTTTCAAACTTCTGTGATCGCAGTGGCCCAGATTTTCGCTATGGGGGCTTTGGGATTTTATCTGGTTCGTTCCGGCATCATCCATGAGTCTGGCCTTAAGCTTTTATCTTTTTTGAGCGTCAATATTTTCTTCCCCTTGTTTATCTTTTATCAGATCATCGAGAATTTTAATGTTGCGCGCATGCCGTTATGGTGGGGATATCCTCTGATTAATATCAGCCTGGTATTGACGGGTTTGCTGATTGCTTTTTTGGCTTTACAGTTCCTTAAATCACCGTTTAAAGACCAGTTCTTGGCCGTATCGTCCCTGCATAATGCCGGGTATATTCCGATCTTAATAGTCATGTCCTTGCCGTTAGGCCTATGGGCCGGTCAAGTATACGCCTATGTGATCATTTCCATTGTTGGTTTTGATACCTGTTTATGGTCATTGGGAGTATGGCTTTTAACCAGGGGCAAGTCATCGCGAATGGATCTAAGGAAAATGATCAATCCTCCCTTGATAAGCATGGTAGCAGCATTGATCATTGTTTTAATTATTGGGTCGGGGGTTGTTCCTGAGATCGTTTTAAAACCGATCAAGATCTTAGGGGATGCGGCGATGGCTGTAGCCATGATCGTTATAGGCGGGAATTTAAGCTTATCCAGTTTGACCAAGGTAGATTGGCGACAGGTTTCGGGCGTGGCGTTAATTAAATTGATCATTTTGCCTTTGATAACCTTGATCGCCTTGTACTTTTTAAAATTAAATCTTTTGTTCGGTTTTGTGGCCATTATCCAGGCCAGTATGCCAAGCTCGATTACACTTTCGATCATTGGCCGCAATTACGAAACAGAAAATCAGGAGTTCGTTAATCAAAGTATTTTCTTTACGCATCTTTTGAGCATGCTGACGATACCTGTTTTTTTAGGATTATACGGAAAGTTCATCCATTAAGGGGAATATTCCCTCCCCCTGGTGGGGAGGGTTAGGGAGGGGGGAGTAAAGTAATTTCAGATTTATGACAACAATAGCTACTAATAAAAAAGCCTATCACAATTTTTTCCTCCTCGATAAATGGGAATGCGGTATTGCTTTGAATGGCGGCGAGGTCAAGTCCGTGCGTGCCGGCGGCGCCAGTTTTACGGACGCCTTTGCCCATATCGATAAAGGAGAGCTATACCTTTATAATTTGTATATCAATCCCTATGAGCAGGCTTCTTACCTGAATGAAGAGCCTGCCCGTCCGCGTAAACTTTTGGTCCATGCCAAAGAGCTTGAGCGTATCAATGGCCAATTGACCCGCAAAGGCCTGACACTTGTCCCCACCAAGATCTATTTTAATAAAAAAGGCTGGGTCAAGGTAGAGATCGCCGTAGGCCAGGGCAAGAAATTGTACGATAAACGAGAAGACATTAAAAAACGTGAAACAAAGCGTGAAATAGACCGTTCGATTAAAACAAATCGCTAACCGAGCAAGATTCAGGTCGTCATACCCGACACTCACAGATGTTCGGGAATATTTAAACGAAGTAAGTGAAGCAATTTATGTTTAAACGAATTTTATTTTTGGTTTTGGCGGTTTTTTCTTTGTTTTCTGTTGTTGGGCAATGCAATGAAGCTCCTTCCCGGGCCCTTTTTGTATCCGTTATACAAAATCCTCCTGTGCTTTCAAGCCGTAAAGATATATTGGGTCTGATCGATTTTGCCAAACAGGCCCACATCAAGATACTTTTTGTGCAGATTTATCATTCAGGCCAGGCCTGGTTTCCTTCACAGATCGTTGACGACAGTTGGTATAAAGAATCCCGAAAATCCGTTTTAGAAGACCCGTTGGCCTTACTGATCAAGCAAGCCCATGCCCGGGGAATTCAGGTGCATGCCTGGCTTAACATGATGAGTTTAGGCGGTAATAAAAATGCCAGTTTTCTTCTTAAATATGGGCCCGCGATCTTAACTCGAAATTTAAAAGCCAAGAATAGTATCGAGGATTATAAAATTGATAATCAGTATTTTTTAGAGCCGGGTGATCAGCGGGTGAGGGATGATTTGGCGAAATTAGTGTCTGAGATCTTAAACGAATATCCCAATTTGGATGGCATTCAGTTTGATTATATCCGCTATCCTGACACGCATCCTCATTATGGGTATACGATGATCAATATGGCGCGTTTTAAAAAAGCGACGGGGCTTAAAAGTATTGATGAAGGGTCTGCCATTTGGCAGGATTGGAGACGCTCCCAGGTCACCGAGGTTTTAACCAAGTTAGTTAAGCTTGTACGTACAAGACGGCCTCACATGCAAGTTTCGACAACAGGGTGTATGCCCTATATCCGTGCTTATGATGAGGCCTATCAAAATTGGCCGTTGTGGGTTGACAGCGGCTTGATCGATTTTGTGACCATCATGGATTATTCGACGGATGTGACGCAATTTAAAAAATGGATCAATGTTATTAAAGAAAAGACAAAGGATTTTTCCAAGGTACATATAGCGGTGGGGGCAGAAAAATTAGTGCATGCGCCTGAAATATTCGAAGAGGAATTTAACAGCTGTGAACAGATGCTGGCCGTATGCACTGTTTTCCATTATGGCAATCTCTTGGAAAATCTCAAGCTACGCGATTTTTTAACAAGCCAAAAGTCTTGATTTGAGTTATACTATTGATGTAGCCGTTCTTTCTAATGGGGGTGACTGGTTTCGACTTGTGTTAGTCGGGTATAGGTCGCGTGTCGAGGAAGCTTGGTAGGCCTCGTAAAATAATCTAAGCACAAATTAAACGCTAACGCAAATACGTTAACGGTTGGTCAAGCAGAAGCTGTTTTCGCGGCGACACCAGCGATGGTTCCTGTGCGTAATTTCACAGTGACACCAACAATGGTTCCTGCGGCTCCAGTTTTCTCTTTGGCCGCTTAAGTCTTAGTTACTCTGTAACTAAGCCCGTTTACTTGCAACGCCTGCTAGTAGGATAAACGGTCATGAGCAGGCTGGCTTCAATGTTTGCCTTTTACATTGAGGCGAGATCTTAAAAGGCTGGTCCCGAAACAATCCTGTTTGTCGGAGGGTAAGGGATGAGAGAAAAGATGACAAACTATACATGTAGAAGCTTATATTACGAGACTCAAGGACCCGGGTTCAATTCCCGGCACCTCCACCAAATTACACATAATTCACCAAAACAACAGCAT
>Ga0302319_10012158_pt1 | contig 16258 bp, 11 predicted proteins | sample Bog_T0_2_FD_203319 | JGI IMG/M metagenome (GOLD analysis project Ga0302319, IMG submission 203319) | Peat permafrost microbial communities from Stordalen Mire near Abisko, Sweden - Bog_T0_2 | ecosystem: Environmental > Terrestrial > Soil > Wetlands > Peat | place: Sweden: Abisko, Stordalen Mire...
GTTGTCCGCGCCGTCGGCTTTTACTGTTGCTTTCTGCGGGGTTTTGAGTTCAGCGCTGAAGGAAACCTGCCCCGGCTTGTCGGCCGAGAGCCGCACGATGATGACCTGGTCCGCCGGACTGGAAAACATTTCGCGGGTGAAGTGGACGCCGCCGCTGGTATAACGGACCGTCGCCACGGCGGTGTCCAGATTCAACTCGCGGCGGTAATCCGTGACCGGCCCGTTCGTTGGAAACGCCAGAAACAAATCGCCGAGCGTTTCATACGGCATCTGTCGCAGGGGTTTCGCCATCATTTTCCGGCCAGCCAATCTGGCCGCGTCGTCGTATTGGCCGGCGAAAATCAGCCGGCGAACTTCTGGTAGCGCGGCGAGAGCGTTGGTGTTGTTCGGGTCGTACGGTCCGCCCGCCCAGAGTGTGTCTTCATTGAGCTGCAGGTGTTCGCGTTCAACTCCGCCAAAAACCATTGCGCCCAGTCGGCCATTGCCAATCGGCAGGGCATCGGTCCAGTGGGTCGCCGGCTGCTGATACCAGAGCGTGAGGAGCTGTTTGGAATCCTCGGCATGGCCGGCTACCATCAAGCCGAGGCCGGCGGCGTAGCAAACAATGATGGTTTTCCAGATTGCCTTTCTCATGGTTGATTTTCCGTTAAAGTGGTTTCAATTTGAGGCGCTATTGTAAGCGGCACCCGGGCCCGGATGTCATCGGCCGCCGCCCCGATCAGGATTTCGTAGTCACCCGGCTCGACGACGTATTTTTTCTGCGTCGTGTCCCAATAACGGAAGCGGGCCACCGGAACGTCCACGGCGATGCGGGCGGTCTGGCCCTGGAACAATGGGATGCGCACGAAGCCGCAGAGCGCGAGCTTCGCTTGCGGCTGCTCGGAATTGATGTGCCGGAAATAAACCTGCGCCACCTCGTCGCCGTCGCGGCCACCGGTGTTTTTCAGCGTGAACAAAATCTTGACCGTGCCGCCGGGGTTGAGGTGGGTGGCGTTGAGCTGCGCATCGCTATAGTCAAATTTTGTGTAGCTCAAGCCGTGGCCAAAGGCGTAGAGCGGCGTTCCGGCGAAGTAGCGGTAGGTGCGGTTGCTCATCGAGTAGTCATCGAACGCGGGCAAATCCGTGGTGGTCCGATAGAACGTGACGGGCAGGCGCCCGGCGGGGCTGACATTGCCGAACAAAATGTCGGCCACGGCGCGTCCCCCCTGTTCGCCCGGATACCAGGCCTGGACAATTGCGGGCAGGTGTTCCGCCGCCCACGGCATGGCGATGGCGCTGCCGCTGCAGTTGACGAACACGACGGGCCGGCCGGTGGCCTGCAACGCCTTGAGCAGTTCGGTCTGGAGCGGCGGCAGTTCGATCTGCGTCCGGTCGCCGCCGTCGAAACCATCATAATTCACCTTCATCTCCTCGCCTTCGAGCTGCGGGCTGATGCCGCCGACATAAATGACCGCATCCGCCGACCACGCCGACTGGATGGCCTTGACCCAGTTCTGCGGATCCGGCTTTTCACCGCCGTCTTTTCGCAGGGCGAGCGGGCAACCCGGTTCGTAAGTCACCTTGAAACTGGCTCCCGCCACACTCTTGATGCCGTCCAGAATCGTCACCGGATGCGACGGCGTGCCGTTGTAATTGCCGAGCAGCACGGGGACGGAATCCGCATTCGCGCCGATCACGGCGAGGCGTTTGAATTTCGAGCGGTCGAGCGGCAGCACCCCGTCATTTTTCAGAAGGACGATGGACTCGCGGGCGACATTCAGCGCGAGCGCCTCGTGTTCCGGCGTGTCATTGAACGAAATCGGAATCTGCGCGAGCGGATCCATTCCCGGCGGATCAAACAGGCCGAGGCGGAATCTTGCGGCCAGCAAGCGGCCGACGGCGGTGTCAATGTCCGCCTCCGAAATCAGGCCCGTCTTCACGGCGCGGGTCAGTGAATTATAATCGGTGCCGCAGCACAAATCATCGCCGGCCTTCACGGCGTCCGCCGCCGCCGCCGCCGGCGTGACGGCAAATTTGTGGTTCGCAAAAATATCGTAGATCGCGCCGCAGTCGGAAACGACATGCCCGTCGAACCCCCATTGCTTGCGCAACAGTTCCGTGAGCAGCAGCGGATTCGCGCAGGCCGGTTCGCCATAGACGGAATTGTAGGCGCCCATCACCGCGCCGACTTTTCCCTCGCGCACCGCCGCCTCGAACTGCGGCAGGTAGGTTTCGTAAAAGTCGCGTTCCGGCGGTTCCGCGTCGAAAACGTGCCGTGACGATTCGGGGCCGCTGTGGACGGCGAAGTGTTTCGCGCAGGCCATCACCTTGAGGTAGTTCGGATCGTCGCCCTGCAGGCCACGGATGAATGAAACGCCCAGCCGCGCCGTGAGAAAAGGATCTTCGCCATAAGTTTCCTGGCCGCGGCCCCAGCGCGGATCGCGAAAGATGTTCAGGTTCGGGGTCCAGAATGTCAGGCCGTAATAGCGTGCGCTGTTGCCGTCGTGGCGGGCGGCGTAATCATTGTGCTTGGCGCGCGCCTCAATGGCGATGGCGTCTCCCTCGGCATGAACCAGTGGCAGATCCCAGGTGGCCGCCAAGCCGATGGCCTGGGGAAAAACGGTCGCGGTTCCGGCGCGGGCGACGCCGTGCAGGCACTCGTTCCAATAATCGTAGGCCGGAATGCCCAGGCGCGGAATCGCCACTGCGCTGTTGCGCATTTCATCCACTTTTTCCGCCAGCGACATCCGGCGGACCAGGTCTTGGACGCGCATGCCCGCCGGCTGCGTGGCGTCCTTCCAGATTTCCGGCCCGCTGACCACGGGAATTTTGAGCGCCGCCGCGTCCTCGGTGCTGATCAAATCCGCCGCGCGCAGGGAAACGACGGAGTTGTTGGCGGCGTCCCGGAGTTCGAACGTGTTCAATTTTGCCGCGTTCGTGCGGGCGATGAAATTGACGGTGAGCGGCCCGCGCAGCGCGTCGCCGGGAAAATCAACCACCCGGGTCAGGTTGAACACCCTCGCCGCGCCGCCGGCGGCTGTGAAAATATCCAGATTGCTGGCGAGGATCGTGTCGCCACAGGTGACGTCAAACACACGTTCCCCGGCATTCGTGAAAAACATTTCCGCCAGGCCGATTTGCACGGTGTATCTGCCCGCCGGCAGATGAAGAACGGAAACAGTGAAGTTCGTGCCGGAAATTTCCTCGCGGAATGCCGCGTCGCTTGGTGGTGGCGCGCCTTGAACCGCCAGAGGGTCTTCCGCGCGCCAGTGGCTGAACTGGCCGCTGACCAGAAGGGTTTTGTCGCAGACATTGCAGGTCTCGTCGCCGGCAAAAATCCTGGCATCGCAAAGAATGGCAAATAAAATTGCCAGCACGGAGGCCCGTTTGGAAATCATGGCGGCGAGATTACAGCATCCCGCCGCCACGGAAAACCTTTTTACGGAACCGACTGACGTGCCCGGCAAAACTGCGACTCGAGGGTCGTGGTGGCGGGTGACAATCCTTCCGCCGTCGCCGTCAATTTTATTTCGCCCGCATCTTTTTTAGCCTGCACCATTATTTGTGCGAGGCCGTTGAACACGCTGCGCGACCAGTCGGCGGTGACGGGTTTGCCGACAAGCTCCACATTCACGTCGGGATTGAGGCCGCCGGTGCCGGTTTCGTTCGACACGCCCACGGCGATCACATTGTCGCCTGCGCGCAGGGCTTTCTTGATGTCGAAGGTCGGCGATGCTGCCCGGTCAGTGGATTCGCCAACGCGTTGGTTATTGACGAAAACCCAGCCGTGATCATCAATGCCGCCGAAACGAACCTGCACGCCGGGATTTTCCAAGTCGGCCTCGGTCAGGGTGATGTGGGCGCGGAAAACAGCCGTCTGGCCTTCGCTCAAAACCTGGTCGCCGCTCTCGACGTCGGTCTTGGGCTTGAGGGTGTTCCATGCCGAATCGTCAAGGTCGTTGGCATATTCGGGCGCGAGGCCGCCGCGCGACGGCACGCTGGCGAGTTTCCAGCGCCAGTCGTTGACCGGGATCGTCTTGATCGGCGGCTGGCCGTCGAACGTGTCCGGCTCGTGGCAGCTCGGATCACCGTTGCCCACGCCGAGAATTTTTCCGGCGCCTTCCAAGGCAAAATTGATCTTGTTCGCCGCCACCGGCACCACACGGCCTTGCGCGTCCGTCACGGAAACCGTGATCACGCTCACGTCCGCGCCGTCGGCATTAAGGGTGGCGCGGTCCGGCGCGAGCTGGACGGCGGCCGGTTCGCCGGTGGTTTCGATTTTCGTTTCCGCGACAACCCGGCCGCCGTTATAACCTTTCGCGCTCAAGGTGCCGGGCGCGTATTTCACCTGCCACGACAGCTTGGAGTTTCGTTTCATCGCCTGTTTGCCGAGCGATTCGCCGTTCAAAAACAGTTCCACCTCCCCGCAATTGCTCAACGCGTCCACGCGGATTTCCTGGCCTTCCTTGCCGGGCCAGTTCCAGTGCGGGAGCAGATGCAAGACGATGTTCGTCGTCCACCACGATTGGTAGTAATAAAAATTGTCCTTGGGAAAACCGCACATGTCCATGATGCCGAAATGCGAATTGATGCACGGCCAGTTGTAGGGCGTCGGCTCGCCGCGATAATCAAATCCCGTCCAGGCGAATCCGCCCGAGAGCCACGGGCGTGCGTCGTAAAACGTCCACCATTGCTCCGCCGTTTCGCCCCACGTGACGGGATTGACGAGGGCGCCGCTTTTGTTTTGGGTGATGTAATCGTAGGCGGCAACGTAACCGTTCGTCGTGTCATTGGCGTAAATGCCGCGCGTGGCCACCGTGCTCGCCGTTTCGGTGCCGATGAAGGTCGCGTTGGTATGTTCTGAACGATAAGGATCAATGCTGCCGAGGTTGTAATTGAAACCTTTCACATCCACCACGGTGACGAAACCGGATTGTCCGTAAGCGCCATTGATGGCGGCGGTGCAGGGGCGGATCGGATCCAATGCGTGGGCCAGATTCTGCATGGTGCGGACCACCGCCGCGCCTTCGGCCGTGCCTTGGGAATCCCATTCTTCGTTGCCCAACGACCACGCGAAGACGCTCGGATGATTCCGGTCGCGGCGGATCTGGTCTTCCAGTTTTTGAAGATTGGCGGTGTCGCTGCCGACGATCCGGTTTTCATCCAGCACCAGCATGCCGAGGCGGTCGCACGCTTGGAGCAGTTCTGGCGTGGGCGGATTGTGCGACGTGCGGAGGGCGTTGCAGCCAAATTTCTTCAGTTTCGCGATGCGGAAATATTGGAGCGCATCCGGCAGCGCCGCGCCGACGCCCGCCATGTCTTGATGATTGCAGGTGCCCTGTATCTCGTAATGTTGCCCGTTCAGCAAAAATCCTTTCTCCGAGTCGAATGCGATCGTGCGGATGCCAAACTCGGTTTCCTGGCGGTCAACAATTTCACCGGCAACCGAGACGGTCGTGACGAGCTTGTAAAGTTTGGGAGATTCGGGTGACCAGAGTTCGGGCGAATTGACCAGGGTTGATCTTTTGGCCGTGAATTCGGTCGCGAACAACCCGTCCGGTTCCGAAAAATTCCTCAAGTCATTGATGGTGCCAACCGGCTGTCCCTCCGGACTGTAAATTTCGTTTTCAATCGTCAGATTTGAAACCGGGGCGCCGCGATTGACCAGATGGACTTCCGTGTGGATTTCCGCGTCCCCGTCCGGCGCGTTGTTGGTGTTTTGAAATGTCGCGTAAACATAAACCCCGTCGGGTGCGATGGCGACCGGCGGGGTTTTGTCCAGCCAGACATGGCGGTAAATGCCCGCGCCTTCGTAGAACCAGCCCTCGAACTTGCTCGCGTCCACCTTCACCGTGACCGTGTTTTTGCCGCCGAAATGCGCGTCGTCCGTGATGTCGGCGCGGAAGGGATAATAACCGCCCTCATGGTGCGTCACGAGCCAGCCGTTGACCCACACCGTCGCATCGCGGAAGACGCCGTCGAACGTCAGCCAGATGCGCTTGCCGGAATCTTCCGCCGGCAGGTCAAACGTGCGGCGATACCAGCCCACGCTGTTTTTCGAAAAGCCGGGGCCGACGGGTTTGTAGCCGTGGCTGCCGTCGGATGATTTGTCAAACGGCAGTTCAATCGCCCAGTCGTGCGGCAGGTCGAGCGAACGCCACGCGGTGTCGTTGAATTTTTCCGACGCCGGGCCGCCGCTGGCGGCCGCCTTGTCGAGCCGGAGCGCGTTCGGCCAGTCATTGCCGAGATAAAATTTCCAGTTCGCATCCAGCGAAAGATGCTCGCGCGGCGGACGGGTTTCGGCGGCGAAAAGGTTCACGCTGAAGACGGCAAGCAGCGCGACGGGAAGGATGTGGCGTGAAGGAAAAATTGATTTCATGGCTGATGAGCTAATCAACCCGGGGTAAAAAGGCAATTCCAATCTGCATCACCGGTTGAAAATTGTTGCGCCGGCCGGCGGGTCGGCATTGACATTTGGCTCATAAGATGAAAAGTTCTCCGCGCGTTCCACGAAGATGACAGTAGTGCGGCGCACAACCCATCGTGGCAGAAAAAGACGATTATCTTTTGGACTTGCTGGTTGACCTCGGCTTCACCAACGCCGACCAGGTCGCCAAGGCCCGCACCGAATCCGGCGGCGTCGGCGTGGTGGATTATCTGGTGGCGAACAAGGCCATCCGTCCGGCGGACGTGACCCAGGCCAAGGCCGCGCAGTTCGGCGCGGAAGTCGTCAACCTCGGCGGCATGAAAATCGAGGACGACGTCATTGCCATCATCCCGCGGCATATCGCCAAAAAATACCGTGTCGTCCCCCTGTTCAAAACGGAAGACAAGGTCACGGTCGCCATCGCCGACCCGTCCGACCTGAACACGATTGATTCGCTGACGCACCTGCTGGGCGCGGAGATCGAGCTGCGCGTCGCGTCGGAGCCGGACATCGAGGCGGCGCTGACCAAATTTTACGGCGCGGAAAAGAAGGCGCTGGCCGACGGCGCATTCAAGGACGTGATCCAGGAGCTGACCTTGAGCGAGGTGGAGGTCGGCAAGCTGGAGGACGACGGCGGGGCCGTGGATGCCGACGCGCCGCTCATCCGGCTCGTGAACCAGATCATCGTGGACGCCTTCAAGCTGCGCGCCTCGGACATCCACCTGGAACCGCTGGAAAAAAGATTCCGGCTGCGCTACCGCATCGACGGCGTGATGCAGGAAATGAAGGCGCCGCCCAAACGCCTGCAGTCATCCATCATCGCGCGCCTGAAAATCCAGTCCAACATGGTCATCTCCGAGCACCGCATCCCGCAGGACGGGCGCATCCAGACCAAGGTCGGGGCCAAGCTGATAGACCTGCGCGTCTCCTGCCTGCCCACGAACCACGGCGAAAGCATCGTCATGCGTATTCTGGACAAGGAAGGGCTGAAGCTCGGCCTGCCCGAACTCGGATTTTTCACGGACGACCAGCAGACCTTCGAGCGGCTGATCGCCATGCCGGACGGCATTTTGCTCGTGACCGGCCCGACCGGCTCCGGCAAGACTACCACCCTGTATTCCTGCCTGCATTACATCAACCGGCCGGACAAAAAAATCATCACCGTCGAAGACCCGGTGGAATATGTGTTGGCCGGCATCAACCAGGTGCAGGTCAGCGAACAGGTCGGGCTGACCTTCGCCACCGCGCTGCGCGCCATCCTGCGCCAGGCGCCGAACGTCGTGATGATCGGGGAAATCCGCGATCTGGAGACCGCGTCCATCGCCATCAACGCCTCGCTCACCGGCCATCTGGTGTTCTCCACGCTGCACACGAACGACGCGCCCGGAGCCGTCGCGCGCCTCGTGGACATTGGGGTGAAGCCGTTTTTGGTGGCGTCCTCCACGCGGTGCCTGATGGCGCAGCGGCTGGTGCGGAAAATCTGCAAGAAATGCGCGCAGCCCAGCGAGCCGACCGACGCGGAGCTGCGCGCCCTGGGCATCACGGCGGAGATGCTGAAAGGCGCGACGCTGATGAAGGGCCGCGGCTGTAACAACTGCAACAACACCGGCAACCGCGGACGGTTCGGCGTCTTTGAGATTTTTGTCATTGATGACGAGGCGCGCAAGCTGATTTACGACCGTGCGCCGACCTCGGTCCTGCGGGCGCGGGCGCGGGAGATGGGCATGCGGACCCTGCGCGAGGACGGCGTCCGCAAAATCCTCGCCGGTCTCACGACGCCCGAGGAAGTCATCCGCTCCACCGTGGGCGACGAAAATTAACGCGATTTTTTATGTCATATTCGATGTCCGATTTGCTGCAGTTGGTCGTGTCCGAGGGGTCGTCCGATCTGCACATCCGCGTGGGCGTCCCGCCGGTGATCCGCGTGCATGGGATTTTGCACCGGGTCGAAGGCCCTGTTCTCAAGCCAGAGGACACCGAGGAGCTGATGCGCAGCATTACCTCCGAGGAACACATCCAGAGCACGCGCGAACGCGGCGGCGCAGACTTCGGTTTTGCGTTCGGCGAAGCCGCGCGTTTCCGCGTCAGTGTCTTCAAGGAAAAAGGCAATTTCGGGATGGTGCTCCGGCAGATTCCCAGCAAGATGCTGACGATGGAGCAGATCGGCATCCCGCCCAGCGCCAAGGAACTGCTCTACAAACCGCGCGGCCTGGTGTTGGTGACCGGTCCGACGGGTTCCGGCAAGACGACGACGCTCGCCTCGATGATCAACATCATCAACGAGGAGCGCGAGGAAGCCCACATCATCACCGTCGAGGATCCGATCGAGTATTATCACAAACATAAGAAGGCGCTGATCACCCAGCGTGAGATCGGCGTGGACGTGCCGAACTTCGCCGAGGCCCTGCGCCGCGCGTTGCGGCAGGACCCGGACATCATCCTCGTCGGTGAAATGCGCGACCTGGAAACGATCGAGGCGGCCATCACGGCCGCGGAAACCGGGCACTTGGTGTTCGGCACGCTGCACACCACCGGCGCGGCCAAGACCATTGACCGTATCACGAACGCATTTCCGACCAACCAGCAGGAAATGGTGCGCATCCAGCTTTCCACCGTCATGCAGGCGGTGATCTCGCAGCTGCTGATCCCGCGCATTGACAAGCCGGGCCGCGTGGCAGTTTTTGAAATCATGGTCAACACGCCGTCCATCGCCGCGCTCATCCGCGACAACAAGACCTTCCGCATCCAGTCCGACATCCAGACCGGCTCGAAATACGGCATGGTGACGCTGGACAGTTTTCTCATTGAAAAATACCAGCAGGGCATGATCGCGCGCGAGGAAGTCATCACCAAGTCGCAGGATCCGACGACGATCCAGGCAAAGCTGCAGGAGCTGGACCTGGCGCAGTCCGTGAGCGAGGGCAAGTCCCGGGGAAAATAATTTTTAAAAATGTCGGAAGAAATCTCAAATCCGCTGCTGTCGCTGATCAAGGAACAGGGTCTGCTTGACGATCTCCAATACGAAGATGTCATCGGCGAGATGAAGCGCAGCAGCACGCCCGCGATCCAGGTCCTGCAGGACTTCGGCATCATGAAGCTGGAGGACATTCTGCACGTGGAGGCAAATTATCTGGGCACGGAGGTGGTCTCGCTGCGCGACCGGGAAATTTCGCCCGAGCTGCTGAAGACCATCCCGGCGAAGGTTGCGCGGATGTATCGCTGCGTGCCCATCGCGTTGAACGGCGATGTTTTGCAGGTTGCGGTGGCCGAGCCGCTCGACCCGGCGCGGGCGGATGAAATCCACTTCTCCGCCAAGCGGGATTTGCAGGTCGTCGTGGCCGACCCCGCTGACATTGACAAGACCATTGACCGGCTTTATGGCCAAGGCGAGTCGGAAAATTTTTCGGAGATTCTCAAGGAACTCGGCTCGGACAAGAATCTGGCGCGGGAGGTGGACGAGGCCGACAACGAGAAGTTGATGGCGGACCTGGCCAACGAGGCGCCGATTGTCAAGTTTGTGAATCTGGTCCTGCAGCAGGCCATTCAGGACCGCGCAAGCGACATTCACTTTGAGCCGTTTGAGACCGAATTCCGCATCCGCTACCGGGTGGACGGCGCGCTTTATGAAATGGCGCCGCCGCCGAAACATCTGGCGCTGCCGGTGATTTCGCGCCTGAAAATCATGGCGAACCTGAACATCTCCGAACGCCGGATGCCGCAGGACGGGCGCATCACTCATAATGCCAACGGCAAGCAGGTGGATTTGCGCATGTCCACCCTGCCGACGCAGTTTGGCGAATCTGTCGTGTTGCGCGTGCTCGACCGTTCATCGGTGAACCTGGAGTTGGAATCGCTCGGCCTGCCGAAGCTGGTTTATGATTTCGTGTCGGAAGTCATCCTGCGGCCCAACGGCATTTTCGTCGTCACCGGCCCGACGGGTTGCGGCAAGACGACCACGCTTTATTCCTGCCTGCGCCGCGTCAACACGATTGACTCCAAGCTACTGACCGCCGAGGACCCGGTGGAATTTGACATCGAAGGCATCATGCAGGTGGCCATCAACGACGCCGCCGGCATGACGTTCGGCAAGGCGCTGCGGTCGTTTCTGCGCCAAGACCCGGACATCATCATGGTCGGGGAAATGCGCGACCTGGAAACGGCGCAGATATCGGTGCAGGCGTCGCTCACAGGCCATCTGGTCTTGAGCACGCTGCACACGAACGATTCGCCCGGCGCGGTCACGCGCCTCGTGGACATGGGCGTGGAACCCTTCTTGATTTCCTCCACCTTGATGGGGGTGCTGGGTCAGCGGCTGGTGCGGACGGTCTGCAAAAACTGCCGGACGCCGTTCGAGCCGACGGAGGACCAGCTGGGGTTGCTCAACCTTTCGCCGCACGATCTGGGGGACAAGGTTTTTCATTATGGCCGCGGCTGTTCGGTCTGCAACGACACCGGTTACAAGGGCCGCAAGGGCATTTTTGAGCTGCTGGTGGTCAGCGAGGCCGTCCGCACGCTCATCAATGAGCGCGCCCCGACGGTGGTGGTGCGGCAGAAGGCGGTGGAGTTGGGGATGGTGACCTTGCGCGAAGACGGCTTGCGCAGTATTTTCGAGGGTGATACAACCATTGAGGAAGTCGTGAAATATACTTGAAAACACTGGAAGCAAGGATGAAGGAGCAGGGAGCAAGCAGGCCGGACTTGCTTCATGCTTCTTGCTTCTTTGAAATTTGATTTATGCCAAAATACGATTATGTGGCGTTGGACCAGAAGGGCAACGAGACCCGGGGTTCGATTGAAGTGGCCAGCCAGAACGAGGCCATCGGCCGCGTGAAGGAGATGGGTTTTTTCCCCACCAAGATCGTCGAGGCCGACAAGGTTCCGGACAAAAAAACAGCTGGGAAAAAAACCAAGGCCAAGGCGCCGGCCCGGGGCGGCAAAAAGGGCGGCATCAACATCAACCTCAAGATTCCCGGTCTCGGCGGCGGGGTGAAGCCGAAGGTGCTGACCACGTTTACGCGGCAGCTGGCGACGCTGGTGGACGCAGGCCTGCCGCTGTTGCGCGGTTTGCGCGTGCTGGAAAAACAGGAGCGCAATGCGAACTTAAAAAAAATTCTGGGCGACCTCTCGTTGTCCATCGAGGGCGGCAGCACTTTTTCCGAGGGCCTGGCGCAGCATCCGAAGGTTTTCAACAAGCTGTTCGTGAACATGGTCAAGGCGGGCGAACTGGGCGGCGTGCTCGAAGTCGTGCTCAAGCGGCTGGCGGAGTTTTCCGAGAAGGCGCAGAAGATCAAGGGCAAGGTCAAGGCGGCGCTGTTTTATCCGGTGGCGGTGCTGATTGTCGCGGTCGGCATCATGATTTTGCTGATGTGTTTCGTCGTGCCCAAGTTCAAGGACGTGTTCGGCGGGATGGGCATGACGCTGCCGGGCTTCACCCTGCTGGTGCTCGGCATCAGCGACATCATCAAGAACAACATTTTGGGGACGCTGGGCGCGGTGGTGGTCTTTGTGATTGTCTTCATGCTGATCATCAACAAGACCAAGCTGGGCCGGTATTTGTGGGACAAGTTCAAGCTCAAGATGCCCGCGCTCGGCCCGGTCATCAGCAAGGTGGCCATCTCGCGCTTTACGCGCACGCTTGGCACGCTCGTCAGCAGCGGCGTCCCCATTTTGCAGGCGCTGACCATTGTGAAGGAGACCTCCGGCAACGTCATCATCAGCAACGCCATCGGCAAGGTGCATGAAAGCGTCAAGGAAGGCGAGACCATCACCGCCCCGCTGGAGGCCTCCGGCGTTTTCCCGCCGATGGTCGTCAGCATGGTGGATGTCGGCGAGCAGACCGGCGCCATGCCGGAAATGCTCCTGAAAATCGCCGACAATTACGACGAGGAAGTGGACAACGCCGTGTCCGCCATGACCTCCCTGCTCGAACCTATCATGATCGTTTTTCTGGCCGTCATCGTCGGCAGCATCGTGATCGCGATGTTCCTGCCGCTGATTTCCATGATCAGCAACATGAGCGGTGACGATAGCTCCAAAGGTAACGGAGAATAATTGCAATTTTTGATTTTTTAGCCTGTAATCACAAAAACCATTGACAATTATGCCGTCAACGTGTAAATACAATGTAATCACATTGCATGGACGTGTTAGGGTCTAACCCGCTATGGAGTTTGATTGGAACAATCCGCCGTTTGAATTGGATGGTTCTTTGAATCAGCGGGAAATTGAAGAGTCGTTTGAGGATCCGTTTGCCGTTCGGCTGCTGCCCGACTCGCCAAGGTTTGGCGTTCAGGCGCGTTTCTTCAACCTTGGCCTGTCGGCGGGCGGCCTCGGAATTTTCAGCGTCTATCGTACCAACGGGAAATCTGTCCGCGTCCTGTATGCCCGGGCGTTTGAACCGGAGGAACGATTTTTTTACCAGCGAAAAATGGATCAGACGCTGGGGGCGTGACCGGCGGCACGGCGCCGGTTGAGGACATCGGGGCAACCGTCAAAGGGTTATGATGCGAACTTTTGCCAATTGGGAAGAAGTGCCGCTGTTCGACAGCGAGGCGGCCGAATCGGATTTCTGGCTGGAGAACCGGCCGGACCTACGGCTGATGGAGGCGGCCACCTCGGGCAGTTCCGAGGCCTCCGAGTCCGTGACCATCACGCTGCGGATTGACCCGCGGATGCTGGCGCGCATCAAGCGGCTCGCCCGGTCGCGTTATTTGAATTATCAGAGCATGATCAAGCAGTGGTTGAGCGAACGGATGGAGCAGGAAATCCGCGAAAAATAAAATGAACACCAAGACAAACCTAATGCGGAATGCGGAGTGCGGGGTGCGGAATCAAAACACCGACGCATTCGGAAACAATTCACTTCACCCTTCGCACCTAGCACCTCGCACTTTGCCGGCCTTCACCCTCATCGAACTGCTGGTCGTCATCTCCATCATCGCGGTGCTGGCGGCGTTCACCGTCCCTGTTTTGAAATCCGTCGCCCGGAAAAAAGTTCTGGACCGCACCAAGGGGGAAATGGCGCAGTTGGAGACGGCCATTGACAGCTACAAGGCGGCCTATGGTTCTTATCCGCCCAGCAATCCCAACTATATTCCGACCAATTCGATCACCTGGCCGCAGGCGATGTTCCCCCCGCTTTATTATGAGCTGCTCGGCACGACCAACAACAGCGGATTAGGACTTTATCAAACGCTGGATGGCAGTGCCAGCATCAGTGACAGCTCCGCCAGTGTGGCCAATGCGTTCGGCGTAAGCGGCTTTATCAACTGCTCCAAGACGGGTGCGGGCGAAGACGCGCCTGCCGCCCGGGATTTTCTGCCCGACTTGAAACCGAACCGGTTCATGTCGGCGTCCAATAACGGCGTTCTTGCGACAGTCTTGGTGGCTTCGGTGGCGGGGCCGGATCCGGGCTACAGACCATTTTTCGGTACGTCGGGTTTCAATCCGTGGCGTTATGTTTCGCCCGGCTTCAATAATCCCAACTCGTATGATTTATGGATCCAGTTGGTGATCAGCGGCCAGACAAACCTCATCTGCAACTGGAGCAAGCAGGTGCAGATCAACAGCCCGCTCCCCTGATTTTTTATGCGCCCTGAAACCAACCGCAACCACCCGCCGCGCGCCGTTTCCCTGGCCGTCGAGTGGCACGACTGCGCGTGGGTTCCGGCCATCGTAGTGCAGGCGCCGCCGGCCCGTCGCCGGCAGATAAAACCATTGCCCGCCTCCCAGACACTTTTGCATACTGTCCGCTACCGCCTGACTCTGTTTAAAACTATGAAAACGCCTTCGCTCTCCGCGCGCCGCCCGCGCGCGGGCTTCACCCTCGTCGAACTCCTCGTCGTCATTGCCATCATCGGCATTCTGGCGTCGATGCTGCTGACCGTCCTGCCGGCGGTTGTCAACTCCGGCAAAAAAACCAAGGCCAAGCTGGAGGCACAGGCCATCGCCACCGCCGTCGAGCAATACGATTCCGCCTACGGCCGCTTTCCGCTTTCAACCAACCTGGAATACACCTTGTATACCCTCGCTTGGTCGAATGATTTTTCCTTTGGCGGAACAATCTTCAGCAATCTTCCTAGTTTTGCCACCAAGGCCCACTATTGGACCAATAATTCCGAGGTTGTCGCCATTCTCATGAACATCACCAATTATCCCAATGGCTCCGGACCGACGGCGAATTATAACTACGTGAAGAACCCGCAGCAGACCATTTTCCTTACGGCCAAAATGTCCGGCTGGGATCCGTCGCAAGGCGGGACGCCGCAGCCGGGTGTGGGCAACGACCTGATTTACCGCGACCCTTGGGGCAATCCGTATATTATTACCATGAACGTGAAATATGACGGTGAATGCCGGGATCCGTTCTATTGTTTGCAAAAGGTTTCTCAAAATCCGCCGACGACGGTAACCGCCTATTCCCAGACCGGCTATAATGGCTTGGTCAATCCAAACGCCAGTCCCGGCTCGCAGGTGCAATTTGATGATTTTCTTTATCACGGCAAAGTCATGGTCTGGTCCGCCGGTCCGCCGGTGAGCGGACACCTTTCGGTTGATCCCACGCAGCCAGCCAATTCCAGCGCGAACAAGGGTCATGTCTTGAGCTGGCAGTGATATGAATAGTGACAAGAGGCAGGTGACAGGTGACAAGAAAACGGCAGGCTCACGCTTATCGCGTTCCTGTCGCTCGTCACTCGTCACTCGTCACCTTCATTCCGGCTTCACGCTCATCGAGATGCTGGTCGTCATGGCGATTCTCGGCCTCCTTGCAGGTCTGGCCGTGCCGGCGCTGAAAAACATCGGCAAGGGAAACGTCACCGTCAGCGCCGCGCGCCAGTTGCTGGATGATGTCGGTCGCGCGCGGCAACTGGCCCTGGCCAACCGCACGACGGTCTATATGGTTTTTTTGCCGACAAATTTTTGGGACAACGCCGGGGGAGTTTTTCTCAACACCACGACTTGGTGGCAAAATCTGACGCCTGCCCAGCAGACCACCGTGACCAATCTGGCGGACCAGCAGTTGAGCGGCTACAGTTTTGTGTCCTACGGCACGGTGGGTGACCAGCCAGGGCGGCACGCGTGGCATTACCTTGCGCCGTGGCAGAACCTGCCGGAAGGTGCCTTCATTTCCCCCAAAAAGTTTTACTGGCCGACGCAGCCGTTGCAACTGACTGATCCGGTCTCCGGCCAGCAGTTCCCAATCAGCCAGTTCCCCACGCGCAACGACATTCCGTTTCCCACCGACCAGTCCACCGACCAGTCCACCAACTATAGTACGGTGGCGCTGCCGTGGATTGCGTTTAATTATCGGGGACAACTGCTGTCCACGAACGGTCTCGATGTGGCGACGGTTCACGAGTTGATTCCGCTGGCGCAGGGCAGCGTGTATCCCGCGATGAACGCGGGCAAACAACTTCAGTTGGGCAACACTGCCGCCTCTTCGCCGACCGTACGGCTGATCCCGCCCGGCAACGACACCAATATTTCCTACAACATCGTGGATATTGACCCGCTGACGGGCCGCGCCACCCTGGATTTTTTCAAGATCAAATGAAAGTTTTGCAACCAGTGACACGTGACAGATGGCAGGTGACACGAACCGAATCGCGTTCGGCTGGTCTCGTCACCCGTCATCCGTCACCCGTCACCTGCCGCGCCTTCACCATGGTCGAGGTCGCCATCAGCCTGGCGATCATTGGCATCGCGCTCGTCGCCATCATCGGCGTGCTGCCGCTGGGCATGAACGTCCAGCGCGACAACCGCGAGGCCACCGTCATCAACCAGGACGCCACGGTCTTTATTGAGGCCATCCGCAACGGCGCGCGCGGCCTGGATGATTTGACGAATTACGTT
>Ga0302319_10012161_pt1 | contig 16252 bp, 12 predicted proteins | sample Bog_T0_2_FD_203319 | JGI IMG/M metagenome (GOLD analysis project Ga0302319, IMG submission 203319) | Peat permafrost microbial communities from Stordalen Mire near Abisko, Sweden - Bog_T0_2 | ecosystem: Environmental > Terrestrial > Soil > Wetlands > Peat | place: Sweden: Abisko, Stordalen Mire...
TTCATCGGAGGAAATCTATGCGCGCAGCAAAGCGGTTATTGATTCTTATTGTTCTGTTAGCACCCTGGGCGGCAGGGCAGGAAGCTTTGCGTCTTCGGCCAAAATACACGCTGCGTCCGGGAGACGTTTTGGAACTGCAATACCGTTACACGCCGGCTCTGAACCAGACGGTCACCGTGCTGCCGGACGGCGATGTGAATCTGAATCTGGTTGGCGATGTGAAAGTCAGTGAGTTGACGGTGGAGCAGGCCCACGATCGCATCGTGGAAAAAGCAGGGGTGCGCCTCAATGATCCCGAGCTCAATCTGATTCTCAAGGAATTTCAGCGGCCTTACATCGTAGTCGCGGGCGAGGTGACGGCTCCGGGGAAAATCGAACTTCGGGAGAATACGACGGCCATGCAGGCCGTTCTGCTGGCGGGCGGGCTATCTAAAAACGCCCAGTCCGGACAAGTACTGCTGTTCCGCAAAATCAATACGGATCAGGCGGAAGTCAAAGTTCTCAAACTCAACAACTTTCACCGGACCGCCGATCTAGAACACGACGTGCAACTGCAGGCGGGCGACATGCTCCTGGTACCGCGGAACAAAGTCGAACGGATTTCGCGGTACATGCAACTCTTCAATATTGGCGCTTACATCAATCCGCTGCAACTGGTGCCGTAGTCCGCAACTTGCTTGGTAACTCAGGCCCGGTGTCTCAGTCCATTTGGCGAAATTACTTAGAAGAGATTTCAGGTAAAGATGACTTTCAATCGAATCGATCGCCTTATGACGGGAAGCGCCGGGGCAGGAAAAGAGCCGCGCGGGAGTTCATTCCACGGCGGCGATTATCCGCACGGGATGCTCCGACCGATCTCTGCCGTCGAGGTCGAGGAGATCGAAGTGGAGGAGATCGAAGTCGAAAAGATCAAGATGGTGCCGCCGCGCGCCATGAGTTCGACTGGGGCAGTGCTGCAATCGGTCGGAGTGAAGGCTCTGATCATCGGGGTGAATATCTTGACAGGCATTATCACGGCGCGCGCCTTGCGGCCGGAAGGCCGCGGAGAAATGGCGGCGATGATTATTTGGCCGGCGTTTCTGGCGGGCGTAATGAGTCTGGGGGTTCCGAGCGCGCTCACATATCAACTCCGGAGCCAGCCGGCAAAGCAGTCGCAGCTTATGGGGGCGGCTCTTCTGCTCGCGATATTGTCGGGCGCAGCGGCTGCGCTGCTCGGCGGGATCTTCATGCGAGCGTGGATTCCGCAATACCCGCCGCGAGTGATTCTGTTTGCCATGATTTTTCTGCTGAGTACGCCGATCGGTTGTCTGCTTTCGGTGGGACGAGCCGGCCTCGAAAGTCGGGGAGATTTCGGCGCTTCCAATACCATCCTAATCTGGTCACCCGCCAGCACTCTGCTGTGGCTGCTGGCGCTGCTGGCCACCCACGCCATGACACCGTTCAGCGCGTCCCTGGCGTACGTGCCGGTCGGAATCGCGCCTTTGGCGTGGATGGGTTGCCGCTTGTGGCGAAGCTTCCGGCCATCTCTGCGAGATTTCTGGACCTCGGCAAAGCAGTTGCTGGCTTACGGCATTCGGGCCTATGGAATTGACCTTTGCGGCACGATGTCGCTTTACGTGGACCAGGTTCTGGTGGTGCGGCTGCTGGCCCCGAACTGGATGGGGATTTACGTGGTCGCGCTCAGCCTGTCGCGGATGCTGAACCTTTTTCAGTCTTCCGTGGTCATGGTTCTTTTTCCCCGAGCTGTAAGCCGCCTTCCGGAAGAGGTTGCCGCCATGACCAGCCGGGCGATGCGGATGAGCACCATCCTGTGCGCGCTCGGAGGCATCGGCATCGCGGTTCTGGGCCCCACCGCCTTGAGTCTGCTTTATGGGAAGGAATTCCGCGGGGCAAGCGTGGTGCTGCGGATTCTGGTGCTCGAAGTCGTGCTGGGCGGCGCGGCGCAGGTGCTCGCTCAGGCGTTCATGGCGCTGGGACGTCCGGGAGTGATCACCGGGCTGCAAGTCACTGGGCTGGCTTTAACTGTGCCTCTCATGTTGGTGCTGGTACCGCGCTTTGGCATTGTCGGAGCGGGGACCGCTCTGCTCGGGTCTACGGTGGCGCGGCTGATCTTTGTCATCGCAAGTTTTCCAGTCTTTCTGAAGATGCGGGTGCCCGACCTTCTGCCCATGCGGGAAGACTGGCGCTTTCTGGCGCGCGCCGTGGTGGAAAGGGTTCAGCGATTTCGCGGCGGACGGCTGGTCGCAGTCGAGGGCACGGACTGATGCCGCGTCCCTTGAACATTTTCGTGCCTCATTGTTCGGATGTGTTGACCGACCATCTGCCGCATGGCGATGGATTGATCGCGCACGGTTTCATGACGAGCCTGGCGCAGCGCGGGCATCGACTGCATGTAGCCGCGGAGCGGGTGGAGTTGCGCGAGCCCATGCATCCCAATATCACGATCCATCCCGTCGTTCTCAAGCGGCGGTCCGGACTGCGTTCGCGCCTGGAGTACATGATCCAGGTTCGTGGGCTAATGCAAAAGCTGAGGGGCGAGCGCTTCGACATGGTGCATCAGTTGAATCCGGTCTTTACCGGAGTCAGCCTGTGCCTGCTGGGCTCGAGGTTGCCGCTGGTGCTGGGCACTTACGTGGCGCGCTGGCCGGTGGATCCGGACACACTCGCTATGCGGCGGTGGGGAGGGTTGTTGGAACGCGGGCGCGACTGGATCGCCGCCACGCAGCAGCGAAGGGCAGATGCGCTGGTGCTGACCACGCCTGCCGCCTGGAATCAACTGCCGGACCCGGAAGCGGTGCGTAGCCGTATCCACATGATTCCCCATGGACTCGATACCGAGCTTTTCTCGCCCTCGCCGGGCTGGGATTCTTCCGAGCGCCTCGCGGCCGAGCAACGGCGGCCTTCCATTTTGTTTCTGGCGAATGTGGTGAAGCGGAAAGGCATCCTCACTCTGATTGCAGCCTTTGTCTCCGTCTTGCGCGAATTTCACCAGTGCAAACTGCGAGTAGCCGGCGGCGGAGCGGAATTGGCGGAAGCGAAACAACTCGCCATTCGGCTGGGTTGTGCGGAACACGTGGAGTTCCTGGGCAATCAGGAACGTTCGAATGCCCCAAACCTCTATCGGGCCTGCAGCGTGTATTGTCTGCCTTCCTTCGGGGAGCCCTACGGCACCACCGTGGTCGAGGCCATGGGCTGCGCCCGCGCTTTGGTGGTGACGGATTGCGGCGCGCTACCTTACCTGGTGCATGAGAGCGGGGGCATGCGAGTCCCGGCGGGAGACTCAGCGGCGCTGTCAAGAGCGTTGATCTGGCTCCTGCGCCATCCCGAGATACGCGTGGAAATGGGACGTTACAACCGCAAGCAAGTGGACCCCGGCATGTCGTGGAACACGGTGGCGCAGCAACTGGAAGCAATTTACGAAACGGTGCTTGCACAGAGAACACGGCCAGTTCTTGGCCGCCGCCCATCCTCGGCTGCCCGCCTTCGAGGTAGCGGCGGGCTTGGGTCGAAAGCGGGAGACTGGATCATGACCGGCACGCGGGACCAGGAAAAATCGCAATGATCAACCGAGACTCGAATTCGAACCGATTCGCGGCAGGGCTCGACGGCTTGTCGGTACTGGCGCTGGCCGTAGGAGCCGCGGTTTGGGGAAATATCGCCCGGATTCACGCCAGCAGCGTACGGCAATTTCTGGCGATCCGGGTGACGCTCTTGAATGTAGTGTTTGCCGCTGGCTTCGTGTTGGTTTGGATTGCTTGCTGTAGCGCCCTCGACTTGTACCGGCGGGATTCCGGGGAGTTATTTATCAAACTGAAGCGCGCCGCCAAGGTGTGTGGGGCGATGGCGTCAGGGCTGGGATTGTACCTGTTCCTGTCTCACGTTGCCGGCCCTCGAGTGCGCATAGCGGGAATTTTCTTCCTCGGGTCGCTGGGATTCGAAACCCTGCGCCTGGCGGGAGGCGGGCGCATGCGGGTATGGAAGGCCGCGCGCGATCCGCACGTGGTTGCGATTTTGGGGAGCGGAAAAAAGGCCGGGATTGCCTGGCGCCAGATCCGAATCCACCACCACTCCACGATCAAACTGCTGGGCTTTGTGGACGATCGCGACGTCAGCAAAATGGGGCCTGATGTCGCCGAGCGGTATTTGGGAAGCATCGACGACCTCAGCGAATTGTTGCTGCGCAACGTGGTCGATCAGCTGATTATCGCGCTGCCCACCAAGGCTTGCTACGACATTATCCAGCGCGCCATTGTGATCGCGGAAGAAGTGGGAGTGGAGGTGGTGTACATGCAGGATCTTTATGTCACCACCCTCAACCAGTGCTCTTTGGGCCAGCCGGAAATGTTTACCGACCTGGCCCCACGGCACGAGCATTACAAGGCGGCGCAGGCCATCAAGCGGTTGCTGGATATCGGCGGCGCTGTAGCCGGATTGGTTTTGCTTTCCCCTCTATTTCTACTGGTTGCGATCGCCATCAAAGCGAGCAGTCCTGGTCCCGTCGTCTTCGTCCAGGAACGGTATGGATACCGCCGGCGCCGCTTTCGTATGTACAAATTTCGCAGCATGGTGGGCAACGCTCCCGCGCTGATGGCCCAGCTGGAATCCCGCAACGAGGCCAGTGGTCCGGTTTTTAAAATCCGGCACGATCCGCGGGTGACTCCGCTGGGAAGAATTCTGCGCGCATCTTCCGTCGATGAATTGCCGCAGCTGTGGAATGTTCTGATGGGCCACATGTCCCTGGTGGGGCCGCGGCCACTGCCAGTTCGTGACGTCTCATTGTTCAGCGAAGGCGCGCTGATGCGGCGATTCAGCGCCAAGCCCGGGATCACGGGACTGTGGCAAGTGAGCGGGCGAAGCGACGTCAGCTTTGAGCAGTGGATGATGTACGACTTCCGCTACATCGATGATTGGTCCCTAGGGCTGGATCTACGGATTCTCGCGAAAACGTTGGGTGTGGTGGTGAAACGCACGGGAGCGGTTTAGAAAAGCCACGAGGCGGTACGGAAGGAGCTGGCAGCAATGAAGATTGCGGTGGTGCATGACAATTTCGCGCAGCTCGGGGGAGCCGAGAGAGTGGTCGAAGAGATTTATGGGATGTTTCCCCAAGCGTCGCTCTTCGCCGCCGTGGCCCTGCGGGAGTGTATGCCGTCCGGGCTCCAGGACGTGCCGGTGCACACTTCGTGGATGCAGAACCTGCCCAAGATCAAGGAATATTTCAGATTGTATTTTCTGCTTTATCCGCTCGCCATGGGAGCTTTGCGGCTTTCCGAATACGACCTGGTGCTATCGAGTTGCTTTGCGTATGCGAAGGGAGTGCAGGCCCGGCGCGACGCGATCCACATTTGTTATTGCCACACGCCCGCGCGCTGGATCTGGAATTATGAAGATTATTCCGAACGGGCGTCGTTCGGGAGCATGCAGCGCGCCTTGTTGCCCACACTGATTCGCGGACTGAAGCTATGGGACGAAGGAGCTTCCCGCCAGCCCGATCATTTCGTGGCCAACTCCCAAACCGTGGCCGATCGCATCCGGGTGGTGTATCAGCGTTCCGCAGAAGTCATTCATCCGCCGATCGATATCGAAAGATTTCATCCCTGCAGCGAGCGCGAAGACTATTACCTGATCCTCTCGCGACTGGTCCCGTATAAGCGAATCGATCTGGCGGTGAAAGCCTGCAGCCAGCGCAACAAGAGGCTATTGGTGATCGGAGATGGACCTGACCGGAGAGCCCTGGAGGCGGTTGCGGGGCCTTCTGTTCATTTTCTTGGCCGGGCCTCCGACGCACAGGTCGAATACCACGTCGCCCGCTGCCGAGCGTTGCTGTTCCCGGGAGAAGAAGATTTTGGCATGGCGCCGTTGGAAGTAGCGGCCGCGGGCAGGCCGACCATCGCGTATCGCGCGGGTGGCGCGCTGGAGACGATTATTGAAAACACGACCGGAGTTTTCTTCGACCTCCAGACTCCGGAAGCGCTGGGAGATGCGATTGAGGCCTTTGAACGGCAGCAATGGTCTCCGGTGGTGTTAAGGCAACATGCCAGGACTTTTAGCGTGCCGGTTTTTCGCGAGCGCTTCCGGTCATTTCTGAAGCGGGTCGGTGTACCTATGGGTACGGTCGAGGCCATGGTGCCAGCAGCGCGCGCTTTCGCAGCCAGCGCGGGTGGCGGGGCATGAGGGTCGAGACTTCGAGCTATCCGGAGATCGCGGTGGAAGACGGCGGTGTCACGGCGCCAGACTCGACGATTTTCATCATTGCGGCATTGAGCGTCGCGGTAGTTGCGTTTTTGTGGCTGGCGGGAAAAGGACCGCTGCTGCGTCTGGCCATACCCGCGCTGGCCACATTCCTAGCCTTGATTCTTTACCTGCGGCGTCCTGTTTTGTACGTGCAATACCTGCTTTGGGTGTGGTTTCTCACTCCGCTGGTAAGACGGGTGGTCGACTGGCGCTTCGGATGGCAGGACCCCAGCATCATTTTGCTGCTGCCGCTTCTGGTTTCCGGCGTGTCGGTTCTTGCCTTTCTGCGGAAAGATCGCAGTGCCTGGAGAGAGGTCCCTCTTGGCTTCGTTCTGTGCGGAGTGGCGATTCTGTACGGCTTCGTGGTGGGCATGTTGCTGCATCCCTCCACCGAAACTGCGTATGAACTCTTGAACTGGTTTTGCCCGCTGCTCTTTGGACTTCACCTGTGCGCAAATCGGGCGCACTACGAACAATATTGCAGCGCAATTCTGCACACGTTTCTGTGGGGCGTGCTGGTTCTTGGCGTCTATGGCGTATATCAGTTTCTCGCACCCGCGGGGTGGGACCGATTGTGGCTGGAAAATGTGATTGCCAACGGGACCGGGGTTAGCTTTGGCACGCCGGATTCCCTGCTGGTGCGCGTCTTCAGCACGCTGAATTCTCCCGGGCCATTTGCCAACATGATGATGGTCGGCGTGTTGTTCCTGTTTCTGGTTCGCTCTCCGCTGAAGCCGGTGGCGGCCATTGCCGGCTATACGTCATTTCTTCTTTCGATGGTCCGAACCGCATGGCTGAGTTGGATTGTCGGCCTGCTCTTGATCCTCAAGAACTCGCGACCTCGAGTGATGGTTCGAGTTGTCTTTTCGCTCGGGCTGCTGGTAGCTTGCCTGGCGCCGCTGCTCAGCGATCCCCGCCTGGCCGATGTAATTGGTGATCGAATGAAAACCTTCACCGACCTGGGGCACGACGACAGCTACGGCGCCCGCATGGAAATGTACCGGATTCTGACAGCCGATGCGATCGACAATCCGTTTGGCTACGGATTGAAGAATCTGGAAGTCTCGCACGGAGTGGGCGTAGATAGCGGCATTCTGGCGGCTATCTTCTCGCTGGGGTGGCTGGGCGCCCTGCTCTTTGCGGTGGGAATTCTCTCTCTGTTTGTTGGTAAGAAGCCACGCTCGGAAAGAGATGAGTTCAGCGAAATGGGAAAGGCCGTCATGATTGCGATTCTGGTGCAGGTCATCGGGGGGAACGTTTTTATCGGCGTCAACGGCATTCTGTTTTGGATGTCGGTCGGAATCTATATAGCGGCGGCCAAGAATCACGCGGAGAGCAGCGCGAGAATGATCGCGGCTCAAGAGTGAGGATGAAAATCATTATGAACACTGCAGCGCCGTCCGTCGATAAGCCGAGCATCTATCCGCCGAGCGTCTTTCCACCGATAAACGATACGCCAGGTGTCGATACGGGTAGTTGCGATACGCGACGTGACGGAAAGCTGCGCAGCGGAAAGCCCAGAGTGCTGATCCTTCCGAATGTCGCCTCCTGGATCGTGGGCCAGATGGCGATGCATATCATGGAGAGGTTTAAGGACCGGTATGAGTTTTGGATGCTAACCGACAAGATGCTGCGCCTGCGACCGGACCTGGTACGGGCGCTGCTTCCCGGCCTGGATTTTATTTTCCCGCTCACCGACAAAAGCTACAAGCTCTTGCGCAAGGCTGCCGGACCGTTGCCCCTGCCTCCGTCGATATTTTGGGTGCATCACGTTACCACCTGGAACCCTTCCATGCTGGCAGCGTTGAACGACGCTCACGAACTGATTGTCTGCACACCGGAATGGAAAGCCGAGATCGAAGAGCACTGTCCCGGTTCCGCCATCACGGTGATTCCGCATGGAGTGGATGCGGATTTCTTTCATCGCGTTCCCAGCCAACGCTCAAGATTTGGCGCGCCGGAGAATGCCTTTGTGGTTGGCTTCATCGGCAACAAGGTCAGCAACTACGATGAGGGGCGCAAGGGTTTGGACATTCTCGAATTGACCATGCGCGAACTGCGCAGGCATGTGCCCAACCTGCATGTATGTTTCCTGGGTTTGGGCTGGGACGAAGAAGTTTCTCGATTCCAACAGCAGGGCATCTCCGCGAACTACACGGGATTCATCCCGCAAAGTTTGTTGCCGGCATTTTATTCCAGCATCGACGTCCATCTGGTGACTTCGAGAATCGAAGGCGGCCCGGTCACCGTGCTGGAGGCCATGGCATGCGAGACCGCGGTTGTCAGCACCCGCGTGGGGTTGGTGCCGCACACCATCGTTGACGGCGAGAACGGCTTCTCCACGGAAATTGGAGATGTTGACGCTATGGTGCGGGCGCTTCGCGACCTTTGGGCGTCTCCTAAGAAGCTCGGAAAGATTGGAACTGCAGGGCGCGCCACGGTCTATCCGCAGCGCTCCTGGAACCAAGTTCTTGACGGACTGGAAGAGCCGCTGGGTCGAATGGAGCGGCGGTCCACTCGCGCCGCGCCGGGGTCGTCCTCTGCAAGCGCCAGGACTGCGACGCAGTTGGCTGGGGCGGTTCACACCATGGACGGACTGCTATGGGGACTGATGAGTTGGTGGCAGGGACTCTTATCCCCGCAAGTTGCCCTGCGCATGGTGAAAGCCTGCTGGGAAGGGTATGACGCTGCCGACGTATTGCGGGGCGTCGGACTGCTCACGCGCTCGTGGCTCCGGCCAGCGGCGCTGGAAAAAGAACAAGCTGCGTAGAACCGAAATTATTCATACGAAATGCGTAACAAAGGAGCTTGCATGGGGACCGGGATTATAGGGACAAGAGCAGAAGCCGCTGCAACGCAGCCCGCCTTCATGGAAGGCTCGGACCGCGTCCGGCGCTCTTTCTTTCAGCGAATAAAAGCACGGCTAAAGCCCGCGATCAAAACGCTCGTTCCCTCGGCCTGGGTCCGGCAGATCCGTCACCATCGATCCGCGAAGTGGGACGCTCAGTTTCAAAGCCAACCTTCCGTGAATGTATTTGCGGCGATTTATAAAGAAGCAAAATGGGGTGCAGACCCGCGCGGAGATTTTTATTCCGGAACCGGCAGCCATGATCCCAAGATTGTTTTGCCCTATGTCGAGGCTGTGGGGGCATTTCTGGAATCGCTGCTGCGGGCGCCTTCCGTGGTCGATCTGGGTTGTGGAGATTTCAATGTGGGCAGCCAGTTGCGGCGCTTTTGCGGCAGCTATACCGCATGCGACGTAGTTCCAGATTTGATTTCGCGGAATCAAGCCAAGTTCAGTGACGCCGGAGTGGATTTTCAATGTCTCGACCTCACGCGCGGCGAATTACCCTTAGCCGAGATCGCGCTCCTCCGGCAAGTTCTGCAGCACTTGAGCAATGTTCAGATCCTCGCAATCGTGCCTAAACTTTATCGCTACAAATTTTTGGTTTGTAGCGAACACATTCCCACCGAAGCGAATTTCCCGCCCAATATCGAGAAGCCGACGGGAGCTCTGGTGCGATTGTTTCTGCGGTCAGGCGTGGTACTCACCGCGCCGCCCTTTAATTTGAAAGTGAAATCCGAATCGATACTTTGCTCGGACGCGCAAGTTGTCGACGGGCATGCGGGTTGCGTCAGGACGACGTTATATGAACTCTGAACTGAGAGCCGCGGCACTCTCGCATCCGACCGTGGCGGCCGCCGCGGCGCGCGAAGCACTCATGGAAGAACCGGGCATGCGGATCGAAGACGAAAGGAGTTCGCGCCTTCAGGCCGCACGCGCACTGGTCAGCGTCGTGATCGTCAACTACAACTATGGCCGCTATCTGCCGGAGTGCATCGACAGCGTCCTCGCGCAGGACTACCCGCGCATGGAAGTGATTGTTGTGGATGACGGCTCGACCGACGATTCGCGCGCGATTATCCAGGGTTACCGGGGACGGATCGCAGCCTGCTTTCAGTCGAACGGCGGGGTGATTTCTGCCACCAACACGGGCTTTCTGATGAGTCATGGCGAGGTCGTCATCTTCGTGGATGCCGACGATTACCTGCTGCCCGGCGCGGTGGCGGCCCATGCCGAAGCGCTTCAGGGGCTGGGAGTGGTGCGATCTCAGGCGTATATGACGGTGCGCCGCGGAACCGAACTGTCGGAATCGAGAGTCCCCCTGCAGCGCGCCACGGACGGCGACCTGCGAAGTGTGCTTTTGCAGCGCGGTCCGGGATCCTACGTGTGCGCGCCGACATCCGGCAATGCGTGGGCCCGCAGTTTTCTGGAGCGAATATTTCCCTTGCCCGAAAATCTCAAGGGCGTTGCCCAGGATTGTCTGCTGATGGATACGGCGCCGCTGTTTGGCAAAACAGTTACCCTCGACCGCCGCGTGGCGGTCTATCGCTTGCACGGCGCGAACGCGTCCGCGGCGTTAGCGAAAGTAAACCTGGAAAATATTCAAGACACGTTGTTGCGCTATGAGGAGCGCAGCGCGCGGCTTACGGAAATTGCAAGTGGGCTGGGACACCGCACATTCCGGTCGGACTGGAAAGCGTTCAACTGGCGGATTTTGACCTTGCAACATTTACGCGGCCGGCTCTCGCGCGCGCCAGAAGCGCCGGGGATCGCCCAGCATTTGCGATCCGCATTCAAGGTTCGTGGAACCCCGATGAAAAAATCAATGGTGGCGGGGATCATTCTGTCCATACGAATTGCTCCGACAAAGATGGCCGTCGGTATTGCGAATCGAGTGATCCAACTTGGGACCATGTGAGCCACAGACTGGCAATCAAGACTAAAGCTTTAGGACCAAACATCCGAAATTAAAGAAGACCCGAAATTAAGGGAGATCCGAGATCAAAAGACCATGGACGCGGCCAAGCGTCGCCGTGCATGTTCGCAAGATTCGACTTCGCACGAAGGGAAAACCCACTTATGAGCACTTGTTCGGCGGAACTTATGCTGTGGCCATCGGAAAAGATTGAAACTCTCGATCTTTGTCCGGTATGCGATTCCGGGCACACCAGCATTTTGCATGGTGCCGTGGAAGATGGGATATTCGGCACTCCGGGCACGTGGTCCATCCGCGAATGCCACCAGTGCAGCATCGCATTCCTGAATCCCCGGCTGACGCCGGAGACAATCGGCGAGGCCTATGCGAACTACTACACCCACGCGGTACCCGCAAAGCGGACGGTCCGCTTGCTGATCCGGGACTTCGTGGTGAACGCTTACGCGCGCCGTCACTTTGGACGGCGCTGGCGGCCATACCTGGCATGGTCGGATTGGGTGATGCGCAAGCGCCTGCCGACGGTCGTAGAAGGATTGCCGGCGTATTACCGTTACTTGCCACGTCCCGCGCGGAAGGCCGCTTTGCTGGATGTGGGTTGCGGGAATGGCGACTTCCTGCGGCAGGTCGAGCCGCTGGGATGGTATGCGGTTGGATTGGAATCGGATCCGAAGGCGCATTCTCTGGCAGCAGCGCGAAAACTTAACGTGGTGAAGGGCTCCGTCCCAAATACCGGAATGCCCGATAATTTTTTCGATGCCGTGACCTTGAATCACGTGATCGAACATGTTCATGACCCTCGAAGGGTTCTTGCCGAGTTGTTCCGGCTAGTCAAGCCCGGGGGACGCGTAATCCTGACTACTCCCAACTGGCGTTCCTACGGCGCGCAATTATTTGGCCGATACTGGCGCGGCTTTGAGCCTCCGCGGCATCTGGTTTTGTTCACCCCGGACAGCTTGGCGGCGGCAGTCACGAAAGCCGGTTTCGTGGAGCCGGAGATCCGGGTGCAGCCCGAAGCAGCCGATTTCTTTTTTTTGCAAAGCCACGCGATCGCCTTCTCGGTTCCGCCAGGTTCGCTTCCTCTCACTCCTGAATTGGAAGTAGAACTAAAACGAGCGCAAGCGGCTGCGCGGGCTGACGTAAATCTCGCCGAGCAGTTCACCGTGATCGCGACCAAGCGCGTCGCAATATCACAAGCAGCGTCGAGCGCGTGCGGCGTTCCGCAGCAGGGCGAAGCCAAGACAGAAAGGCGCGTTCAGGTATGAACGTTTCGATCGCTCTGGCGACTTATAACGGGGAGCGCTGGCTGCGCCAGCAACTCGATAGCCTCGCGTGTCAAACCCTCCTGCCCTTCGAACTAGTGATCAGCGACGATCAATCCAGCGATGGCACGATCGAAGTGATCCGGGAATTCGCCGCAACTTCTCCGTTTCCACTTCGCGTCGTGCCCAGCGACATACGAAGAGGCTTCGCCGACAATTTCATCCACGCGCTACGCCACTGCTCGGGCGATGCGGTGGCTTACTGCGATCAGGACGACGTTTGGCATCCGTTGAAGTTGGCGCGGTGCGTCTCGGCTATGACGGCCGACCCCAACGCGACTCTGGTCCTGCATGACTGCGAAGAGGTGGATGCCGATTTAACTCCGCTGGGAATTACGATTCGGGCGAAAAGCAGTCCGGCCGAGGATGCTGTGGCCGGAGCATGCCGTATCCTCCGGCACCCAGCGCTCGGTTGCTGCATGTTGCTGCATCGTCGAGTGGTCGATGCTGTGCTCCGCTGCTGGCCGGAATCGCACCTGCAATATGTGACCCACAGCAATGCCCGGGGAGCTCTGGGCCACGATACGGTTTCCGTGCATTTGGCCTCGGTTCTGGGAAGCGTGGTGCATCTTTCCGATCCATTGATCCAGCATCGCAGGCATTCGCAAAATACCTGGAGTCCGGATTTGACTTCTCTTCTCAGTTCGAGTCCGGCGGAATTCGAAGCGCGGATTGCGTTGCTCCAGGAAAATGCCAGCACGGGCGCCGTCGCGGCTCAAATGTTCCGGGAAATGTCGGAACGAGCCCTGGCGGCAGGCGACCTCAAGGTCGGGACCTACCTTCAGCGCCTCGCCAACCGCGATCTACAATCGGCGCGCTTCTTTGCCGGCAGAGCCGGACTCTACGGCTCCGACTCGGCAGTCGCGCGGCTGGCGCACTTCATACGGATGCTTCGTGCTGGAGACTATGCGAATTTGGGAGGCAGGCTGGCAGCCGGCCGGTGCGGCTTCAAGGATTTCGCCTTCGCCTGCCTCGGCCCAGCAGCACCGATGCTGCTGGAGCAAGTACGCAGCAAACTGCACCTGGATTTTCATCCCCAGGAGCTACTCAAGTGAGAGCTTAAGTAAGAACCGCTCCAGTGCGGCAGCGGCGGCCTTAATTTGAGTATCAAGGTTGGGTTTTAAGGGTTGAATATCGATACGGAAACGCCAGGAAATCTATGATTGGTTTCGATGCAAGCGGGGTGGCAGCGGCCTCATCGCATATCCGGCTCGTCCGCCCGTCTCGAAGCGAGCCCTGCTCTCGCGTTCTCTTCTTCGATCACACCGCGGCCCTTGGTGGCGGGGAAATTGCCCTAATAAACCTCATCCGGAGCTTGGATCCGGCGAAGATTAAATCAATCGTGGTACTGGCTTCCGAGGGGCCGCTGGTCGGCCGTTTGTCCATGATCGTCGATACTCGCGTCATGCCACTCTCTCCACGCGTGGTGACGCACAGAAAGGACAACCTTGGCATCGCCACCCTGTTCCGGCTCGGGGATGCGCTTCGGGTCTTTATCTACATCCTCCGATTGGCACGCTTCATCCGGGCGAACCATATCGACATCGTACACACCAACTCGCTAAAGGCCGATGTAATTGGCGGGGCCGCAGCCCGATTGGCGGGTCGGCCTGTGATCTGGCACGTCCGCGATCGGATTGAAGACGATTATTTGCCCACCCGGGTGGCACGAGCCTTCCGCCGTTTGTCGCGAATTATGCCCAATTACGTGATCGCCAACTCTCAGGCGACCCTGCGCTCGCTTCGACTCGGAAAATGTGTACGCGGCACTTCCATTCCTTCCGGAATCGAAATGACCCGCAGAACCGCCGTGGTCCACGATGGCACGGGCCTGGTTGCGATCACCGAGGCGAACGGCGCACGTTCTCCACACCGCATCGGCCTGGTGGGGCGTATCTCCCCGTGGAAGGGACAGCACATTTTCATTCAGGCGGCTGCCTTGGTGCTCAAGCGGTTTCCGGAGGCGCGTTTTTTCATTATCGGCGCGGCCCTGTTCGGCGAAGATCGGTACGATCAGGAAATCCGCCGCCTGCCCGAACAACTGGGGATCGAGGACAACGTCGAATTTTCCGGGTTTCGCAGCAACATCCATGACGTCATTGCGGAACTGGATCTTCTGGTGCATGCCTCGACCATGGGAGAGCCCTTCGGCCAAGTCATTATCGAAGGAATGGCCGCCGGGAAGCCCGTGGTTGCGACCAACGGTGGCGGCGTCCCCGAGATTGTGGAAGATGGTAGAACCGGAATTTTGGTGCCCATGTCCGATGTAGAAGCCATGGCGTCGGCTATCTGCCAAATACTTTCGGACCCAGTGCGAGCCAAAACAATGGGCATGCGGGCTCGACAGAGAGTGGCCGACCGGTTCACCATCGAACAGACCGCCCGGCGAGTTGAGGCTGTCTATGCCGAACTATTGCAGCCGCCACCAGCGCTGGACGTCGGTAGTTTAGAATAGTGCGCGAAGTCAGTCTTGATAATCTGCACTGCAAGCCCCTCAGGTGGCGCGCCTTCAGCGCGCCACTGCGCTATTGCCGGTGGAATCTCTGACATGCCTGCAGCCAGGCTCGGTGTAGGGCCGCCATGGTTGGCCTATACTGATGCGGGCATGGGCACATTCGTTGAGCGTGATTTAACGGAACACCTCGGAACTCAATACCCAGGTACCCGATCCGTCGTAACTCTGACAAGCGTCGCCATCATTACTGTGGTGTCGATCTTCCTCATGCTGTCGTGTACTTCACCGGAGTTGAGTTGGGACGAGGCGGATTACGTTACGAGCACGGCCAAAAGCTGGAACTTTCTCTGGAGTGGATCGGACTATAACCGTCACAGTCACGGGCCGATGGCGATTTATCTTGCCAAGCTGGGAGAAGAAGTCCTGCCGGCATGGTCCGGATCTTTCGAAGCACGCCTGCGTTTTTTCGCAGCTGTGGTGGGATCGATCGGGGTCGGATTTTTATATTGGATTTTCAGGTATTGCTTTGGAACATCGCGCTCCGGGGCCCTGGTGGGGGCGGGCTTGTTGGTGTTCAGCGTCATCCGCCTAGAGGAAACCAATATCGTTGGCCCACACCATCTGATGCTGGCCTGCACCATCGCGATCATCGGCCTGGGGTATCGGTGGCGCGATCAACCGACGGTGCTGGCCGCCGTTGTACTCGGAGCGGTGATGGGGTTCGGCGCACTCTCCATGACTTACGTGATCCCAGTCGCTCTATGTTGGGTAGCAGCTCTATTCTTGGCTGGAGGCAATTGGATTGCGTGGGATCGAGGGCGTTTCAAAATCGCGCGGGCGATTCCGATCATGGTTGTGACCGCGGTCGTGGTCGTTGCGGTCTTGTGGCCTCCGGGCGTTTGGCAGCATGTCGTCATCAGCAATTTCAGGTGGTACCTGCATTATTCGCATACTCCCACTCTGGTGGGAGACCGGGTGTATGAAGTAACGCCGCGCTGGGCAGCGCTTTATTGGCTGGCCCATCTGGACGCGCCGATTCTCGCGTTCTCGAGCCTCATCATCGGAGTGGCCTTCTGGAAGGCATTATCTGAGAGCGGTCACTTTTCCTGCAAGAATGTCTCGTCCAAACATATCTACCTCAGCGTTTCTTTGTCTTTCTTTATCGTTACCGCACTCACCGCACACATGGCGGGACCGCGGAATCTTTTGCAGTTCGTCGGCGTGCTGTGCCTGGCGGCCGGCGCTTTGTTCGATGAGGCATTCGGGGATGAGACGCGAGTTGGACGTCTCGGTTGCGTGGCAATCCTTGTCATCGCTGCGCTCAATCTTTTATGGCTTCCACGAAGTTCCAGCTACACGCCGTCGCTAGCGACGTCCGGATACCGGGCTTTCCTGCAAGAGAATCACCACCGGTTGGGCGAGAAAGCTAAATGGCTGGTGGCGAGCCTGCCGGCCTTGGAGATTTA
>Ga0302319_10012165_pt1 | contig 16250 bp, 16 predicted proteins | sample Bog_T0_2_FD_203319 | JGI IMG/M metagenome (GOLD analysis project Ga0302319, IMG submission 203319) | Peat permafrost microbial communities from Stordalen Mire near Abisko, Sweden - Bog_T0_2 | ecosystem: Environmental > Terrestrial > Soil > Wetlands > Peat | place: Sweden: Abisko, Stordalen Mire...
ACCACGAAACCTCCGACGACGTTGAGCGTCGCCAGGATCACCGCGAGAAATCCGAGCACCTCTTCTAAGTTCGTCGCCGCCGATCCGAGTACCAGCATCGCGCCGACGAGGATGACGCCGTGGATGGCGTTCGAGCCGCTCATGAGGGGGGTGTGGAGGATGCTGGGCACCTTGGCGATGATCTCGGTGCCCACGAAGGCGGTCAGGATCAGGACGGTCGCGTACTGCAACAAGACGTTCATTCGCTCTCCTTCACGTCCGGGGTGATCGCCACGACCGCCACGCCGAGCGCCTCGGCCGTGGGCGCGTGATGGACCGCCCCGCCGCTCGCGACCGTCACGCCGAGGACGATCTCGTCACTCCAGTCCGGGTGTAGTTCGCCCTTCGAACCGAAGAGACCGAGGAGTTTGAGCACGTTGTTCGCGTACATGAAACTCGCGTGCGTGCCCATCTCGGCCGGCGGATTGGACATACCCACCACGCGAACGCCGTGGTGCTCGACGACCTCGCCCACCTTGGTGAGTTCGCAGTTCCCGCCGCCGTCGGCGGCCATGTCGATGATCAAGGATCCTTCGGCCATCGCTTCGACCATGGTCGCGGTGACCAGGATGGGCGAACGGCGACCGGGCACCGCGGCCGTCGTGATGACGACGTCGGAGTTGGCGACTTCACTCAGCAGCGCCGCCTGTTGGGCTTGGCGCTCGTCGTCGGTCAGTTCGCGCGCGTAGCCCCCCGACGCGTCCGCGGTGACGCCGAGTTGCACGAAGACCGCGCCCGCGGATTCGGCCTCTTCCTTCGCGGCGCTGCGCACGTCGTAGGCTCGGACCTTCGCGCCGAGACGCTTCGCGGTGGCGATTGCTTGGAGACCCGCGACGCCCACGCCCATGACCAGAACCTTCGCCGGTCGAATCGTCCCCGCGGCCGTCGTCAGCAGCGGAAAGAAGCGGTCGAAGTGGCTCGCCCCGGATAACGCCGCACGGTAGCCCGAGACGGTGGACTGACTCGAGAGCGCGTCCATGTACTGCGCGCGCGAGATGCGTGGCAACAGGTCGAAGGAGACCACGGTGACTCGACGCTCGTTGAGCGCCCGTAGGACCTCGAGCGCGAGCAGTGGCGAGAGGAAGGAGAGGTGGAGGGAGCCTTCGGGCACCCGGGCGGCCTCCTCGAGGGACGGCGCATTCACGCGCACGTTCACGTCACCGGCCGCGGCGTCGACGACGCTCGCCCCGACCTCGACGTAGCGCTCGTCGGCGAAGTGCGCGAGGGCGCCCGCGCCGCGTTCGACCTCGACCTGCCAACCGTCAGTGACGAGTGCCTTGACGGCGTCGGGGGTCAGCGCGACGCGGGTCTCACCGGGGCGCGACTCCTTAAAGAGCGCAATTTTCACCTCAATGTTCTAGCAGTCGCGCGAATCGCGTTGCGTCCTTAGACGGACGCGAACTCGACGATCGTGGCGGCGAGTTCGCGCGGGGCCTCGAGGGGCACCCAGTGACCGTGGCCCTCGAAGCGCCGGTACGTGAATCCCGCCGCGCAGTAGGTAGCGGAGTTCGTCATCTGCACCTCGGTCAAGGCGAAGTCGCCGCTCGACCAGATCCCGAGCACCGGCACGCTGACCGGCGGGAGCGGCGCGGGTTCCACGATGAAGGCGTCGGGGGCCAAGTTGGCGCGGTACCAGCGAAGGTGCGCGCTCATCTGGCCGTCGCGCTCGAGCTCTTCGATCACCGCCTCGACCCGGGGGTGTCCCACCCACCGGCGCATCGCTTCGTAGTCGTTCTTGCGCAAGAACCCCTCGCCCACGCCCTCGTAGGAAAAGAGCAGCGTGTACCAACTCTTCACCTGTTGCGCGATGCCGGCCGTGCGAAAGGCGCTCGGATGTCCGACCGACACGACGACCGCCCGCTCGATGAGATCCGGTCGGCCGATCGCGACCGCCCAGGTAAGGGCGGCCCCCCAGTCGTGGCCGACGAGGGTGACCTTCTCTTCACCGAGGGCGGCGACGACCGCGGCCACGTCGGCGACGAGGTGGTGCATGAGGTAGCTCGAAAGTTCCTCGGGCTTGTCACTGCGCCCGCAACCGCGCAGGTCAACGGTTGCGACGCGGTACCCGGCCCGCACCAACTCCGGCACGACGTCGTCCCACAGCGCCGACGTGTCGGGCCAGCCGTGGAGCAGTACGACCGTGGGGCCGTCGCCGTCCACGTTGACGTGCAGGTTGACGCCGCCGTTCGCCACGCTCATCGTCGTCACCCCAGCGAAGGTAGTCCCCCGAGGGGTGACGTGCTAGCGGTCCTCGTCGAGCGGCGTCATCGGCACCTTCGAAATCGGCACCGACGCGAGACGACGGCCGTCGAAGTGCGCGCGTAAGAAGATCCGCCCCGCTCGGCGGGCGAAGTACAACAAGAAGAGCGCGATGGGCACCTCGAAGACGACCGCCAGGATCACGCTCTCGTCGAGGTTGCTCGGGTTCGCCGTCGTGACGTCGAACCACGCGTCGAGAAGTAACAACGCCGCCAACACCGTGGCGAAGACCATGAAGAGTGCGCGTCGTCGCCACGCCGCCCACGCGGTGGCGAGGATCATGACGATCTCTCCGACGTCGAGACCGACCCACGCCAAGTCCCAGTGGTGCGCCTCGTAGCGCAGCGGCAGCCGCCACCCGAGAAAGATCGTCCATACGATCTCGAGCATCGCGGCGACCACCAGCGCCACGAGGAGCCGCTCACGCGTGTCGTGCGGCGCGAAGTGGCGGGCCACGTCCTAGCGGGTGACGGGCACCGGATTTTGGAGCGCGTCGAACATCGCGCGCGTGCCCACGGCCAGTGCCTCGCGCTCGGCGTCGCTGAGCACGTCGAAACACTCGGCCACCAGGGCGCTCGTCAACTCCTCGGCGCGGCGTTTCTTCGCCTCGAGCTCGTCGGTCACGGTCGGCGCGGCGCTCTCGGGGTAGCCGTGCAACGCGAAGACCGTGACGTCTTGGAGGTAGCAGGCGGCGACGGGGTCGAGCTCAACGTCATTGACCGCTTTGATGTGAAGTCCCCCGCGAAGTTCGCGCAGCAAAATCGTCCCGAGGTACGCGGCGTGCACCGGATCGGCGGGCGCGGGGAACTTGCGGTATCCCTCGACCAAGGGGCACTCGGCACTCATGTCCGCGTCGGCCACCTTGCGCGCCGCGGCGGCGAAGGCCGCGAGCACATCCGGGTCGATCCCCCCGAAGGTGCGATCGGCGAAGGCGTAGGCGGCCTCGACGTGCGCGCTCGCCGTCGCCACGGGGTCGGCCTTGGTCTTGGCCTGGGTCCAGAGGGCGTCGATGACCCCGGGGTCGAAGAACGTGAAGGCGTCGAGGACCGTCTGCGTGTCGACGTCGCCGAGCACGCCGCCTCGACCGAGGCCGTAGAACTCGAAGACGTTGAGCCCGTGCTCGCGACCCTCCGCCTTGGTGAGGGGGTCGAAGTAGAAACTCATGCCGAGAATCTGGATCGGATCAGCGGTGACGTCAGAGAGTTCGAGAGCGTTCATGAGTCGACTCTAGGTCCGTGCGTCGGCTCCCGCACCGGGACGGACGCTGGGGCGAAGGCCGTCGCGACGCACGCGAAGTTCTATCCGCGAGCCTTGGTCGACCTCGACGAATCGCGCGGACCCCCCGTGGCGCAGGGCGATCTCGGTGACGATGGCGAGTCCGAGTCCCGTGCCGCCCGAACGTCGAGAGCGCGCCGAGTCCGCCCTCGAGAACCGCTCGAAGAATTTGCCGCTCTCGGCGACGTCGATGCCCTCGCCGTCGTCACTCACTACTACGACGGCGTCGTCGCCGTCGTAGTGCGAGTCGAAACGCAGTTCGCTCTGGGCGTAGCGCATCGCGTTGTCGACGACGTTGCGCACCATGCGCGTGAACATCGCGACGTCGCCCGTCACGCGAGTCGGCTGGACCATCGAGGTGTCGACCGACAGTTCGCTGATCGAGCGCACGCGCGAGGCCTCCTCGTAGAGCAGGTCGTCGAAGTCGACGTCCACCCGTTCGGACTCGATGTGGTCCTCATCGTGACGAGCCAGCCAGAACAGGTCCGCGATGATCCCTTCCAGGCGCCGGCCCTCACGCATGACGACTTCGGCCACCTCGGGCCAACTGGTGTTCGCGGCGTCCCCGGTCGCGCGTTCGGTGGTCGCGAGCAGCGTCGTCAAGGGACTTCTCAGTTCGTGACTGGCGTTCGAGACGAACTCCTGTTGGAACCGCGACGCGGCTTCGAGGCGGTCGAGCATCTCATTTAACGTGCGCGCCATGCGCGCGACCTCGTCGTCACCACCGGTCACCGGGACGCGCTGGGTGAGGTCTTGGGCGGCGATGGCGTCGACGCGGCGACGAATCGCCTCGACCGGCGCCAGCGCCAAACCGATACCGAGCCAGATCAGTGCGCCCGAGAGCAGCAAGAGCAGCGGAAACGAGATCAACAAGCTCGCGAGGAGCACTCGCACACTGTGCTCGATCGGTCCGCCGTAGACGAAACCGAAGATCAGCCCCGGTCCGCGCGTGGTGGTGATGCTCGCCACCTGGCCCGAACTCAACTCCGGCAGCGTCGCGTCGGTGGCGGCGTCGCGGATGAACTTGATGTTCAGCGCCTCGCCGGTCCCGAAACCGACGACGGGACGCGCGAGGACCGGCGCGTTCTCAATGGCCGAGCTGGCCGCCCAGACGGTAGTGCCCGCGGCGTTGGTGACTTGCACCACGACGTCGCCGCGCGTGGCGAGGATGAGGGGATGGTGACTCGTCGCCGGGGCCGCGTCGACGCGCATCTGGGTCTGCTCCATGACCGCGTCGATCTGATTGGAGGCTTGGGTCAACAAGGAACGGTGCACGAGGCTCACCAGTGCGATACCGGTGAAGGTCAAGATCACCGCGATCGCTATGACGAAGATGATCGTCAGGCGCGCGCGGATCGAGAGCTGATGCGAGCGCGCCACTACTCCTCGCGAGCGCTGTAGCCGGCCCCGCGCACCGTACGGATGATCGAGGGCCTATTGGCCACGTCGATCTTCTTGCGCAGGTACCCGACGTAGACCTCGACGATGTTCTGATCACCGTTGAAGTCCTCGCCCCACACGGCCGAGAGGATCTCCGCCTTGGTGAGGGTGAGGTTGGCGTGGGACATCAGGCATTCGAGGAGCGAGAACTCCCGGGGCGTCAAGGTGACCGGCCGTCCGTGGGAGAGCACGTGGCGACTCTCCGGATCGAGGGAGACCTCGCCGACGTTGAGTTGTTGCGGGCGGCCCCGCTCGCCACGTCGTAACAACGCGTGGATGCGCGCCATGAGGACGCGTCGCTCGAAGGGTTTGCGCAGGAAGTCATCCGCCCCGACGTCGAGCCCTTCGATCTCGTCCCACTCACCCTCTTTGGCCGTCAACATCAACAGCGGGGTCGCCACGCCGGCGGCTCGTAGGTCCTGACAGACGCGAAAGCCGCTGCGTTTGGGCAACATGATGTCGAGCACGATGACGTCGTAGGTGCCGTGCAGCGCCTCGTCGAGTCCGCTGTCCCCGTCGTGACGCTGGACGACGGCGAAACCTTCGTCCACTAAGAGTCCGGCAACCGCATCGGCGAGATCGTGATCGTCCTCAACGAAGAGCACCCGACGAGGTTCATCGCTCATTGGAGGTAGAGGTTACCGTTGCTCCCTTCGACGACATTGAGCCTGGTCAAGCCGTGCGGCGCGGGGCCGACGATCACGTCGCCGTTGCTCACTTGGAACTCTGAGCCGTGGCAGGGACACACGATGATCTTGTTCGTGCTCGAATACCCCACGGTGCAGCCCATGTGTGGACAGACCGCGTCATAGGCGACGAAGTCCCCGTTGTCGGTGTGGATGACGATGCCCGGATCGCCGTTCGAGGGGATCGTGAAGCTCGCCGCTTGATTGGCCGGCACTTGGCTAGCCGCACCAAGCAAGGTCCCCTTGGGCGTCGCGGATCCCGGGGGTGCCGTCGTCGTAACGACCGGCGTGGTCGTGGGCGGCGTCGTCTCGCCAGAAGGGATGGTCACCGGCAACGTGGTGGTGGTGGTCGGGGCCGAGAGCGAGCGTCCACCCGTCGAGGCGGGCGCGGGAGCGCCACCAATGGCCCGACCGGTTTCCGCGGCCGCGACGCCGAGGAGCGCCACCGCTGCGGCGGTCGTGCCACCCACGATGAGCGACCGGCGATCGAGGCCGACGCCGCGTGTACTCAGTGACGGGCGCTCGCCCATTAGGACCGGGCACACGGCCGCGTCACAGGGCAGTTCTGCGCGCGCACGGCAGTGGCCCTGGTGATAGTGACCACAGATCGACTGCACGGTGGCGAAGGGGATCGCCACGAGACCGAGTGGCGCCGAGCCCGACGTCGCGGCGGCGCGGTTCGCGATCCACGCGTCGAGCGAGAGCCGCGATCCGCCGCCCGCGATGAGAAAGGGTGTCCAGGCGAAGATGAACACGATGTCCGCGCCCGTGAAATAGGGCGAGGCGTGAAAGCTCACCGTCAAGAACAACGTGAGCGATAACAACAGGCCCCCGAGGGCCGCGACGCGCGTCCACAGTCCGAGCAACGTGCCCACGCCGACCGCCAACTCGCTGAAGGCGATCAGGTACCCCATGGGCTTGGCCACGCCCTCTACGTGACTGAGCAGTGCGTGCACCGGGCTCGTGTGCACCGCCGCCATTATCTCGGCCTGAATCGAGATGGGACTCTTCGGATTGAAGAAGTTCGGGTTGGCCAGTTTCTGCAGCCCCGCGAAGGCGAAGGTCCCTCCGATGAACAGCCGCAGGGGTAGCAGGGCCCACTCACTCAAGGCCCAGGCGCGTACGGGAGCGCCGAAGGGTAGCCGTCGCTCGCGACGCGAGGCGCCCGCGCCGGTGGGAGAGGACATCGTCCAATGGTGCCACAGGCCCGTGAACGCAGTAACCGCACCACCAAACTCTTGGCCACGCGGTATCAACCACAATGGAGTGATGTTGAGCGCGTCGATCGTGTCGTATCTCGTCGGGAGGATTCAAGACCTTCCCGCGGGACTCGTCTACGGCTTGGTCGCGTTCTTGGTCTTCGCCGAAGCCGGACTCTTCATCGGCTTCATCCTGCCCGGGGAGACGGCGGTGATCGTGGCGGGGGTCGTGGCGAGTCGGGGTCACGTCAACGTGGTGACGCTGTGTGTCATCGTCGTACTCTCGGCGATCGCGGGCGACTCACTCGGCTACGAGATTGGTCAGCGTTACGGTCAGCGGCTCTTCGCGCTGCCGATGTTGCGCTCTCGGCGCCCCGCGCTCGAACGCGCGCTCGACGGGTTGCGTCGCCGGGGACCGATCTACGTCTTCATTGGGCGATTCACCGCGTTCTTGCGCGCGATCGTGCCGGGACTCGCGGGCATGAGCCCGCTGTCGTACCGCCGCTTCTTTATCGCCAACGCCGCCGGTGGCCTGATCTGGGGCGTCACCTACACGCTGCTCGGCTACTTCGCCGGCCACGCCCTCGATTCGATCGAGCGTTACTCCGGCTGGGCGGGCCTCGGGATCCTCGTGGTGGTCATCGCCTTCATCATCGGCGCGCACTTCGCCAAGAAACGCGGTGAGGCGTTGCTCGAAGCGTCCCTGCAACGTGACGACTCCGAGTCCGGCGAAGGTTCAGCGCAGGGCGACCAGTAGCTCTTCGGGCGCCTGCACCCCCCAACGACCGTCGCGACGCACCAAAAGTCCGGTCGCGCAACTCGTCGGGCCGCTCCCACGAAGCAGCGAGCGAACGTGGATCTCCTCGACGCCGTCTCGTTCGCGCGCGTCAAGGAGCACGTCGGGTGCCACGTCGAGGTCGAAGGTCACGCTGGTGGTGACCAGTCGCGGTCCGACCGTGGTGTCGGCGCGCAGCGCCGCTTGAATCGCGGCAATCTGCGCGTGGGCGAAATTCGCGTCCTTCTTCGCGTTCTTTCGCCACGGCGGCCCACACGCTCGCAGGAACCCATTGGTCACCAACGCCTGCGGCTGGGCGAAGGCGACAACGCCCGTCACGAGGTCGCCGAATCGTTCGGTGACGCGCCGGGCGTGATCGAGGACGTGCGGGACCACCCAGGGCAACAGCCAGGCTTCTTGGCCTAGCCACGACGGCCACACCGCGTCGACGAGCACTACGGTCACCTCGAGACCCCGCGAGCGCGCGTGCGCGAGCACGGCCCCGTAGCGCTCGAGTGCCGCCTCGTCGAGAGTGCCCGCCTTCGGTTCGATCCGCGCCCACTCGAGAGTCAGTCGCACCCCGTCGACCCCGAGGTCAGCCACCACGTCGAGGACGTCCTCGTAGTCGCGCCAGAGGTCGTCGGCCGACCCGGGGCCGCCGTGGCGACCGAGGGCGATGGTCGGGGCGTAACAGGTCATCGGTTCGCCCGCCCGGTCGAATCCGCCCTCGACCGAGTAGCCCTCGATGGTGAGCAGCAAGCGGGCTCGCGTCGTCATCGGCTCAGTTTCGCACGGGCGCGAAACACGACCGTCCACTAGCGTTTGCCCGGTGCCCGACAGGGCGGTCAAGAGGAGACCTAATGGCTGACGAAGTCCTTCGCGAACGACGTGGACACGTTGAAGTGCTCACCATCAACCGGCCCGAGGCCCGCAACGCCATCAATCGGGCGACCGCGGTGGCGCTCGGCGCCGCGCTCGACGAGTGCGACGCGGACGACGACGTCTGGGTCGTCGTCCTAACCGCCGCGGGCGACAAGGCGTTCTCGGCGGGCATGGACTTAAAGGCCTTCGCCGCTGGTGAGTTCCCGATCACCGAGCAGGGCTTTGGCGGGATCACCAAACGCGACTTCTCCAAGCCGCTGATCGCCGCGGCCAACGGGTCGGCGCTCGCGGGCGGCTTTGAGATGATGATCAGCTGTGACATGGTGGTCGCGGCCGAACACGCGAAGTTCGGCATCCCCGAGGCCTCGCGCGGGCTGGTCGCCGGCGCGGGTGGGCTGATCCGCCTGCCCAAACTCGTGCCCTTGGCGGTCGCCTACGAGATGGCCCTCACCGCCGACCCCATCGACGCCGATCGCGCCTACGAACTCGGTCTGGTCAATCGCGTCGTGCCCGGCGACCAGGTGTTGGCGGTCGCGGTTGCCTTGGCCGAGCGCATCGCGAAGAACGCCCCGCTCGCCGTGCGGACCTCGAAAGACATCATGCGCCGATCGCGTGAACTCACCGAAGCAGATGCCTGGGTCGCCAGTGACGCGGCCTTCGCCGCGATCGGCGCGAGCGCGGACGCGATGGAAGGGGCGGTCGCCTTCGCTGAGAAGCGTGAGCCGAACTGGCGGGGCAAGTAGAAACGTCGCAATTACCGTCATCCGGGGAGGCCACGGCTACGAACATCAGTCGTACCAAGCCTGGTGAGGGGATGTTGCGGCGCCCCCGCACACCGTCGGTGGGCGCGGTACGCTGGGATTGACGCACGAGAAGGAGAAAACCGTGTTCTTAGGTGAGATATTTGGACCGGATCTCTTGATAGTTGTCATCGTCGTGGCGGTGCTCATCTTCGGGGGCTCGGCCATTCCGAAGTTGGCGAAGAATCTGGGTTCGGCCAAGAACGAGTTCGAAAAGGGCTTGAAGGAAGGCAAGGACTCGAGCGCCACCAAGGCGTCCGACACGACCGAGACGAAGACCCCCGAGGCCGACAAGTAGCCCCAGTGGACATCGTTGAACTCGCCGATCGCCTCTGGCGCGGCGAGGATCCAACTCAGCACGCTCAACCACTCGGGCCGACACTGCCCGTCGCCGAGATCACCGACGGCGTCGTCTTCTTGGCGAACTTCGCCAACTGCACGGCACTCGACACGGACGAGGGTCTCGTGATGGTCGACACCGGCTCGATCATCACCGCCGCGAACGTCCACAAGGAGATTCGCTCCTGGAGCCCGAAGCCGCTCCACAGCGCCATCTTCTCGCACGGACACGTCGACCACGTCTTCGGCGTCGGCCCCTTCGACGAGGAAGCGACCGAGCGAGAGTGGCCCCGTCCCCGCGTCGTCGCGCACGAGCACCTGCCGCGCCGCTTTGAGCGCTACATCCTCACCGCGGGCTACAACCAGGTGATAAACCGCCGACAGTTCGCCGTCGCCAATCTGATCTGGCCGACCGAGTACCGCTTCCCCGATGAGACCTACGCCGTGGAGCACGCGATGACCGTCGGCGACGTCGCCATCGAGCTTCGCCACGAGAAGGGCGAGACCGACGACGCGACGGTGACCTGGTTCCCCGAACAGCGCGTCCTCTGCTCGGGTGACCTCTTCATCTGGAACAGTCCCAACGCCGGGAACCCGCAGAAGGTCCAGCGCTACCCTCTCGAGTGGGCCCACGCACTTCGCCGGATGGACGCCCTCAACGCCGAGTACCTCCTCCCCGGTCACGGCCTGCCCATCTTCGGCGTCGCGCGCATCCACCAGGCCCTCAGCGAGACGGCCGAGTACCTGGAGAGCCTCGTCGAGCAGACCCTGGCGATGATGAACGACGGTGCACGACTCAGTGACACGATCTCTTCGGTGCGCGCGCCCATGCATCTGAGTGATCGTCCCTATCTCCAACCGTTCTACGACGAACCCGAGTTCATCGTGCGCAACATCTGGCGCCTCTACGGCGGGTGGTGGGACGGCAACCCCGCGAACCTACGACCGGCGAACGATCGCGTGCTCGCCGCCGAACTGGCCGAGTTGAGTGGCGGGGCGACGACCCTCGCCGCTCGCGCGGAGGAACTGCTCGAAGAGGGCTCTGATGAGGCACTTCGCCTGGCCGGGCACCTCGCCGAGTTGGCCTGGCTCGCGACGCCTGAGGACCTCGGGGTCCAGGGTGTTCGCCAACGCGTCTTTAGCGCGTTGGCGCGAGCGGCGACCTCGACGATGTCACGCGGCGTCTTTCGTTGGGCCGAGCGAGAGACGACCGGCGAGCAGTACTGAGGTCACCGGTTAACGCTCGATGAACACCCTCGCGAGCGCCCTCCGTGCGAGTTAAGCCGGGGTAAAAGTTGAGTAAGGTTTCCTGCGTGGAACCACCCGCCCTGTCCCCACAGGGAGTCTCAGACCGCCAACGGCGACGACGTCGCTGGCAGCGTGTGGCGCTCCTGCCCCTTGGCGCACTCGTCCTCGCGGGCTGCGGCATCCCCACGGTCGGTAACTCGCCGGGTGCCACGACGGTGTCCAAGTCCGTCTACAACCTCTGGCAGGGCTTCACCTTGGGGGCACTCATCGTCGGGGGCATCACCATCGCGCTGATCGTCTGGGCGGTCTTCGCCTACCGCCGCAAGGGCGACAACATCCCCAAGCAGAGCCAGTACCACATCCCTTTAGAGACGACCTACACCATCATCCCGATCTTGATCGTCCTCGGACTCTTTGTCGCGACGATGGTCGTGGAGAACAAGGAGGAGGCGCTGCCGAAGACGAACGTCACCATCGACGTGAACGCCTTCCAGTGGGGCTGGAAGTTCCTCTACCCCGGCCACGACGTCGTCGTCGTCGGCCAGACCACCCAAGAGCCCACGATGGTCATGCCGATCAACGAGAACGTCCACTTCAACCTCACCTCTTCGGACGTCATTCACGGCTTTTACGTGCACGACTTCAACTTCTCGCGCTACGCGCAGCCCGGCGTCTTGAACCAGTTCACGATTCGCGCCACGAAGCTCGGGACGTACGACGGTCAGTGCACGCAGCTCTGCGGCCTCTACCATTCGCTGATGGTCTTCCGGGTGAAAGTGGTCACGAAGGCGCAGTACGCCGCGTGGCTGCACACCAACTACAACCCCGTCGCGGCGACCGCGGCGTTCGCGGCCCTGAAGCAGCAGACGTCCTCGATCACGCCGACCAAGATTGACGAGAGCGAAGGGAACAACTGATGACCGACGTACTCGATCCCCCCGTCGTCGTAGAGCACCACGACGAGCACCACGAGGACCACGGTCCGACGGGGATCTTGAAGTGGATCACCTCGACCGACCACAAGGTCATCGGACTCTCCTACACGATCACCTCGGTGATCATGATGGTGATTGGTGGCCTCTTCGCCGAGATCATCCGCGCGCAACTCACGACCCCGAACAACAGCCTGGTCTCGCTCGCCCAGTACAACGAACTCTTCACCATGCACGGCTCGGTGATGATCTACCTCTTCATCGGCCCCTTCGCCTTCGGCGCGTTGGCCAACATCATCGTCCCGATCCAGATCGGCGCGCCCGACATGGCCTTCCCGCGCCTCAACGCACTCAGTTACTGGCTCTACTTAACCGGCTCGATCACGATGCTCTCGGGATTCTTCGTCGCCGGCGGCGCGGCGAACTTCGGGTGGGTCGCCTACGCACCCCTGTCGAACTCGATCAACACGCCCGGCGCGGGCGCGGACCTGTGGATCGGCGGCTTGCTCTTGACGGGCTTCTCGGCGATCTTCACCGGGGTGAACCTGACCGCGACGATCTTCTACCTGCGCGCCCCGGGTATGACGATGTTCCGCATGCCCATCTTCACCTGGAACCTCTTGATCACCGCCATTCTCATCCTCTTGGCGTTCCCGGTGCTGACGGCCGGGCTCATCATGCTCTACTGCGACCGACACTTCGGGACCCATATCTTCTCCGTCGCCGGTGGGGGCGTTCCGGTGCTCTGGCAACATATCTTCTGGTTCTGGGGCCACCCGGAGGTGTACATCCTCGCGTTACCAATATTCGGCATGGTCACCGAGATCATCGCGGTCTTCTCGCGTAAGCCGGTCTTTGGCTACAAGGGCATGGTCTTTGCGACCATCACCATCGGCGCGCTCTCCTTGGGCGTGTGGGCGCACCACATGTTCACCACCGGCGTCGTCTTGCTGCCCTTCTTCTCGATCATGAGTCTCTTGATCGCGGTGCCGACCGGCATCAAGATGTTCAACTGGATCGGCACGATGTGGCGAGGGGAAGTCTGGTTCTCGACCGCGATGTTGATGGCGATCGGTTTCTTGATCACGTTCCTCATCGGTGGCATCACCGGCATCTACCTGGCGAGCCCGCCGCTCGACTTCTTCACCCACGACACGTACTTCGTGGTCGCCCACTTCCACTCCATCGTCATGGCCCTGATGATGGGCGCGATGGGGGCCCTGTACTACTGGGGCCCGAAGATCACCGGTTATCTGTTAAACGAGACCATCGGCAAGATTCAGTTCTGGCTGCTCTTCATCGGCACCCAGGTCTTCACGCTGCCGATGTACGTGTTGGGTCTGCGCGGTATGCCCCGGCGCATCGCGATCTATCCCCTCCACCATTCGTGGCAGTACTTGAACGACTGGGCGTCCATCGGCGCGTTGATGATCGGCCTCTCGACGGTCGCCTTCCTCGTCAACATCGCCTACAGCTGGAAGAAGTACCCGGCCGGGGACAACCCCTGGGACGGGCACACGCTCGAGTGGTTCACGACCTCGCCGCCACCGCACCACAACTTCTACCGTCTGCCCCAGATCCGCTCGGAGCGCCCGACGTGGGACTACAACCACCCGGGCCACACCGCCGCTGAGCACGGGCACAGCGCCGCGCACCGCGACGAGACACCCGTCGAAGCGCCCACCTCGTGAAGACCGAAGCCAAGCTCCTCTTAGGTCTCGGCACCTTCTTCGGGGCGATGGTCACGGTGTACTGGTTCTGGGGCAACGAGAACGCGGGCAGCGTGATGATGTTCGCGGGCATGCTGCTGTGCTTCTTGCCGGGGAGTTACTACTACTGGTGGAGCCGCCGCATGAAGCCGCGCACCGAGGACAACCCCCAGGCGACCCAGGCCGAGGGCGCCGGCGTCGTGCTCGCTCTGGTCTTTGGCATCTGGTTCCTCGTCCCGGGACTCGGACTCGCGGTCTGGGCCCTCTTCGGCGGCACCGCCGAGGGCCGTCGCGGCGGGACGCACTAGGTCACTCGGCGAAAGACGCAGCGTCGGCGGAAAAGGCGCGGAACGCGCTGCGTAGTATTGAATTCGGCTGTATCCAGGGGAGAAGGAACGAGGAGTATCAGTGACGGCCTTAGAGAGTTCGACGAAGGTTCAACTGGGAGGCACTCGCGGAGGGCCCGAGAAGCCGACCCTTCGTGCCGATCGCTGGTGGATCCAGCCGGTGGTGACCGTATCGGTCCTAACGGCCTTCGTCATCTATTCCACCTGGGCCGCCTTCCAGAACAAGTACTACTTCGTCGGCGCCAACGTGCACCGCGACCTCATCAGCCCCTTCTACTCACCGTGCATCGGCGGCAGTTGCGTGCCCGGGGCGAAGTTCGCCTTCACCTGGAGCGCGTGGACGCTCTCGCCGGCGTTACTGATCTTGATCTTCCCGCTGGGTTTTCGACTCACCTGTTACTACTACCGGCGTAGCTACTACCGAGCCTTCTGGTGGTCGCCGCCCGCCTGCGCGGTCGCCGACGCACACGGGTCCTACTCCGGTGAGACGCGCTTCCCGCTGCTCATGCAGAACGCGCACCGCTACTTCTTCTACTTCGGCCTGATCTTCAACGGACTGCTCACCTACGACGCAGTCCTCGCCTTCCGCCAGCCCGGCGACGGGTGGGGCGTCACCGTGGGCACAATCGTCCTGGTGGTGAACGCCACGTTGCTCTGGCTGTACTCTCTGTCGTGTCACGCCTGTCGACACCTCTGCGGTGGGCAGGTGCGCAGCTTCAAGGCGCACCCGATTCGCTACCGCTTCTGGAAGTTCGTGACGCCGCTTAACGCCAAGCACATGAACTTCGCCTGGGCCTCACTGGTCTTCGTCGCCCTGACCGACGTCTACGTGCGACTGGTCGCCTCCGGCGCGATCACCGATTTCAAACTCTTCTAGATCCAAGGACGCAACGTGAGCGAAGCAGTGCACGAACACCACGAGTACGACGTGCTCATCATCGGGGCCGGTGGCGCCGGGCTGCGCGCCGCGATCGAAGCCAAGCAGCGCGGCCTGAAGGTCGGCATCGTCACCAAGTCGCTACTCGGCAAAGCTCACACCGTCATGGCCGAAGGCGGCATGGCCGCCTCCATGGGCAACGTCTACCCCGAGGACAACTGGATGGTGCACTTTCGCGACACCATGCGGGGCGGCAAGTACTTGAACAACTACCGCATGGCCGAACTCCACGCCAAAGAGGCACCCGACCGCGTCTACGAACTCGAGCAGTGGGGCGCGCTCTTTGACCGCACCAAGGACGGCAAGATCCTCCAACGCGACTTCGGCGGACACCGCTACGCGCGACTCGCCCACGTGGGTGACCGCACTGGATTAGAGCTGATCCGCACGTTGCAACAAAAGGTCGTCTCCATGGGCACCGACGTCTTCATGGAGTTAAAGGTCGTAAAGCTCCTCCACGACGGAGAGGGCCGCATCGCGGGTTGCGTCGGGTACTGGCGCGCGACCGGCGAGTTCGTGACCTTCCAGGCGAGGACCGTCATCTTGGCGACTGGCGGGGCCGGTAAGTCCTGGAAGTTCACCTCGAACTCCTGGGAGGGCACCGGGGACGGCCACGCGATGGCGCTGTGGGCGGGCGCGCGACTCATCGACATGGAAGCCGTGCAGTTCCACCCCACCGGCATGGTCTGGCCGCTCAGCGTGCGCGGTCTGCTCGTCACCGAGGGCGTGCGCGGCGACGGCGGGGTGCTGCGCAACTCGCTCGGCGAGCGCTTCATGTTCAACTACGTCGCCGACATGTTCCGCGCCGAGACGGCCGACTCGGAAGAAGAGGCCGACAAGTGGTACGACGACCACAGCGCGGGACGACGTCCGCCCGAGCTGTTGCCGCGCGACGAAGTCGCGCGCGCCATCAACTCCGAGGTCAAGGCGGGGCGCGGCAGTCCCCACGGCGGCGTGTTCTTAGACATCGCCACGCGTCGCACGCCCGAGTTCATTCGCCGGCGCTTGCCCTCGATGTACCACCAGTTCATGGAGCTCGCCGGGGTCGACATCACCCGCGAAGCCATGGAGATCGGCCCGACGTGCCACTACATCATGGGCGGGGTCCAGGTCGACGCCGACTCCCAAGAGACCGTCGTGCCCGGGCTGTTTGCGGCCGGCGAAGTGGGCGGGGGCATGCACGGGGCCAATCGCCTCGGCGGTAACTCGCTCTCGGACCTGATCGTCTTCGGTCGCCGGGCCGGCATCGGCGCGGCCGAGTACATCGAGGCCGGTCAGGCCGCGACGACCTTCGAGCAGGCAGAAGTCGACGCCGCGATCGACGACGCGTTGGCGCCCTTTACACGCAGCGACGGCGAGAACCCCTACAGCGTCCACCACGAC
>Ga0302319_10012168_pt1 | contig 16247 bp, 10 predicted proteins | sample Bog_T0_2_FD_203319 | JGI IMG/M metagenome (GOLD analysis project Ga0302319, IMG submission 203319) | Peat permafrost microbial communities from Stordalen Mire near Abisko, Sweden - Bog_T0_2 | ecosystem: Environmental > Terrestrial > Soil > Wetlands > Peat | place: Sweden: Abisko, Stordalen Mire...
GGGGCGGCGGCGTAGGGCGAACGTTGTATCTACGAACTACCGCGGGGGCTGGTGAAGGTATGACCGGGCCGGAAATCGCCCGCCTGACCGGCCTAACCGCCGATTCGGTGCGCGTCAATCTCGGCCGGGGAATGAGCAACTCTCCTCCGAAAGCCGGGGGCGGCCGGTCAGGGAAAATGGCGAGGCGGTGCTCGCCTGCCGGTCTGCCCGCGCTGAACCAGGCCGGCTGCCCAAACAGAATAGAGGGCAGGCGAGCACCGCCTGCCCCACCTCGGGACCAAGAATCAAGAACTTGCGAGCAGTCTCTGGAGAGTCTATAAAGATCTAGTCCTTCTTCTTATGCAGCTTCTTTTTCACATCCGGCCAGAATTCCTTCAGCACGTTGGAGAAGGCATCCGTCCCGCAGGCGATCAGTAGCCTTTGTACGTTGTCGGAAGCCGTGCGCGTGTCCGGATAATAAGCGTTGGAAATGGCGACCCCAATGGCGTTGCCACCCCATTCCGAGAAATTGAAGAAGTGGCCTCCGGAATCCGTGCGAACGATCACGATTTGCTTCAACGCGTACCCGGTGCGCCCCAGTATGGAACCTTCCCCACGCCGGAAATAGCGCGGATCTTCATGCGTCAAAATGGGGACCAGTCCCTCGGTCATCATGTTGCCGATCATCTGGTCGCCATAGGCGCTCGCAAAACGCTGCGCGTAACCTTTCACACCCTGCCCGAACGAGGGATTCTGGTTTTCGATCTGATACAGCGCCGCAAACAATCCGCTGGTCGGAAAAACCGGCCAGTCGAAAGAGTCCATGAAGGCAATGTGCATCTTCTGGGCGCCGCTGATGGAATGAAAGGGAATGGACTCCTCGGTGGTGCGATTGTTCGGAATGACACCGAAGATTCGCTTATCTTCGGGGGCCTGAACAGGAATAACCGAGCCGTCGGGGGAATTTTGCGCGCGGGAACCGGCAGCACATAAAAGGACTGCCAGGATAATCTGTGGAGACAGCCGCATACTTGCAAAGTTGGATGGCGCGGGAGTCTATCCGGTTACCTAATTCTTGTTTTTCGAGAGCTTGCGTTTGACGTCTGGCCAGAACTCTTTTAAGACGTTGGACAGGGAGTCCGTACCGCACTGTACCAGCAGTTTCTCGGCGTTGTCGTTCCAGTTTCGCCCGTCCCGGTAATAGACATTGGAAATCGCCACCGCGACCGAATTCCCGCCCCACTCGGCAAAGTTGAAGATCTGGTGGTTGGAATCCGTCGGCGCGACGATAATGCGCGTCGCGGCGTACCACAGGCGACGCCCGAAGGATCCCTCGCCGATCCGGAAGTACCGCGGATCTTCATGCAGCAGCGCCGGCGCAACGCCTTCGGTCATCATGTTGCCCATCATCTGGTCGCCGAAAGCCGCGGCCACTCGCTTGCCATAGCCCTTCAGACCCTGCCCGAAGGAAGGATTCTGATTCTCCGCCTGATAGATCACCGAAAAAATCGCCGCCGTGGGATAGACCGCGCCATCGAACGAGTCTTTGGAGGCGATTGTCAGTTTCTGTTTGGCGGTGAGCGCCTTGAAGGGCGCGGAGGCTTCCGCGGTGCGATAATTCGGGAGTACGCCGTACGCCCGCTTGTCTTCGACTGGAGCAGCCGGGTCGGCGTTTTCGCCCGCGGAGTTCTGCGCGCGAAGGCTGCACGCACTAATAGCAAGCAATATTAAAATGTAATGGCGCACACAACTCCAATCAGATTGGATGGTACGAAGCAGCCTTTCGTTACGGTTACGAGATAGCCATTTCGGGCCATTCCGCCGCGGGATGGCTTCTCGCGCGCTAGACAAGCGATTCCTGGGTTTGGTATATTGAATGCTGTCCCAAGAAAACACTGCTCAGTGGGAGGTTCGTTTGCATTTTTGACGAACCGCTTGCACCAATGAGGAATCATGGCACGAAAACAGGGTAAACAGTACCAATCCGCGCGGAAACAGGTCGAGGCCAAAGAATATCGGTTGGAAGAGGCCGTTCCGCTCATCAAAAAAGTCAAATATGCCAAGTTCGACGAGACCGTGGAAGTGCATATGCGTCTCGGCGTCGACCCCAAGCACGCCGATCAAATGGTGCGCGGCACCGTGGTCATGCCCAACGGGCTTGGCAAATCCAAAAAAGTGCTGGTAATCGCCAGCGGCGACAAGCAACGCGAAGCTACCGAAGCCGGCGCCGATCTGGTAGGCGGCGAAGACATGGTCAACAAGATCCAATCCGAAAGCTGGACGGATTTCGATGCCGTGATCGCCACCCCGGACATGATGCGCTCGGTCGGTAAGCTCGGCAAAGTGCTCGGTCCCCGCGGTCTCATGCCGAACCCCAAAACCGGCACCGTGACCGTGGACGTCGCCAAGGCGATCAGGGAGATCAAGGCTGGTAAAGTGGAGTTCCGCGTCGACAAGACCGGCATTATCCATGCCCCGGTGGGCAAGGTCAGTTTTTCCGCTGAAAAACTGGTCGAGAACGCTGCCAGTCTGATCAGCGCGGTCATCAAGGCCAAGCCGGCCGTGGCCAAAGGCAAGTACGTGAGAAGCACCACGATGTGCTCCACGATGGGCCCTGGGGTGGCGGTCGACACTGCCCCGTTTAGCGTGAAGGTGGCCGTTTAGCGCCCTACAGGTGTTTCCATGAAAAAGAAGGAAGACAAGAAAAAAGATATCGAGGCTCTGCGCCAGGACCTGGAGAAATCCAGGAATCTGTTTGTCACCGGCTACGAAAAGCTCAAGGTGGGGCAGGACTTCGAACTGCGGAAAGCAGTGCGCGGCGTCGGCGCCAAGTACCGCGTGGTCAAGAACAATCTGGCGGAGATCGCTTCCCAGGGAACGCCCTCCGAACAGGTGCTCAAAGGTCTGCGCGGCATGACCTCCATGGCGTATACCACCAACGATCCGGTAGCCCTGGCCAAAGCGCTCACGGCCTACGCCAAAGCCAATCCGAGTTTCACTTTCAAGGCCGGTATCGTGGAAGGACGGGCCATCGACGTGAAGTCGATCGCCGAACTGGCCACCATGCCGTCCAAGGAACAGCTTTTCTCCAAGCTGCTGTACCTGATTAATGCTCCGGCACAGCGTTTGGCTATGACGATCAATGCCGTTGGCCGCTCCCTGGCCGTGGTGGTCGAGCAAGGTGTGAAAGAGAACAAGTTTTCCGGCGGCGCAGCAGGAACCGACGTCCCGGCGCAGGTTTGACAACGATTTTTCGATTATCGAAGGAGTTTAGAGATGGCGGACATTAACGCAATTGCGGATGAGATTCAAGGCTTGACCCTGCTCGAGGCATCGAGCCTGGTAAAGCTGTTAGAGACGAAGCTGGGTGTTTCGGCTGCGGCGGCAGCTCCGGCGGCGGCGGCAGCCGGCCCGGCAGCGGCAGCGCCGGTGGTCGAGGAAAAGACCGAATTCACCGTGGTCCTAACGGCCGTCGGTGCCAATAAGATCAACGTTATCAAGGCGGTGCGCGAAGTCACCAGCCTCGGACTGAAGGAAGCCAAGGACTTGGTGGATAGCGCTCCCAAGGCCGTGAAGGAAGGCATCAGCAAGGACGAAGCGGAGACCATCAAGAAGAAGTTCGTCGACGCCGGCGCCACGATCGAAGTGAAGTAGCTTTTCGGAGAAGTCAGGAGTCGGAATTCAGAAGTCGGAATATGTGAGACCAGCCTCGGCGAAGCGGTTTTATTCTATCTTCCGACTTCTGTATTCTGTTTTGTCGTTTGACGCAGGGGATTTCCCCTGTTAGACTGAGTAGTTGGGCCTTCGAATCAGCGGACTCGATCCCAATTGGTGACTGTGATTCCCAAATTCTGGAACTTCAATTGCAGTTCGGGCAAAACTGCAAAGAGGGATTCTTTGTGCGTTTGCGTTCCCGCAACTTCCATACAGAATTTGTGTGCCCAAACTACCACAGACCCACTCATCGCACTCACCACCTCAGAACCAATTCGATCCCTGCCCCTTTTTAATCACTCGGCGCTCTGGGAAGCATTTCCTCCCGGGGCGCCGTTGGCTTTGTAACCGCAGTCTCTTTGCTTTGGCTGTTCGGCCGTCAGGAGCGTAAGAATGGACTTTCAATATAACGGCGCTGCCCCCGAGCGAGTTGATTTTTCGAAAATTAAGACTTCGATTCCGATCCCTAACCTGATCGAGGTGCAAAAGAAGTCTTATGAGCGGTTCCTGCAGATGGATTTGCTGCCCAATGAGCGCGAAGACATCGGGCTGCAGACCGTGTTTAATTCGGTCTTCCCCATCTCGGATTTCCGCGGTGTGAGCGATCTTGAATTCGTCGATTATTCCATCGGCAACTGGGAGTGCAAGTGCGGCAACCTCAAAGGCCTCCACCACCTCCGGTCCACCTGCCGCAATTGCGGCGCAACCATTCGCACCGACCCGTTCCACGCCGGCGACATTCTCTGCGGCCATTGCGGCACCTTCAATAAGAACGTGGTGACGTTCTGCAATAAGTGCGGCGACCCGGTAGGTCTGCAACTCAAATATGACATGCAGGAGTGCCAGGAGCGCGGAATGACTTATGCCGCGCCTCTCAAGGTCACTATCCGGCTCACGGTGTATTCCAAAGATCCGGAGACCGGCAAGAAGAGCGTCCGCGACATCAAGGAACAGGAAGTCTTCTTCGGCGAAATTCCGTTGATGACCGACAACGGAACGTTCATCATCAACGGCACCGAGCGCGTCATCGTTTCGCAGTTGCACCGTTCTCCGGGCGTGTTTTTCGAGAAGCAGCAGGGCATCGGCTATTTCCTCGGCAAGATTATCCCCTACCGCGGAAGCTGGGTCGAGTTCGAATTCGATCTCAAGAACATTCTCTACGTCCGCATCGACCGCAAGCGCAAATTCTACGGGTCGGTATTTCTGCGTGCATTGGGTTACAAGACCGACGAGCAGATTCTGCGCGCCTTCTACCGCGTCAGCAAGATCAGCATCAAAGACAAGAAGCTGCTGTGGAACGTGGACGAGGGTCTCACGGGCTTGAAGCTTTCCTATGCCATCATGGGCAAGGCCGGCGAGACCGTGGTGGCGCAGGGCAAGAAGATCACTCCCGGCCTCTATAAAGAGATCCAGAAGTTCAAAATCGCGCAAGCGGAAGTGGCCGTCAACGACCTGGAAGGCGCGTACGTCGTGGCCGACGTGGTCGACATGACCACCGGCGAAGTCCTCATCGATGCCAATAGCGAACTGACCACTACGGCTCTGGCGAAACTTCTGGACGCCGGCATTAGCGAGTTCGAAATCTTCTTTGCGGAGCGCGACGATGTAGGCACGGTGATCTCGGCCACCATCCGCAAAGACCCGGTGAAGGCCCAGAACGAAGGGCTGATCGAGATTTACCGCAAATTGCGTCCCGGCGATCCGCCCACCCTGGACACCGCTACGCAGCTTTTCCAGGGCATGTTCTTCGACCCGCGCAAGTACGATTTCTCGCGCGTGGGCCGCATGAAGTTCAACATCAAGCTGCACGATAAGGCCGACGCCACCAGCCTGGATAAGCGCACCCTCGATTCCGAGGACTTCCGCGCCACCATCAAGTACCTGCTGAAACTGCGCAAAGGCATCGGCGCGGTGGACGATATCGATCACCTCGGCAACCGCCGCGTGCGCGCCGTCGGCGAACTGCTCGAAAACCAGTTCCGCATCGGCCTGGTGCGCATGGAACGCGCCATTAAAGAAAAGATGTCGGTCTACCAGGAAATGTCGACGGCCATGCCGCACGACCTGGTAAACGCCAAGCCGGTGATGGCCGCCATCCGCGAGTTCTTCGGATCGAGCCAGCTTTCGCAGTTCATGGATCAGACCAACCCGCTCTCGGAGATCACCCATAAGCGCCGCCTGTCGGCCCTGGGACCCGGCGGTCTGAGCCGCGAGCGCGCCGGTTTCGAAGTCCGCGACGTGCATCCCACGCATTACGGCCGCATCTGCCCCATTGAAACGCCCGAAGGTCCCAACATCGGGCTGATTTCGTCGCTCTCCTGCTTCGCCCGCATCAACGAGTACGGCTTCATCGAGAGCCCCTACCGCAAGGTGCAGAAGGGCGTGGTGATCGACGAGGTCCGCATCGTGAACCCCGGCGATACCGATTACAAAGTCGGCGACATCGTGCGGCGCCAGGATGCCGACGAGACCAACCGCAAGGCCGGCGCCAAGAAACAGCCCGCCGAGTTCGAAGCCCATTGCGAATACCTGTCGGCGTGGGAAGAGGATAAGTGGACCGTCGCCCAGGCCAACGTGGAACTGGATGAGAAGGGCCGCATCGTGCCCGATCTTTCCAACGCCCGGCAGGCCGGCAACTTCGTGCTGAAATCGCGCGATGAGATCGAATACATCGACGTCAGCCCCAAACAGCTCGTGTCGGTGGCCGCCAGTCTGATTCCGTTCCTCGAAAACGACGACGCCAACCGCGCCCTGATGGGATCGAACATGCAACGCCAGGCCGTGCCGCTGCTGCGCGCCGACGCTCCTTATGTGGGCACCGGCATGGAGTATGTGACGGCTCGCGATTCCGGCGCCGTGGTGCTGTGCAAGCGCCCCGGCGTGGTGGATTCGGTGGACTCCGAACGCATTATCGTTCGTGTGGAAGGCGCGGCGCAGGAAGGCCAGCTCTCGCGCGAAGTGGGCGCGGATATTTACCAGCTCACCAAATTCAAGCGTTCGAACCAAAACACCTGCATCAACCAGAAGCCCATCGTACGGGTGGGGCAGCGCGTGCCGAAAGCCGCCGTACTGGCCGACGGTCCCTGCACCGATTTCGGCGAACTGGCGCTCGGCCGCAACGTGCTGGTGGCCTTCATGCCATGGCGCGGTTATAACTTCGAAGACGCCATCCTGGTCAGCGAAAAGCTGGTCAAGGAAGACTACTACACTTCGATCCACATTGAGGAGTTCGAGATCGAAGCCCGCGACACCAAGCTGGGGCCGGAAGAAATCACGCGCGACATTCCCAACATCGCGGATTCCTTCCTCCGCAACCTGGATGAAAGCGGCATCATCCGCATCGGCGCCACGGTCAAACCGGGCGACATTCTGGTGGGCAAAGTGACGCCCAAGGGCGAAACCCAGCTCACTCCCGAAGAGAAACTGCTGCGTGCGATTTTCGGCGAAAAGGCCGGCGACGTGAAAGATGCGTCGCTCTACTGCCCGCCGGGAATCGAAGGCACCATCGTCGATTGCAAGATTTTCTCGCGCAAGGGACAGGAGAAGGACGAGCGTTCCAAGGCCATTGAGGAAACGCAGATCCAGCGCCTGCAGCGCAACCTGCAGGATGAAATCCGCATCCTGACCGACGAGCGCGCCAAGCGTCTGGGCAGCCTGCTGGAAGGCAAGAAACTGGTCGCCGACCTGCACGACGAAAAGACCAACAAGCGCCTGCTTTCCAAAGATACCGACCTGACCCGCGATCTCATCGAAAAGATGAAGTCGCGCGATCTCAAGCGCATGCGCCTGACCAACAAGGAACCGCGCCTGAACGAGCAGATCGACGAAATCGAAGAGATGACGTCGCGCCAGATCGCGGTGCTCGAAAAGATCACCGACGAAAAGGTGGCCAAGCTGCGCAAGGGCGACGAACTGCCTCCCGGCGTGATCAAGCTGGTGAAGGTCTACATCGCCATGAAGCGCAAGCTCTCGGTGGGCGACAAGATGGCCGGCCGTCACGGTAACAAGGGCGTGATCGCACGCATTCTGCCGGACGAAGATATGCCGTATCTGCCCGACGGTACTCCGGTGGAGATCGTGCTCAATCCCCTGGGCGTGCCTTCCCGTATGAACGTCGGCCAGATTCTGGAAACCCACCTCGGCTGGGCCGCCAAGGCGCTGGGCGTGCAGTACGCGACCCCGGTGTTCGACGGCGCCACCGAGCGTGAAATCAAGAAAGCCCTCACCGACGCCAATCTGCCCACTTCGGGCAAGACGGCGCTGTTCGACGGCATGACCGGCACGCAGTTCGAGCAGCCGGTGACCGTGGGCTACATCTACATGATGAAGCTCTCGCACCTGGTGGACGACAAGATTCACGCCCGGTCCATCGGTCCGTACTCGCTGATTACGCAGCAGCCGTTGGGCGGCAAGGCGCAGTTCGGCGGGCAGCGTTTCGGCGAAATGGAAGTCTGGGCCCTGGAAGCCTACGGCGCCGCGTATATTCTGCAGGAGCTGTTGACGGCCAAGTCCGACGATGTGTATGGCCGCGCCAAGATTTACGAAGCCATCGTGAAGGGCGAAGCCGCTATCGAACCGGGCGTCCCCGAATCCTTCAACGTGCTGATTCGCGAATTGCAGTCTCTGTGTTTGGATGTGGAATTGATGAAGAAGCCGCGCGAAGTGCCGGATACGGCATTGGCGGCCGACTAAAACATGAATGGCCACGGATGAACACGGATGAACACGGATAAGACCCAAACCGATTTTTCTTATCCGTGTTTATCCGTGTTCATCCGTGGCTAATTATCTTCTTTTCGAACTGGAGGGTACTTTGAGATCTTCACCCTATGATCGAGCGAATTTGATCGCGGATTTCGATTCCATCCGCATTTCTCTGGCCTCGCCGGAAAAGATCCGGAGCTGGTCCCACGGAGAGGTCACCAAGCCGGAGACCATCAACTACCGCACCTTTAAGCCGGAGCGCGATGGACTCTTCTGCGCCCGCATTTTCGGTCCCACGCAGGACTGGGAATGCTTGTGCGGCAAGTACAAGCGCATGAAGCACCGCGGCGTCATTTGCGACAAGTGCGGCGTGGAAGTCACGCTGGCGCGCGTCCGCCGCGAACGTCTGGGCCATATCGAACTGGCTAGCCCCTGCTCGCATGTCTGGTTCTTCAAAGGACTGCCCAGCCGCATCGGGCACCTGCTCGACATCACCCTGCGCGAACTCGAGCGCGTCCTTTACTTCGAAGCCTATGTAGTGGTGTCGCCGGGCGAAGTGGAAGGCCTCAGCCGGGGCGAAGTCATCACCGACGAACGGAAGCGCCAACTCGACACCGAACATCCCGGCAAGTTCATCGCCATGATGGGCGCCGAGGGTATCAAGGAACTGCTCAAGAAGATCGAAGTGGAAGCTCTCAGCGAAGAGATTCGCGAGAAGATGAAGGGCGAGCAGTCGGTCCAGAAAAAACTGAAATACGGCAAGCGGCTACGCGTGGTGGAATCCTTCCGCAAGTCCGGCAATAAGCCGGAATGGATGATTCTCGACGTCATCCCCGTCATCCCGCCGGAATTGCGGCCCCTGGTGCCACTCGATGGCGGCCGCTTTGCCACCTCCGATCTCAACGACCTGTACCGCCGCGTGATCAACCGCAACAACCGGTTGAAGAAGCTCATCGAACTGCACGCGCCCGACGTCATCGTGCGCAATGAAAAGCGCATGCTGCAGGAAGCCGTCGACGCCTTGTTCGATAACGGTCGCCGCGGACGCGTCCTGCGCGGCGCCAATAATCGCCCGCTGAAATCGCTCTCCGATACCCTCAAGGGTAAGCAGGGCCGCTTCCGCCAGAACCTCCTCGGCAAGCGCGTGGACTATTCCGGCCGCTCCGTCATCGTGGTGGGCCCCGATTTGAAATTGCATCAGTGCGGCCTTCCCAAGAAGATGGCGCTGGAGCTTTTCAAGCCCTTTATCTATCACCGCCTGGAACAGCGCGGTCATTGCACCACCATCAAGCAGGCCAAGGAACTGGTGGAGCAGCAGGATCCGGTGGTTTGGGACATCCTGGAAGAGGTCATTAAGGACCATCCGATTCTGCTCAATCGCGCGCCCACGTTGCACCGCCTCGGCATCCAGGCGTTCGAGCCCGTACTGGTGGAAGGCAAGGCCATCAAGCTGCACCCGCTGACCTGCACCGCCTTCAACGCCGATTTCGATGGCGACCAGATGGCCGTCCACATCCCGCTCTCTCCGGAAGCGCAGATCGAAGCATCCACCCTGATGCTTTCGTCCAACAACATTCTGTCTCCGGCGCACGGTGGACCGATCGCCGTCCCCACGCAGGACATGGTCCTCGGTTGCTACTACCTCACCAAAGCGCGGCCCGGCGCCAAGGGTGAGGGCCGCACCTTCGCTTCCACCGACGATGTGCTGATCGCGCTCGAAATGGGCGAAGTGGAAACCCTCACTCCCATCAAGCTGCGCTATACCGGCAGGGTGATCGATCTGGTGCATGCTTTCGATAGCCAGAACATCATCCACACCGAGCCCATCGAGTTCATCAAGCAGTACATGGAAACCACCGTCGGCCGCGTGATCATGAACGATCACCTGCCGCAGGACATGCCGTTCATCAACGGCCTGCTGAAGAAGAAGGGGCTGGGCGCCCTGGTGCAGTATTGCTACCTCAAGTTCGGCTTGCAGGTGACGGTGCAGATGCTGGATGAGGTGAAGAATCTGGGCTTCCTGTACGCCACCCGCGCCGGCATCTCCATCGGAATCGACGATATGGTGGTCCCCGCCGAGAAGGCCGGCCTGGTCCGCGAAGCCGAAAAGGAAGTGGTCAACGTCGAGAGCCAGTACCAGGACGGCGCCATCACCCACGGCGAGCGCTACAACAAGATCATCGAAATCTGGTCGAAGGTCACCGAACGCGTGTCCGACGAGATGATGGCCGCCATGGAAGAGGACGACCGCACGGGCCGCTACCTCAACCCCATTTACATCATGGCCGACTCCGGCGCGCGCGGTTCCAAACAGCAGATCCGCCAGCTCTCCGGTATGCGCGGTTTGATGGCCAAGCCCTCGGGCGAGATCATCGAGACCCCCATCACCGCCAACTTCCGCGAAGGCCTCAACGTGCTGCAATACTTCATCTCCACGCACGGCGCCCGTAAGGGTTTGGCCGATACGGCGTTGAAGACGGCCGATTCCGGCTATCTTACGCGCCGCCTGGTGGACGTGGCGCAGGACGTGATCATCAGCGAAAACGATTGCGGCACCACCGAAGGCATTTACGTGGAGCCGATCATCGAATCCGGCGAAATCATCGAGCCGTTGCGCGACCGCATCGTGGGCCGCATGCCGCTCGAAGATCAGAAGGATTACGAAGGCAACATCATCGTAGGCGTCAACCAGGAAATCACCGAAGACCTGGCGGCGGCCATTCAGGCGGCCGGTATCGAGCGCGTCAAGATCCGCTCGGTGCTCACCTGCGAGTCCAAGCGCGGCGTGTGCGTCGCCTGCTACGGCCGCAACCTGGCCACCGGCCGCCTGGTGGAACGCGGCGAGGCTGTCGGCGTGATCGCGGCGCAGTCCATCGGCGAGCCCGGCACCCAGTTGACCATGCGTACCTTCCACATCGGTGGAACCGCCACGCGAATCAGCGAGCAGTCCACGCAGGACGCCAAGTCCGATGGATTCGCGCGCTATATCGGCATCGTAACGGTCCGCAGTAAGATCAACGAAGTCATCTCCATGAACCGACTGGGAATCATGGCGGTGGTGGACGATAAGGGCCGTGAAAAGGAACGCTACCCGGTGGTTTACGGTGCGCGTGTCCTGGTGGAAGACGGCGCTCCCGTGAAGAGCAACCAGATCCTGCTCGAATGGGATCCGTACACCTTCTCCATCCTCACCGAAGTCACCGGCGTGGTCCATTTCAAGGATCTCGTCGATGGCCTCACTTTGCAGGAACAGGTGGACGAAGTCACCGGCATGTCGCAGCTCGTGGTCACCGATTCTCCCGATGAGAAACGGCAGCCGCAGGTTGTCGTCCGTCCGGAAGGCGCCACGGGATCGCGGTCGGAAGCCAAGAAGTACTTGATGCCGACCCACGCCCACCTGATGGTTCGCGACGGCGAAGAGGTCCACGCCGGCGACGTAGTGGCCAAGATCCCGCGCGAAACCACCAAGACGAAGGACATCACCGGCGGTCTGCCGCGCGTGGTGGAACTGTTCGAAGCGCGCAAGCCGCGCGAGACGGCCATCATCGCGGAGATCAACGGCATCGTGAAATACGGCGAAGTTTCCAAGGGCCAGCGCAAGATCTACGTGGAAGGCGACGAAGGCGAAAAGCGCGAGTATGCCCTGCCCCGCGGCGTACATATCAACGTCCAGGAAGGCGAGCGCGTGAAAGCCGGCGAGCCGCTCATGGACGGACCCCGCGACCCGCACGACATCCTGGCGGTGCTCGGTGAAAAGGAACTGCAAAAGTACCTGGTCAACGAGATTCAGGAAGTCTACCGTTTGCAGGGCGTCAACATCAACGACAAGCACCTGGAAGTCATCTCTCGCCAGATGATGCGCTGGGTGAAGGTGGACGACAGTGTCATCGGCGACACCGAGTTCCTGCCGGGAGAAATAGTCGACAAGTTCAAGTTCCGCGCCGAGAATCTCAAGACCAGCGAAGCCGGCGGCCGTCCCGCGCAGGGCACGGCGATGCTGCTGGGCATCACGAAGGCATCGCTCTCCACCGATTCGTTCATTTCCGCGGCCTCCTTCCAGGAGACCACGCGCGTACTCACCGAAGCCGCCATCAACGGCAAGGTGGATTACCTCCGCGGCCTGAAGGAGAACGTGATCATGGGACGCCTGGTTCCGGCCGGCACCGGCCTGGAGTATTACCGCCAGGTGAAAATCGCGGGCGAGGATGTGGTGGAAGAGCCACCCGCCGAGCCGGCGGCAGATGTGATCCCCGGTTACGACGAAGAGACCCGTCTGCAGTACGCCGGCGGGCTGCCGGAGGATACCGGCGAAGAAACGCTGGCCGAGTAAGGCGTCAGATAGAAGTAGTAGTCAGCCGCCGGGCAGGGGACGCACCCTTCCCGGCGGCTTTTGTTTCTACAGGGATTATCTCGGCATGGCTGATCACAGCATCCCCGTTAATTAAGGCTGTATCTTGTGCTTTGCCCGTAGGTGTTTGCGCCACGCTCCGGCAGCAACACGTGTTGTACGGTGATCTCCGGGGCGAATTCCGTATCCAGGAGAGCGTGAATCGAACGTCCTCCGCACCGGCGGTCTACGCCGAGAGCCGGATGGCCCTAAGGGTGCCTGCCGCAGCACGTCCTCTCGTCGCGGTCCCGCACCGACCATCCGGGTCAACATGATCGACACAGCGTTCTAACTGCGACTATTATTGGCTCTGTCGTAAGAGCCTCGCTTACTGTCCACAAGGGTCAGTCGTAGTCATCCTAAATTGCCCGCTCCGCCTGTGCCCGCTGCGGCCGCTGCGCCTGTTGACTTTCGGGGCTGGAGATGATAAGAAATAGTCGTGCGTTGACCGTGACGAGTCAAGCGAGGTTATTAGTCGAGCCGAATTCACGCACGAGGGTTCGAGTGATACAAAGTGCTGACTTCCCCCCCGCCGGGGGGACCGCCGCATTTTCGAGACTCTTGATCGCATGCGCGTCGACATCCGGGACAGGCCAAGTCTGGACGACCTTGCCAAGTCTGTCCGCCTGAGCCGCAGGCATTTGTCGCGGCTCTTTCACCTCGAGACGGGCCTCAGCCCCAAGGCGGCCCAACGGGCAGTCCGCATGGAACGCGCGCGACACTTGTTGATGACCAGCCACCTGACGATCAAGGAGGTTGCGGCCTCCTGCGGCTTCATGGACGCCAGCCACCTTGTGCGGGAATTTGCCAGAGTGCATCGGATGAGCCCAACTGAATATAGAAATGCTCCCCGCGTGACAAGAGAGGATGTCGCGGAAGAGACAAATGGAGAAGATGGACCGCTGGGGCGGCACAATGGCTGATTTCGCCAACAGATGTCCGAATCGTCCAATGGATCTTTCTTGTGCCTATCCTATTCTTCCAGTATTCTCAAAATATGCATTCTAGATTATTGAGAAATCTCCTCCTGTTGACAGCGGCGGTTGCATCTTCCCGGCTAGGACACCTCCGGGCCAACGACCCCGTATGCACCTATGCAGGTGAAGGTGTATTTCCTGGGAGCTGTCCTACGTACTGTATCAGCTGGTCGTGTACCTGCGACGGCGGCGGTACCGGTTCGTACACTCTCTGCAACGATTGCAACGGGGACCCGACCGGCGACTATGCGGGCGGCTGTGTCGCTGAGGAGGAATGAGCCCCATGATAAGGGCCTGCTAAACGTGCCTATGCGTTCGACGCTTGGTTCCATTGTGATCTTCCTAATCTGCCGCGCGCACCCGCAACTGGTTGCGCAAACACCGGAATTTGAAGTCGCGGCAGTGAACCGTTCAACACAGTCGGCCGGCATACCCCGCCTAGGTTTCTCGGTCGAGGGAACCAGCGTTCGGATCTACAATTGCTCAGTCGCCCAGTGGATCGCGATAGCCTACGAAATTCCTGTTGCTCAGGTGTCAGGACCGGGATGGACCAACTCCGAGAGATTCAGCCTTTGGGCGAAACTGCCTCCCGAGGCTACCAAACACGACGCTCCGGCTTTGCTTCGTTCGCTTATGATGAAGAATTTTGCTCTCCGAGTTCACAAGGAGATCAAGAAAGAGCGAGCTCTCGTACTGTTGACCGCAAAGAGCGGAGCGACACTGCGAGAGGCCGCAATTGGCCAAATCACGGGCGCCACCGACCCCTCGCGCGGAGCCTCCTCGCCGAAACCCGGCAACCTCAGCCTCAGGTGCACCGGGTGCACCCTGTCTTCTTTTGCCGGTAAGCTCTCGATGCTTCTTCACGAAGTGGTGATCGATCTTTCCGGACTCGAGGGAACATACGACATACCTTATACCGTTGCGGGCATTGAGTTAGCAACCAGGGCAGCAAACAGAACAACGCATTCCTTCGACGATCTGGATCTCCCGCCAACGATCCTCGACTCGCTGCGACAGCTTGGATTGAGGCTGGAGCGCCAAGTTGCACCAGTGGAGAGGCTCGTCGTCGACAATGTAGCACGGCCAAGCGAGAACTAAGGCTTCCTAAGGCTCCCAATGGCACCCATCGAATCTCAAAACACAACTAGCGAACCTCCCGCGCGCCGGCCGTTGAGAATGGAGCAAATCGTAAATCTTGTGGTTCTGCTCGCGGCCGCCGTCATAACCGTATACAACGTTTATGACCGCTTTGTGGCGAGGAGCGGCCCGATCGCTCAACCTCGCTCCGTGGCCAATCTCCAGGGCCGTCAGTTCGCGCTACCGAAGCCGTACAGAGGCGGGGACAGGGTCACAATCGCCCTATTGCTGTCAAGGGGGTGCCACTTCTGTTCGGAAAGTGCACCTTTCTACCGCCGCTTGGCTTCGATCCGAACTCGCACCCCCTCTGAGTTCAGCATGGTTGCCGTCTTCCCAAACGCGGAGGGTGGCGACGTGGGGGCGGAGTATCTGAAAACGAACGGCGTACACGTCAACGAGGTACAGGCAGCGAGTTTTCCGAACCTCGGTGTGAGCGGTACCCCGACGCTTCTTGTGCTCGATGGATCGCATAAGGTGACAGCCGCCTGGAGTGGACTTCTGGGGCCCGGCGGCGAGACAAAAGTCATTGAAACTATCGCAAAGCTGTGTCCGAACTGTTCCCTGCCATAGGATGCGTCGTTCGGCCTGCGAATTGCGGAACCGTCAGGCTTGTTGGTTCAGCGTGGCATCCCCGGAACCGGTCGAGACCGTCGGGTTAGTCCTGGCTGAGCAGGCAGTAGGCGTGCCGTTCGTGGCTCACACAGGGTCGGCGTTACGGACAGACCGATGGCATGGAAGGACGTCGTCCGGCGCGTGTACCCTGGCGAACTCAGCGACCGATCATCGAATCCGGCGGAATCATCGAGCCGTTGCGCGACCGCATCGTGGGCATCAACCAGGAGATCACCGAAGACCTGGCGGCGGCCATTCAGGCGGCCGGTATCGAGCGCGTCAAGATCCGCTCGGTGTGCTCACCTGCGAATCCAAGCGCGGCGTGTGCGTCGCCTGTTACGGCCGCAACCTGGCCACCGGGCGCCTGGTGGAACGCGGCGAAGCGGTCGGCGTGATCGCGGCGCAGTCCATCGGCGAACCCGGCACCCAGTTGACCATGCGTACCTTCCACATCGGTGGAACCGCCACCCGAATCAGCGAGCAGTCCACGCAAGACGCCAAGTCCGACGGATTCGCGCGCTATATCGGCATCGTAACGGTGCGCAGCAAGACCAACGAAATCATCTCCATGAACCGCTTGGGAATTATGGCGGTGGTGGACGATAAGGGCCGTGGCGCAGGCACTCCTGCCTGCTGGGTCGAGACTCATCTCGACCCTCTTCGCGAGCGGCATCCACCGTCCCGGAGCGCCGAGAAGAGTCTCGGCGCCGCAGACACGAGTGTCTGCGCCACGTCAT
>Ga0302319_10012169_pt1 | contig 16247 bp, 16 predicted proteins | sample Bog_T0_2_FD_203319 | JGI IMG/M metagenome (GOLD analysis project Ga0302319, IMG submission 203319) | Peat permafrost microbial communities from Stordalen Mire near Abisko, Sweden - Bog_T0_2 | ecosystem: Environmental > Terrestrial > Soil > Wetlands > Peat | place: Sweden: Abisko, Stordalen Mire...
GCGACCCGATCGAGACGCTGGCCGCGCTGGAGGATTTGCGGATCGAGCCGGACAACGCCGCCGTGGTGGTGATCGAGGAAGCCAGCGGCACGGTGGTGATGGGCGCCAATGTGCGGATCAGCACGGTTGCGATCGCCCAGGGCAACCTGACGATCCGCGTTACCGAGACGCCGGAGGTCAGCCAGCCCGGCCCGCTGTCCAACGGGCGCACGACGGTCGTGCCGCGGACGCAGATCCAGATAGACGATCAGCACGACCGCAAGCTGGGCATCCTGCACGGCAGCACGACGCTGCGCGACCTGGTGGCGAGCCTGAACGCGCTGGGGGTGGGACCGCGCGACCTGATCAGCATCCTGCAGTCGATCAAGGCTGCCGGCGCGCTGCAAGCCGACCTGATCGTGCGCTGATGGCCGGGTCGATCATGCCGGCCGTTGCGGCGGCCTCCGTTCCCGTGGTGCGGGCTTTGCCGCGCGCGGCGGCGGGGGTTTCCGGGACCACGGGCGGTGCGCCGTTGGACGACGCGCAGACGGCGAAAATTTGGAAGGCAGCGCAGGATTTCGAGGCGTCGGCGATCGGCCAGTTCCTGGCGCCGATGTTCGACACGGTGGACACGGCGAACGGCGCGTTCGGCGGCGGCTCGGCCGAAGAGGCGTGGAAGCCGATGCTGGTGGACGCGATCGGCAAACAGATCGCCGCGCAAGGCGGGTTTGGCCTGGCGGCGCCGATCTATGCCGCGCTGCTGCGCGTGCAGGAGGGGAAACGGACATGACATCCGAGATGATCGCCGCCGCGGTGCGGCTCGCCGAGTTGCTGGACCGGGAGAATGCGGCGCTGGCTGCGCTCGACCTGCCACGCGCGGCGCAGATGGTGGCGGACAAGCAGCGTGCGGTTGCCGCCTTTGCCGTTGCGCATGCGGCGGCCGGAACGCTGGCGACGATGCCGCGCGCGACGGCGGAGGACACGGCACGCCGACTGCAAGCGCTGTCGACGGAGAACAAGCGGCTGTTGGAGCGCGCGATCGCGGTGCAGGGCCGGCTGATCGGCACGATCGCACGCGCTTTGCCGCCAAGCGGCGGGCCCCGATATGGGGCGGGGGGACGTGTCGAGCAGCACGGACGGCCGGTGGCGTACACACTGGCATCGCGCGCGTGAGGTCCGGAGATTCGGGCGCCTCATCGCATGAAGAAGCATTCCGCCGGAGACAAATGGCTGGCCCGAGCGCGCAGGGCAGCTCTTGAGGGCGACACCCTACCCGGACCACAATGAGCCTCGCCGCAGTGGTTTGCGCGCGACCAAACGGAAGCCAGGGTCCGCATGTTCAGCCTCGCCGCCGACCCAATCATGTTTGCGCGCGGTTTCCCGAGAGATATGTTCGGACGGACGGAAGGCCGGCAAGGCGTCGCCCGCACGACCGACAATCAGCGTGCCTGCTTTGAAGGCCACGTCGGCTGATGCATCTCGCACTGCTCGTCCCCGCTCCGTGGGACACGGTCTCCGGCGGCTACGCCTACGATCGCCGCATCGTCGCCGGGCTGCGCGCGGCGGGCCACACGGTGGATGTCGTCGAACTCCCCGGCCACCCGCTCGCAGACGACACCGCACGCGACGCCGCGCACACCGCCCTGCAAACGCTCGCCCCCAGTGCGCGCCCAGTCATCGACGGGCTCGCCCTGCCCGCCTTCGCCAGCATGGAGGACGCGCTGCAAGCCCGTCAGGCCGTCGCCCTGATCCACCAACCGGTCTCACTGGAACCCGGCGTCAGCGAGCGTGGTCAGGCCGCGCTGCACGCCATCGAGCAGCGCCTGCTGCCGCGCCTCGCCCGCATCATCGTGACCAGCGAAGCCACCGCTGCCCACCTCGCCGACGACCACGCCGTCCCCCGCGACCGCATCGCCATCGTCCAGCCCGGCACCGACGACGCGCCGCGCGCCACCGGCTCCAACAGCCCCGGCTGCGCGATCCTGTCGGTGGGGGCGCTCACACCGCGCAAGGGGCACGACGTGCTGCTGAGCGCGCTCGCCCGGCTGTTCGATCTCGACTGGCATCTCACCATCGCCGGCTCGGCCGAGCGCGATCCGGTCCATGCGCGCTCACTGATCGCCCGCGCCGAAGAACTCGGCATCACGCACAAAGTGACCTTCGCCGGCGAAGTCAGCGATCCGGCGCTGGAAGCGCTATGGCAAAGCGCGGACCTGTTCGCGCTGGCGACGCAGTGGGAGGGTTACGGCATGGCGATCGCCGAAGCGTTGAAGCGTGGCCTGCCGGTAGCGGCCACATCGGGCGGCGCCGCGGCTTCCCAGCTCACGCCGGAGTGCAGCGTCGTCTGCCGCCCCGGCGACCACGAACAGCTTTCGAAAGCGATGCGCCGCATGATCTTCGACACCGAGCTGCGCCGAGACATGGCGGACGCGGCGTGGCAGGTTGGCCGCACGCTGCCCGCATGGGACACGGCGATTCGAGACTTCGCACAGGCCCTCGCATGACCGAGCAAGTCGCCGACACCTGGCTCGCGCTGCGCGAACCGTCCGATTATGCCGCGCGCAGCCGCAAGCTGGCGCACGCGCTCGCGGATGCGCTGCCCGCGCGGCCGCATGTGCTCGATCTTGGCGCCGGCACCGGCAGCCTGTTCCGCTACCTCGCCCCGATCATCGGCCGCGCGCAGGTCTGGTATTTCGTCGATGACGATGGCGACCTTCTCGACGAAGCGCTCAGCCGCACGGCACACTGGGCCGAGCGCCACCGCTTCACCGTCACTTGGCCCGACCGCGCGATGATCGTGCACACGCCGCGCGGCGCCTGGCGCATCGAGTGCTTCGAAGCTGACCTGGCCGACGCGCCCGATGGTCTGCCGCTGGACGACGCAGACGCCGTGGTGTGCAGCGCGCTGCTCGACCTGGTCTCGGGACTGTGGCTGGGGCGTCTGTTGGAGTGGTTGGACGTTCCGCTGCTGGCGACGATGACGATGGACGGGCGGGATGCGTGGTTGCCGCACCATCCGTCCGACGCGATCTTGCGCGCCGCGGTGCGCCGAGACCAGCGACGCGATCACGGCTTCGGTCCGGCACTCGGCACTGCCGCGCCCGCGGTCGCATTGCGGCTGCTGCAAGCGGCGGGGTTTGCGACCATCAGCACGCCGTCAGACTGGCACATCCCACGCACCGCGCTTGCGATGGCGCGCATGGTGACGGACGCCACCGCCAACGTCGCCAGCGAGATCGTGCCCGCACGCCGAGCCGCGATCGACGCATGGGCGCAGACGCGGCTGCGCCAGGCCACCGCCGCCCGGCTTGCGATCCGCATCGGCCATCGCGACATCCTGGCGATGCCGCCGGGGGAATAACCGATGCTGCTGGGCGCGATCGCTGACGACTTCACCGGCGCGACCGACCTTTGCTCCATGCTGGTGCGCGGCGGCATGCGGACGGTGCAGCTTCTCGGCGTGCCCGCGGATGACGATGCCGTGCCGGACGCCGATGCGGTGGTGGTTGCGTTGAAGTCGCGCACCGCGCCCGTGCGTGAGGCGGTCAGCGACAGCCTCGCAGCGCTCGCGTGGCTGCAGCACGCGGGCGCGCGGCAGTTCTTCTTCAAATACTGCTCCACCTTCGACAGCACGCCGCAGGGCAATATCGGTCCGGTGGCGGACGCATTGGTTGCCGCGCTCGGCTGCGGGTTCGCCCTCGCCTGCCCTGCCTTCCCCGCCAACGCGCGCAGCGTGTACCAGGGACACCTGTTCGTCGGCAGCGCGCTGCTCAACGAAAGCGGCATGGAAAACCATCCGCTGACGCCGATGACGGATGCCAACCTGGTGCGCGTGCTCGGACGGCAGACCGACGGCACGGTGGGGCTCGTGCCCTATGCGGTGGTCGAACAAGGCCCGGCGATGATCCGCGGCAGGATGACCGCGCTGAAGGAACAAGGCCGCCGCTACGCCATCGTGGATGCGGTGAACGACGCGCACCTGTTGGCGATCGGCGAGGCTGCCGAAAGCCACGCGCTGATCACCGGCGGATCGGGCGTCGCAATGGGTCTGCCGGCAAACTTTCGCCGGCTTGGCTTGCTGGCGGAGCACGACGCCACCGCGTTGCCGCCGGCGGAGGGCTATGCCGCGGTGCTCGCCGGCTCGTGCTCGCGCGCGACGCTGATGCAGCTTGGCAGGGCGCGTCAGCACATGCCGGTGCTGGAGCTTGATCCGCTGGCCACGCCGGACGCCGCCTCGTTGAGCCAGGCAGCGCTTGATTGGGCACGCGAACGGTTGGGCACAACGCCGATTGTCATCGCCGCATCGGCGCCGCCCGAGAAGGTGACCGCGCTGCAGAACCGCCTGGGTCGCGAAGCCGCCGGCGCGCTGGTGGAGGAAACGCTGGCGCGGATCGGCGCGACCCTGGTGACGGATGGCGTGCGGCGCCTCGTGTTGGCGGGCGGCGAGACATCCGGCGCGGTGGCATCGCGGCTGGGCGTGCGCCGCTTGCGCATCGGCGCGGAGATCGATCCCGGCGTGCCCTGGACCTACGCCGAAGGCGGGTCCGCGCCGCTGCACCTGGCGCTGAAGTCGGGGAATTTCGGTGCGCCCGATTTCTTCCTGAAGGCGTTCCAGGTCCTCGGTGGCTGATATGGACGAAGCCGACACCAGGCGCCTGCTGGTCGCGCTGGCTGCCAGCCTGTTTGCGCGCGGCTACGCCGTCGGCAGCGCCGGCAACATCAGCGTGCGGCTGAGCAACGGCGACGGCTTCCTCATCACACCAACCAATTCGTGCCTCGGACGGCTCGATCCTGCGCGCATCGCGCGGCTGGACGCGGCGTTCGAGCCCGTCGGTGGCGACACGCCCTCGAAGGAGGTGTTCATGCACCGCGCCTTCTACGCGGCGCGTCCCGACGCTGGGGCGGTGGTGCATCTGCACTCGACCATGGCAACAGCCGTTGCCTGCCTGCCGGATCTCGACCCGGCGAATCCAATCCCGCCGCTGACGCCCTACTTCGTCATGCGCATCGGTCGGCGCATGCCGCTGGTGGCGTACCACCGTCCCGGCGACCCCGCGATCGAGCCGGCGATCCGCGCCGCCGCGCGGGATGCGCGTGCCGTGCTACTCGCCAACCATGGGCCGGTGGTCTCGGGCAAGACGCTCACCGACGCGGTGTACGCGGCGGAAGAACTGGAGGAAGCGGCCAAGCTGTTCCTGCTTCTGCGCGGTGCCGGATCACGTTTGCTGACGCCGGCGCAGGTGGACGACCTGGTGGCGACGTTCGGCTGAAACAGAAAAGGGCGCCACGCGGGCGCCCTTCTCGGATCGAGATTGATCGCCCGGCCTCAGAGCAGCGAATCGTTGCTCGGCTCGGTCTCGCGATCGGTCGGCTCCGGCGGAGTCGCGGCCTTGCGGGGCCGCCGCACCACGGCCTTCTTCACCGGCTCAGCCTTCTTTCGTGTGGTGGCAGCCTTCCGCTTCGGCGCCGCGGCCGTCTTCGCCGCGGTCTTGCGCGTCGCGACCTTGCGCGTGGTCTTGGCGACAGGCTTGCGGCCGGCGGTCTTGCGCGCGGTCTTGGCAACGGCCTTGCGGCCAGCGGTCTTGCGCGTGGTCTTGGCAGCGGCCGTCTTGCGGCCGACGGTCTTGCGCGTGGCGGTCTTGCGCGTCGCGGCCTTCCGTGTCGCCGTCTTGCGGGTCGCCGTCTTGCGCGTGGCAACCTTCCGCGTCGCGGTCTTGCGGGTCGCCGTCTTGCGCGTGGTCTTCGCCGCGGCGGCCTTGCGACCGGCGGTCTTGCGCGGGGCCTTCGCAACCGTCTTGCGGACGGCCTTCTTGGCGGCAGCGGCCTTCTTCTTCGGCGCCGCCTTCTTCTTTCCGGCCGCCTTTCGCGTGCTCGCCCGCAACGCCAGCGCGCGGGCGCGCGGCTTTTCGGCAGCCGGCGTCTCGGTTGTCGACTCTTCAGTGCTCACCTGGAGGAACTCCTTTCGGGTCGTTGGTGGATGCGCGCGGTCTGACCGACGGCCACGCGACGCGGCCGGTTCCGCACCATGCCCGGCGCCGCGACAGCGTCGCAGCCAGGCCAGTCTCATCGGGTCGGCGAGCGGATCGGTATCGCCCACGCTGCACGGCGCAAGCCCGACTGATCCGGCGCAGTGCTTCGTCTGCCACGCACCCCACTGCCGCACACACCCCGAAGTCCAGGCGCCGGGCAACGGCCGGAGGAACCGACACATGGCAGCGGCGCTTGCCGTGCGCCGTGCCATCATTGCCGCTCCTCCTCGCACGATCGAGCGGACATCCTCCGTCCGCGATCGGCTCTGCTTCACCTGGACGAGGCTGCGGTCCATGGACCGTCCTTCTGCTAACGTGATGCGCGCACTGACCGCTTGCAAATACGGCGCGAATCGGATCGTGACACACCGCCTCCGCTATTCCGCGTACCATCGATGCGTGTCAACAAAAAGCAACCGTTGCTCGGTGCGTACCGCGCAAAAATGCGCGTGCGCCAGAACATGCGAACGAGCCACGCACCATCCCGCATAAAAAAACCGCCGCGGCATCGCTGCCGCGGCGGTTTAACCGAACGTCGTTGCGCGACGTTTAGCGCTGCTCAAGCGGCAGGAAGGGGGTGTCCTCCGGCCCGGTGTAGTTCGCGGTCGGACGAATGATCTTGCCGTCGATGCGCTGCTCGATGACATGCGCGCTCCAGCCGGAGGTACGCGCGATCACGAACAGAGGCGTGAACATCGCCATCGGCACGCCCATCATGTGGTACGAAACCGCGCTGAACCAGTCGAGGTTCGGGAACATGCTCTTGGTTTCCGCCATCACCGTCTCGATCCGCTCGGCGATGAGAAAACTTTTCAGCGATTCCGCCTCGTGCGACAGATGCTTCGCCACCTGCTTGATCACGTTGCTGCGCGGATCGGCGATCGTATAGACCGGATGGCCGAAGCCGATCACGACCTCCTTGGCCGCCACCCGAAGGCGGATGTCGGCCTCCGCCTCGTCCGGCGTCGCGTAGCGCTCCTGGATTTCGAACGCCGCCTCGTTGGCGCCGCCATGCTTCGGCCCGCGCAGCGCGCCGATGCCCGCGGTGATTGCCGAGTAGATGTCGGAGCCCGTGCCGGCGACCACGCGACAGGCAAAGGTCGAGGCGTTGAACTCATGCTCGGCGTAGAGGTTGAGCGAGGTGTGCATCGCCCGCACCCAGGACTCGCTCGGCCGCTTGCCGTGCAGCAGGTGCAGGAAGTGGCCGCCGATCGACTCGTCGGTGGTCTCGACCTCGATCTGCCGGCCATGGTGGGCGTAGTGGAACCAGTAGATCAGAATGGAGCCGAGCGAGGCCAGCAGCCGGTCGGCGATGTCGCGCGCGCCGGTGATGCTGTGGTCGTCCTTCTCGGGCAGCGTGCAGCCCAGCGCCGAGACGCCGGAGCGCATCACGTCCATCGGGTGCGTCGCCGCCGGCAGCGCCTCCAGCACGCGCTTGACGGAGTTCGGCAGGCCGCGATGCGCCTTCAGCTTGGCCTTGTAGGCGTGCAGCTGCGGCCGGTTCGGCAGCGTGCCGTGGACCAGCAGGTGGGCGATCTCCTCGAACTCGCAGGTGTCTGCGATATCCAGGATGTTGTAGCCCCGATAGGTCAGGTCGTTGCCGGTGCGCCCGACGGTGCAGATCGCGGTGTTGCCGGCCGCCACGCCGGACAGCGCGACCGACTTCTTCGGCTTGAAGGCTACGGCTGTGTTTTCTTGCATGATGCGTCTCCTCAGAAGATGCCGGGCTTGCCGACGGCGAGTTGGCCCGCCGGCAGCGCGACGTTCAGAAGGTGCAGTTCGCCGGCCGGCAGGCGCGGCAAATCCTGCACCGCCTCCAAAAAGCGGTTCGCTTCGCGGGTCGAAATGATCCCCTCGGTCAGGATGCGGAACTTGCGAATGTAGTCTTCGCGGCCAAACGGCCGCGCGCCGAGCGGATGGGCATTGGCGACCGCCATCTCGTCCTCGATCTTGGTGCCGTCGCGCAGGATGATCTCGATGCGGGCGCCGAAGGCGAGTTCGTTCGGGTCGGTGGCGCGGTAGCGGCGGGTCCACTCCGGGTCCTCGCGCGTCTCGATCTTGTGCCACAGCTTCACGGTGTCCGGGCGGGCGGCGCGCTTCGGTGCGTAGCTCTCCACGTGGTGCCAGGTCCCGTCCTGCAGGGCGACCGCGAAGATGTACATGATCGAGTGGTCGAGTGTTTCCCGGCTGGCCTTCGGGTCCATCTTCTGCGGATCGTTGGCACCCGTGCCGATCACATAATGCGTGTGGTGGCTGGTGTGGATGATGATCTTCTCGATTTGCTCCAGGTCCGGAATTTCCTCGCGCATTCTGAAAGCAAGGTCGATCAGCGCCTGGGACTGGTATTCGGCGCTGTGTTCCTTGGTGTAGCTGTCCATGATCGCGCGCTTGGCCTCGCCCGGAGCTGGCAGCGGCACCTGGTAGTGGGCTTCGGGGCCATTCAGCATCCAGGCGATGACGCTGTCCTCGCCTTCATAGATCGGGCTCGGCGCACCCTCGCCGCGCATCACGCGATCGACCGCCTCGATGGCGAGCTTGCCGGAATGCGCCGGCGCATAGGCCTTCCACGAACTGATCTCGCCCTTGCGCGACTGGCGGGTGGTGAAGGAGACGTGCACCGCCTGCTGTACCGCCTGGTAGATAACGTCCTGCTTCAGCCCGAGCAGCGTGCCGATGCCGGCCGCCTGGGCGGGGCACAGATGAGCGATGTGGTCGATCTTGTGCTCGTGCAGACAGATCGCGCGAACCAGGTCGATCTGGATTTCGTAGCCGGTCGCCAGGCCGCGGATCAGGTCGCGCCCGGATTTCTCCGTCGTCTGCGCCACCGCCAGGATCGGCGGGATGTTGTCGCCGGGATGGGAATAATCGGCGGCGAGAAAGGTGTCGTGCATGTCCAGCTCGCGCACTGCCGTGCCATTTGCCCAGGCCGCCCATTCCGGGCTGACCCGCTTGGCGGCCGGCACGCCGAACACGGTAGCGCCGTCCTTGCGCGGATGCCCGAGCGCCATGTCGCGCGCGGACACCACGGGGCGACGGTTAATCGCGGCGATGGCGACGGACGCGTTGTCGATGATCCGGTTGATGATCATAGCAGCCACATCCCGCTCCACCGCAACGCGGTCAGCGGCGACGCCGGCGATCTTCCAGGCGAGTTGGTCCTCTCGTTTCAGATTGGCCTTCGACGGGTGAACTTTGACGTCATGCAGAACCATTCGTAGTCTCCGCTTGGCGCCGAACGAGCGTTTATTGCCGTCCGCACGCGGTTTTGGTTTTTTCTAAGCGGAACCCTTCGTAAGGTCGCGAGGGCGCAACGGCAAGCGCACCAGCATCCATATATATAGCATGCGTGGGTTGTGCGGCGGCTTCCCCGCCAGTTCGCCGCAAGATTTTGTCGTGACCCAGGACGTCCTGGAGACGCCCCCATTGTTTGGCCTGCCGGCGTCGGAACGGCATTCGCCTGATTTTCCTGATTGCGATCGATAGCGGCTGCGTCTGGCGTCATGCTGTTCGAGCCCACAGCGCTGGGCGGTCCACGCGGCCGATTGGGCTCAGACGGAACGGGCCACGCCGCCGCCCGCCGGACCGGGCGTCAATTCCGACGCGCCACGCTTGATCCGTTTGATCCGCGATGGCTGTCCGGCCGACGCCGATCGGTGAGTTATCCAGGGGGGGCTCCCCTGCTTGCTCCCCTGCTCGCTCCCCTGGCGGCGGCCGGCAAGACCGCCGATATTGACCATTCGGCGCAGCCGCGAACAGGCCGCCCGAGTGTCCAAGGATACCGCCGATGGCACGCATCCGATCGACTGCCGATCTCGCTGCCCGACCACCGCTGCCGTGGCCCATCCCGCCCTGGTCGATCCCATCGCTGCCGAGAGCGATCGGCCGGGGCCTGCTGGGCCGTTGCCCCGCCTGCGGCCAAAGCGATCTGTTCAACGGGTTCCTCCGCGTGGTGCCGGTCTGCCGGAACTGCGGCGCGCCACTCGGGCTCGCGCGCGCGGACGATGCCCCGCCCTATTTTACCATTCTGATCGCCGGTCATATCGTGGTGCCGTTGCTGCTGCTGACCGACCGGCTGGAGGCTCCGCCGCTCTGGGTGCTATGGGCGACCTTCCTGCCGCTGACGCTGATCCTGACGCTTGGTCTGATCCGCCCGGTCAAGGGCGCCACGGTGGGACTGATGCTGAAGCTGAACATGTTGAAATCCGACGTGGACGGCGAATGAGCGCGACGCCGCACGGCGAATCGTCGGCGCGTCTTGCCCGGGTCGTCCTGGAGACCAACGGGTCCGGCCGGTTGCCGCCGGAGATCGAGGCTGACCGCGCCCAGGCGGTCGCCGACCTCACCGCCGAGAATCGCCGCTTTGCGCCGCTGGCCGCACAGGCGGACGAAGCGGGCGGCCCATACGCGCTGCATCTGTCGATCCGCGACGGCCGGCTGGTGTTCGACATCCGCCACGACGACGACTCGCCGCTGACCGCGGTCGGGCTGGCGCTCGGACCATTCCGCGGCCTGGTGAAGGACTATCAGTTGCTGGTGGACAGCCACATCAAGGCGGTGGAGGAAGGCCGCGAACAGCGCATCCAGGCGATCGACATGGGCCGCCGCGGGCTGCACAACGAGGGTGCGGAGCTGATGCAGCGCCGACTTGAAGGCAAGGTCGATATCGACTTTGCCACCGCGCGCCGGCTATTCACCCTGGTCTGCGTGCTTCATCAGAGGATCCTGTGATGCGGATTGACGGAACACCCTACCGCAGCGTGTGGGTGGACGCCGATGGCTGGGCGGTGCGGATTTTCGACCAGACCAAACTGCCCTGGTCGATCGACATTCTGCGGCTGACCAATGTCGGGCAGGTGGCGGACGCGATTCGCTCCATGCAAGTCCGCGGCGCCCCCCTGATCGGCGCTGTCGCGGCCTACGGCGTTTGCCTTGCGCTGCGCGCCGACGCTTCGACCGAGGCGATGGAGCGTGACGCGGCGATGCTGGCGGCGACGCGCCCCACCGCGATCAACCTCCGCTGGGCGGTCGATCGGATGCTGACCCGGCTGCGCGCCACGCCGGGGCCGGGCCGGGTGGATGCCGCCTACGCCGAGGCGTCGGCGATCGCCGACGAGGATGAGGCGCAAAGCCGGGCGATTGGGCAGCACGGTCTTGCGCTGATCCAGGCCATCGCGGCGCGCAAGCCGGGGCGGATTGTGAACGTGTTGACCCATTGCAATGCCGGCTGGCTGGCGACGGTCGATTGGGGCACGGCGCTGGCGCCGATCTATACGGCGCACAATGCGGGGGTTGCCGTCCATGTCTGGGTCGACGAGACCCGTCCACGGAACCAGGGCGCGTCGCTGACCGCGTGGGAACTCGGCAAGCATGGCGTTCCGCACACGGTGATCGCGGATAACGCCGGCGGTCACCTGATGCAGCATGGCGAGGTGAATTTGGCGATCGTCGGCGCCGACCGGGTGACTCGCCGCGGCGACGTCTGCAACAAGATCGGCACCTATCTGAAGGCGCTGGCGGCGCGCGACAACGACGTGCCGTTCTGGGCGGCCCTGCCATCCTCCACGATCGACTGGACGGTGTCCGACGGCGTGTCAGAGATCCCGATCGAGGAGCGCGCGGCGGCGGAGGTGACCGACATCACCGGGCAACTGGCGGACGGCACGATCGCGACGCTGCGGGTGGCGGCGGCCGGGAGCCCGGCGGCGAACCCCGCCTTCGACGTCACGCCGGGGAGGCTGGTGACCGGCCTCATCACCGAGCGCGGCTGCTGCGAGGCCAGCGCCGCGGGACTGCGCTCGCTGTTCCCCGAGCGGGCGTAACGCGCAGCCATGCAATCGGTTTCGACCGTGCTTTTGCGCTCATGTTCGTTGCGAGCGGTTATTTACCCGCGAATCCGCCTGACTTGGGCGGCCCTGCTGCCGCTGGTCGTTCTGTCGGCATGCGCCACGCCGAAGCCGGCCGCCCAGCAAACCGCAAAACTGGTGCCGTATTCGGACGAGCAGGTGCCGCCGTTCGCCCGCGCCCCCTACGAGCCGTTGGCGCGCGGCGACGTTGTGGCGATCGCCATGCGCGAGTGGCGGATGTTTGGGCAGCCGGTGGACGACGACCCGCCCGGCACGCGGCCGCCGCCGGCACCGCAGGACAAGCCGGAGCGCTGGCCGGGGTTCTGGCAGCGGGTCGGCGAATACTGGTGGTTGGGCGTCAACACCGACAGCCGGGAATCAGGCTGGACCGGCAAGCATGGCGCCGGCGGCATCGAATTCCCCGCGCGGGACGACGCGCGGTATGCCTGGTCGGCCGGGTTTGTGTCCTACGTCATGCGCATCGCCGGCGCCGGTCCGCGCTTTCCCTATAGCGGCAGCCACTCGGACTACATCGACCTCGCGAAGCAGGAGCGATTGAACCCGACCGGCGCCTGGGTGATCGAAGCCATGCGGCCAGATGAATACGCGCCCGCGCCGGGCGATCTGATCTGTACCGGCCGGGGCCGCTCCGCCTCCTTGCGCTACGACGACCTGCCGGCCGGGAAGTTTCCAGCGCATTGCGACTTCGTGGTGGAAACCCGCGTGCCCGGCCAGATCAGCGTGATCGGCGGCAACGTCGATGATGCGGTCACGATGAAGCACGTGCCGGTCACCCCCGACGGCAAGCTGGCCACGCCCGACGGCGTGGTGCTCGACACGCGCTATCCGTGGATGGTGGTGCTGAAGCTGCAGGTGGCGGCGCCGGTGTCCTAGCGCTGGCGCCAGGGGAGGTCTGCCACCTTCCAGCCGGAGTCCGCGCCGCGATGGCCCTCGGCATCCAACTGGCCTTCGAAGCCATCAGCGACATTGTAGACATGCGGGAAGCCAGCTTCGCGCGCAGCCAAGGCGGCGTGCAGGCTGCGGACGCCGCTGCGGCAGATGAAGTAGATGTGGTGGTCCGGGGTCAACTCCGCCTTGCCGAGCTGGGCGACGAAGGCAGTATTCTGTTGCATCGAGGGGTAGACCTGCCAGGCGATCAGCGCCAGCCGCTTGCCCAGCGACGACAGATCGGGAACGCCCACGAAGGTCCATTCGGCGTCGGTGCGGACATCGACAAGCTGGGCGTTCGGGTTCGTCCTCAAGGCTTCCCATGCCTGGGCGGGGGGGACATTCTCGACCATTCTCACGAACTCCGGTTGGATGAAGCAAAGATGACGCAGTCGTATCACGGGACGCGCTGGCAGGAAGACCTTGGGGCGGCCATCGGCCATACGCCTTTGATCAAGCTGCGACGCGCCTCGGCGATGACGAGATGCACGATCCTGGGGAAGGCGGAGTTCATGAACCCGGGCGGCTCGGTGAAGGACCGCGCCGGCCTGTATATCATCACGGATGCGGAGCGGCGGGGCGCGTTGCAATCGGGCGGGACGATCGTCGAGGGCACCGCCGGCAACACCGGAATCGGCCTGACGCTGGTCGGCAACGCGCGCGGCTATCGTTGCGTGATCGTCATGCCGGAGACCCAAAGCCAGGAGAAGATCGACTTCCTGCGCATGATCGGCGCCGATCTGCGGCTGGTGCCGGCCAAGCCGTATCGCGATCCCGGCAATTACGTGCACGTCTCCCGCCGGCTGGCGGAGGAAATCGGCGCGCAGGGGAATGCGATATGGGCCAACCAATTCGACAACCTGGCGAACCGCGAGGGCCATCGAGTCAGCACGGGGGTCGAAATCTGGGAGCAGACTGGGGGCGCGATCGACGCCTTCACCTGCGCCTGCGGCACCGGCGGTACGCTGGCCGGCGTGGGGCTGGCGCTAAAGGAGCGCAAACCGCGCGTGCGGATCGTGCTGGCGGACCCCGAAGGCAGCGGCCTGTACGGCTGGGTGAAGAGCAACGACCTGACTGTCGAGGGCAGCTCGATCACCGAGGGCATCGGCCAGTCGCGCGTGCCCGCCAATCTGGAAGGCGCGCCGATCGACGACGCGGAGCGCATTCCGGATGCCGAGGCCCTGGAGCAGATATTCGACGTGCTGATCCACGAGGGGCTGTCGGTCGGAACGTCGTCCGGCATCAACATCGCGGCGGCGGTGCGGGTGGCGAAGGCGATGGGGCCTGGGCATACGGTGGTGACCGTGCTGTGCGACGGCGGCGCCCGGTATCAGTCGAAACTGTTCAATGTGGGGTTCCTGCGGTCGAAGGGGTTGCCGGTGCCGGGGTGGATGGGGTGAGGTTGGCCGGTTGTCGTCCGAAGAACGTACGAGGCCCTGCCCAGCTTTGGCTGACTCTGCGCCTCGTTGGGCCGTTCAGGAAGGGGCAACGCTTCTGGAAAGCGGCGTTCGCGGCGGGGCGGCAAATGGTCGGCAGGGTGGATGTGGGTCCGACAGCATGCCGAGGGATGATATACTAATTCTTGATGAGGCGAAGGCCGTTTATGTGGTAATTAAGGTCGTTGATGAAGAAGAAAGCGTCAACTTTCCGGTAATTTACAATATACTGCACGTTCTGCGTATCTATCGATACTGCCCCGCAATCAGTGAAAAGCAAGCAGCGATGTCAAAACAAAATGGAGCCGCTATCGCGTTTTTTTTGCGCGTCTCGGCTTATGGTCTTGTGTTGTCCTGCGCCGAGCCGCTATCCGCCCAGGCAGATACTTTGAACCCAGTGGAGTTCTGGAATCAGGAGTTGTTACAAGGAATTCGTAACGACCTGATGTCGCCGACGCAGGCGGCGTATGATATCGCTATCATCGATATTGCGATGTACGACGCCGTAGATGCTTCCACGGGCCTTACGTACAAGCCTTACAACTACACCGGCGCCGCGGTTGCCGGCGCGGATGCGGCTGCCGCGACGTTCTATGCCGGCGAGGACACGGCGCTCAGCCTGTTCACCAGCGCGGCCAGCCAGACCACCTTGAGAAGCGCCGCCACTGCCTACGGCGACATGTTCGGCTATACCACCACGCCGCCTGGCGGCTCAGCGATCCAGTTAGGACAGGCGCTGGGGCAGACGACCGCGACGACAATGCTCGCCCGCAGCGTCTCTGACGGTTCTTTGGCGCCAATGCCCCCCTTTACCGGCAGCACCGCTCCTGGCCAATGGCGCCCGACACCGCCCAACTATGCGAGCGGCGTCACCCCGAACTGGGGCAGCGTCGTGCCGTTCGTTTTGACGTCCGGCAGCGAATTCCGTGCACCTCCGCCTCCGGCACTGGGCAGCGCGGCCTATAACGCTGCACTGCTGCAGGTACAATGCATGGGCGGCACGACGGCACCGAGCGCGAGTGTGTGCGGACAATACGCTGTCGCCCCCGCCCAGAAAGCGGCCAATAACGCCACCGCACTGTTCTGGTCCAACGATGCCAACGGCACGTACAAACCACCTGGCCAATGGATCCAGACGGCGGTTACCATCTCGACCTCGCTCGCTAAACCGCTCAGCCTGCTGCAAGACGCGCGGATGTTCGCCCTGGTCGGCACGTCACTGGGCGACGCAGCGATCGCCGAATGGGACACCAAATATTATTATAATTTCTGGCGACCGGTGACCGCGATCAACGACCCGAAGTACAACCCGAATCCCCCAAGCACGTTCTGGTATCCTGCGGTGAGCGCGGCTGACGATTCCTCACAGCCGGCCACGACGCCAGCCTTCCCGTCTTACGCCTCAGGCCATAGCACGTTCGGCGCGGCGGCCGCGACCGCACTCGCGGATTTCTTCGGGACCGATCAGTTCACCTTCACCGTCGCCTCCGACACCTCGTCGGAGACCAGGACCTACGACAGCTTTTCCTCGGCGGTGCTGGAGGACGGCCTGAGCCGCATCTACGGCGGCTGGCATTTCAGCTTCGACGTCACTGCCGGGATCGATATGGGAACGGAGGTCGGTAACACCGTCTTCGACGATGCCTTTACGCCGGTGCCCGAACCGCCAGCCTATGCCTTGTTCGCGACCGGATTGGTCGGGTTGGTCGCGTTCCGCCGGCGTATTCGCGTTGACGGCCGGCTGGAACAACAGCGGCCCGCCAGCGGTGGCCCTGGCGCGCGCGGCCTGGGCACAGCCCCGAGATGAACTGGCCTGCTTAACCGCTCATAGCGGGACCAGAATGCGGGCCAGCGTGTCGGAACAGGGTGGACCTGGCCCTACCAGCAGCAGTTCTCAATGCGAACGAGTCGCGGTCGCGCGTCATGACCGAGTCCGAAATGTCACAGCTGAGAACGATCTGCCTTTCAAACGCAAATTGGGTGTTCTCAAGGGCGAAGAACTCGGATTCGCT
>Ga0302319_10012170_pt1 | contig 16247 bp, 14 predicted proteins | sample Bog_T0_2_FD_203319 | JGI IMG/M metagenome (GOLD analysis project Ga0302319, IMG submission 203319) | Peat permafrost microbial communities from Stordalen Mire near Abisko, Sweden - Bog_T0_2 | ecosystem: Environmental > Terrestrial > Soil > Wetlands > Peat | place: Sweden: Abisko, Stordalen Mire...
CGAGAGCCTATGCCAGGCTTCGCTATCCTATGTCGGTACCTTCTGCACCGGGGCGGAGCGCAGGCAGGAAGGGGATTTTGTCACCGGGATTTATGCCGGAGGCGGTTTTCAACTGATCCGCCGCAGCGCCTTGCAGGAAATGATTGCCGCTTATCCCGAAACTCATTTCAGCCACGTGCACATCCTGCCTATGTCAGGCACGCGGGCCGACTCTCCTCAAAGCTCAAATCTCTTTGCTCTCTTCGATAGCATCATCGATCCCGAAACCGGCGCTTATCTCAGCGAGGATTATTCTTTTTGCCAGCGCTGGCGAAAACTCGGCGGCGAGATCTGGCTCGACACCGCCAGCCAACTCACTCACTCCGGCCCCTACAACTTCGTCGGCAATCACGCCTCGCGCTTCTTCGGAGTGAAGCCTGGGAATTGACGGCCGTGCGCGGGATGACTCCGAGAAACACCCCGCCGCTCGATCCTGACCCTCACCTTCGTGCACCGCCATGGGTCGCAGATTGCTTCCGCAATCGTGCGCGAAAAGTGCCGACTGAGTTCTGTGAACCAACATCAGTATCCTTCGCCCCGCAGCAGGATGGACCCGTGAGGCCGGGTAAGCCACCCTTGCCGCTTATTCAAGCCCTGCTGGGCAATGCTCTTCTGCACCACCGGGCCGGGCGCCTGACCGAGGCGATGCAAATCTATCGGCAGATTCTGGCGATTGATCGCCATCACGCCGACAGCTTGCATCTGCTCGGCATGATCGCCTATCAGGCCGGAAGTCATCCCCTTGCCGTCGAGATGATCCGCCGGGCCATAGCGATCAACCACAAACAGGCCGCCTATCATTCCAACCTGGGTACCGTCTTGCAATCGCAAGGCCAGCTGGACGAAGCTGCGGCATGTTATGAGCGCGCACTGGCTCTTCAGCCGGAGCTGGCGGAAGCGCACTACAACTTGGGCAATGTCCTCCACGCCCAGCACAAAGACGGGAACAAAGACAATGACAATGACAAAGACAAAGACAAACTCGATAAGGCCGTGGCCTGTTATGAGAACGCGCTGGCCCTGCAGCCCGGCTTGACCGAGGCGCACTATAACCTGGGGAACGCCCTCCAGTCGCAGGACAAGTTGGAGGAAGCGATGGCTTGTTATGAACGGGCGCTGGCGCTGGATCCGGAGAAATACGAAGCCCTCCACAATTTGGGGAACGCGCTCCAGTCTCAGGGCCGGCTGCAGGAAGCGATGGCCTGTTATGACCGCGTCTTAGCCCTTCAGCCTGGTTACGCGAAGGCCCACTACAGCATGGGCTGCGCCCTGCATAACTTGGGCGATGTGGACGGGGCTTTGGTGCGGTACAGGCTGGCTCGGGCCCTGCAGCCAGACTTGGCCGAAGCCGGTTTCAGCCAGTCGCTGGCTCACCTGCTTCTAGGCGACTTCGCCGCTGGTTGGCAGAACTTCGCATGGCGCTGGCAAACCAAAGATCACGACACGCCCATGCGGGCCTACTCGCAACCGCTGTGGACGGGGGAAAAGCTGGCCTCCGGGCGTTTGCTGATCTGGGGCGAGCAGGGTGTCGGCGACGAAATCATGTTTGCGGGACTCATTCCGGATGTGATCCGCGCCGGCCATCGCATCCTGCTGGACTGTGACGCACGGCTCAAGCCTCTCTTCGCCCGGTCTTTTCCCGGCATCGACGTGCTTACCGAACCCAGTTCAGAAAATGAGCCGGGAAACTACCGTGGGCATGGTCCGGGGCCGGAGATCGCTGCGCACCTGCCCAGCGGCAGCTTGCCCGGACTGTTCCGGGCCACCCACGCTGCTTTCGCTGCCACCACGTCGCCCTACCTCACCGCCGATCCCGGGAAACGAGAACAGTTTCGCTCTCGCTATGCCGATGCCGGCAAAAGATTGGTCGGGCTGGCTTGGCATACCAACAGCCGGAAGACGGGCCGCTGCCGCTCCATCGACCTCTCGACGTTCGCTCCCTTGTTCGCACGGCCCGGCTTCCGATGGGTGAGCCTGCAATATGGGGACTACGACACGTTGCAGAGTCAGGCAGCGGCCGCGACGTCGCCCATCCTCATCGACCGTTCCGTCGATCAGTTCTCCAGCATCGATACCTTCGCAGCCCAGATTGCGGCCATGGACCTGGTAGTAACCATAGATAATTCCACGGCACATTTGGCTGGCGCGCTCGGCGTTCCCACCTGGGTACTGCTGCCGTTCGCTCCCGACTGGCGTTGGCTGCAGGCGCGCGAGGATAGCCCCTGGTATCCCACTTTGCGCCTCTTCCGGCAGACCCGGCGCGATGACTGGCAATCCGTGATGCAAAAAGTACACATCGCCTTGGGATTCTTGCCTGGAAGATCGGCATTCTTTGCCCAGCCTGCAATCTTGTAAGGCTGCGATGCGGGCGCAGCTTGCCCCGGTCCCGAGGGACGCCTGGGCTAAGCCCAGTCCGAAATGGCGTTGCCCGCTTCCTGCGAAGCGGTCCGCTTTTTTTGTCTGTTCCCACCGCCTGGCTGATTTTTCCGCTGCGCATCTTCCTGGGAATCTTCTTGCTGCGAGCCCTCGTGCCCCTCCAGGCTAACGATGTAAGCTTCCCCAGACTCAGCCTCACCCGCCAGCTCTGAGGCTAACTCCGACAATTTCTTCCGGGTGCGCGCGGCTTCCCGCTTGGCAGCCGCTTTGTGCGCAGAATAAAGCGCATCCAGTTGGGCATTGCCGTTGATTGGGCCGGCATGGACGTGCATCGGCGGGATCCTTCCTGAATGGTTCCCGTGCACTCTCCATGCCGAACCGCGCCCGCGAACTCGCCCCGGCCCTTAAGTGCGCTGACTCCCTACTCCGGTTTAGAATGTCTCGCCGTGGTGAACATGCAATCGAGGATCGTCGCCGCACTCATTCACGCCACGAAAAACCGGAAGCTTAGTAAGGCCAATGCTTGCCGCTGCACCCTGTATCATTCTTAACGGAGCCTACTCGACCTTGCCCCTGACCCGCCGCGAATTTGCCCACTCCGCCCTGCTCGCGGGCGTGGCCGCCGCACTGCCCGCCGGACTGTTCTCCGCCTGCAGCGTATCGTCCCATGCGCCGCGCACTGCGGCTTCCTCGGCCCTGGCCACACCCCATGCCCGGCAGTCTGACGCCAGTGCGGAAATCTCTTTTCCCAGGAATTTCTTCTGGGGCGCATCCACCGCCGCCTACCAGATCGAAGGCGCATGGAAAGAAGATGGCAAAGGCGAATCCATCTGGGACCACTTCGCGCACACTCCCGGCAAAATCAAAAACCGCGACACCGGCGACGTAGCCTGCGACTCCTATCACCTCTGGCGCGAAGACCTCGCGCTGCTGCGCGCCATGAATTTGAATAGCTACCGCTTCTCCATTTCCTGGCCGCGCCTGCAACCCAACGGCTTCGGCGCCGCCAATGCCAAAGGCGTCGATTACTACAGCCGCCTCGTCGATGCTTTGCTGGAAGACCGCATCCGCCCCTTCGTCACGCTCTACCACTGGGACCTGCCGCAGGCTTTGGAAGACGCCGGAGGCTGGCCCCATCGCGATACCGCCTCCCGCTATGCCGATTACGTCGATGTCGTCGCCCGTGCTCTCGGCGACCGCGTTTCCGACTGGATATTGTTCAACGAACCCCTGGCCTTCACCTTCAACGGTTATCTCAATGGAACCCACGCGCCGGGGCGCACGAGCCTGATCGACTTTCTGCGTGCCTCCCACACCGTAAACCTGGCGCAGGGCGCGGGCTTTCGGGCCTTGAAGAGCGTCCGGCCAACAGCGCGCGTGGGCACGGCGTTCAACATGTCGCCTTGTGAACCGGCCACCAACTCGGAACCGGATCGGTTGGCCGCTGAACGCTGTCACGCCATGACCAACCTCTGGTTCCTTGCACCCGCGCTGCAGGGACGCTATCCCGAAGCGCTCGCGTTTCTTCCCGAAACCGCCATGCGCATCCAGTCCGGGGACCTCGAGAAGATGCGCGCCCCGCTGGATTTCATCGGCATCAACCTTTACTACCGCACCATCGCCTCCGCCCCGGGGGCGCTGGAGCGGCTGGCCCACCTGCAGCAGTGGCTGCTGCCGGCAAAAATGGAGAGCGGCCGGCAAGGCGCGAAAACCGGCATGGGCTGGGAAGTTTGGCCGCCAGCGATGTATGAGATCGTCACCCGCATCACCCGCGACTTCAACCGCCCGCAGATCGAAATCACCGAGAGCGGCTGCGCCTATCACGACGCTCCCGACGCGAACAGCGCGATTAACGATACGCTCCGTATCGAATATCACCGCAGCTATCTGCAGGCGCTGGCTGCCTCGATCGCCGATGGCGCCGACGTCCGCGGCTATCACGCCTGGAGTTTGCTCGACAACTTCGAGTGGGCCGAAGGCTTCAGCCAGCGCTTCGGCCTGACCTACGTGGACTTCCAAACCCAGCAGCGCACCCTCAAACAATCCGGCCGCTGGTATGCCAAAGTTGCGGCAGAGAATCGCGTAGAGCGGAGTTGAGGTGTGGGAGACAGATGGATTGTGGGCCGGGAGAATTGTGTGGGACCGGGTCTATTTAGACCGGTCGCAGCCCGCAGGGCCGCGCCTTTCTGGCCACGAGCACAGCCCTCTACTTTGCCGGCTCCGCCATCTTCAACCGGTCCCGCTCCTCGGCCAGCTTCCGCTGCAGCGCGGGATTCACCAACGCGACCGGCACATCCATGTCTCCCACCTTGAACTCGGTTGGGTCGAACGTGGCATAGCCATCCTTCTGGCCCATGTGCCCGGAGATCGTGACCCACACGTCCTTGCCGCCAATCTCCGTCAGAAACTGGCCATGGACCGTATCTCCGTCGTAGGTCACCTTCTGATCTTTAATGTTGGGCGTGCTACTGCCCACGGCTGAGTCGGGCGTAAGCCCCGCCCCGCCCAGCATTTGGCTGATTGCGGCGCTAATCTCCTGAGAGTTGACCTGCGGCTCTGACTTCGATGCAGGCAAAGCCTGCGCGGGTTGGGGCACGGCGGAATATCCGCTGCTGGTCTGGGATGCCGGCGTCGGCTGCGGTGCCGCCAAGTCTCGCTGGTCCACTCTTGGGTTAAATGATGGTCCGCTCGCGGATGAAGCGCTGCCCGCAACCCCGGCCGGAACCTGCGCCGGTTGCGCCACCGGAGGCTGCTTCTTCAACATCAAGCCAATGGCCACCAGCAACGCCACCAGCGTGGCAACGCTAATGATGCGGTCAAGCGTGGGTTTCATGAGAGGCCAAGCTCATCCTACCCGCGCAGAGCGTAGAAATGAGATTACGTCAGTCACATGGAGCGCTGGGATTAGTCCAATTTCTTGTTCAGCAACTCATTGACTAACTGCGGATTCGCCTGGCCCTTCGACGCTTTCATCACTTGCCCAACGAAGAAGCCGAGCATGGTCTTCTTCCCTGCACGATACTGCTCGAGTTGCTTGGGATTTGCGGCCACAACTTCGTCGATGATCTTCTCCAGCGCGGAAGTGTCGGAAGACTGCTGCGGGCGGCCTTCTTCGTCGTAGACTTCGAGGAAATCCTGGTTGCGCTCGAAGCAAAGGTCGTAAAGATCTTTGAGCATCTTGCCGGAGATGGCGCCGCTCTCGACCAGATCGGCGGACGCGGCCACGCCTTTCATCGAAATCGGTGACTGCTCAATCTCGGCGTTCCGCGCCTTGAGCCGGCCCAGCAACTCGCTCTGAACTAAGTTCGCCACGCGCTTGGGATTCTTCGCCGCCTTCGCCGCCGCTTCGAACTGATCGGCCAGCGACTTGGAAACCGTCAGCACCTGCGCGTCGTATTCGGTCAACCCAAAATCGTGTACGAACCGCGTGCGGCGCGCTTCCGGCAACTCGGGCAGAGTCTGCGCAATCTCGGCCTTCCACTTTTCGTCGACCACCAGCGGCAGCAAGTCAGGTTCGGGGAAGTAGCGGTAGTCGTGCGCCTGCTCTTTCGAACGCATGCTATAGGTCTTGCCCTCGTGCGAGTTGTAGAGGCGCGTCTCCTGTACAATCTTGCCGCCGCCTTCGATTACCTCGATCTGGCGCGCAATCTCATACACCAGCGCCTCGCGGATGAAGCGGAACGAGTTCACGTTCTTGATCTCGGCCTTCGTGCCCAACTCTTTTTGTCCGCGCGGGCGCACGCTGACGTTGGCGTCGCAGCGCAGCGATCCCTCCTCCATGTTGCAGTCGCTCACGCCGGTGTAGAGGATGATCTCCTTCAGCCGCGTCAGGTATTCGTAAGCTTCGTCGGGCGTGGCAATGTCGGGCTCGCTGACAATCTCGATCAGCGGCACGCCGGTGCGGTTGAGGTCGATGGCCGTCTTCTCGTCGGAGTCAGGAAAGCCCTCATGCAGGCTCTTGCCCGCGTCTTCTTCAAGATGCACGCGGGTGATGCCGATTTTCTTCCGAATTGGATGTTGCTCTTCTCCGCGTCCTCTGCGGCGTTCCTCAGCGGTCTCTGCGGTTAAAGGCTCTAAGGCTTGCACTTCAATAAATCCATGCTCGGCCAGCGGCTTGTCGTATTGCGAAATCTGGTAGCCCTTGGGCAGGTCGGGATAGAAGTAGTTCTTGCGCGCGAAGATCGATGTTTCATTGATGCGGCAGTTCAAAGCCATCGCCGCCCGCGTCGCGAACTCGACCGCCTTGCGGTTCAGCACCGGCAACGCTCCGGGCATGCCGAGGCACACGGGACAAACATTCGTGTTGGGCGCAGCGCCGAAGCGCGTGGAGCAGGAGCAGAAAATCTTCGACGCCGTCAAAAGCTGGACGTGAACTTCGAGTCCGATCACTGGCTCATAGGTTGGGGCAGCTACTGTCGGCATGGTGGGATTATAAGGCAGTGGCCAGTGGTCAGTGGCTAGTGGTCAGAACCCCGGATCTCGGTGCGAAAAATTTGCGGATCGATCTCGCTAAAATATCTGGAATCAGTTAGTTACGAGCTTCGATCTGCGTCGAATCCGGCTAAAATCTTGAAAGGAAAAGACTTGCTTGTAAAATCTTCCATTCAAAGGACTTAGGTGGCCGGATCTTCGCGAATAGCCGCAAACTTGAATGCCTAGACCGTAAAATATTGCATTCACGGGAGTTATCTGGTTGCTATTCTGATTTCAAAGATCGAATGCTTATAGAGATATGGTTGCAGAGTTGGAATTCGGAGTCAAGGGAAATCTTCCAACGACTTCCTACTATGTGGTATATACTACCTAGTGGTATACATCGAAACGAAGGCGTTCACCGCGCGACTGCACCGGCTTGCGGGAGCATCTGCGTTGGACGTGCTTACTTCGATTCAGGCCGACCTCATCAAAGACCCCGGGCGCGGGGACCTGGTGCAGGGGCTGGGAGGAGTTCGCAAGGCACGATGCTCGAATCCGGCACGGGGTAAGGGAAAGCGGGGCGGATTCCGATATTTATTTCTGTACTTGGAGCATCGCAGCCACATTCATCTTCTTTACCTTTTGGATAAGGATGAGCAGGAAGATTTGTCGAGGGACGAACGCAAAGTTCTGCGGGCATGGGTAAGTGAGATTAAGGGGTCAAGAGGGGAGCAGCGAATTCAATGAGAGCCAAGGGAGCAATGAAGAAGGTTCGGATTTTTGAGGAACTTAAGCAGGGCTTATCGGACGCGCTCGACTACGAGAACGGAAAGAAGACCACTTTGCGGGTGAGCCAGTTGCCGCCTCCGCCCAAGCCGCTGACTCCTGGGCAGATTCGCGCGATCCGGCAGTCGTTCAACGTGAGCCAGGCTGGGTTCGCGCGAATTATTAATGTCAGCGTCAATGCGGTGGAGAGTTGGGAGCAGGGAGTGCGGCGACCGCGGGAGGCTACTTTGAAGCTGCTGGCTGTTGCGGAGAAGCATCCGGAGGTTCTGCTGGCGAGCGAGTAGACGACTCCGCCGGCGGGTAATCGGCGGCACCCCCCGCCGGGACAGGACTGCACTCTCGTGGAGGTTCTTAGACTATGTCGAGCAATGATGCGCCAACCCCTGGAAATAAGTTTGACAACGAACTGATCGAGCTATCCGGTCAGATCGCAAAGTCTGGTCTGGACCGAATCTTTATGCATCTGAGGGATGCTCGTGAGGCCTTGCGCGCCGCCGATAGACCTGTGATGGCGAAAGCGACAGTCGTCCTTGCCTCGGCAGCGCTTGAATCGAACCTTGCCCATTTGACCTTGCGTGCTCAGGCATTCGCTGCGGCGCGGCCTCACATTTATGAACGTGAACAAGTTGAGTATCTGTCTGGGAAGAAGACTATTGTCACAGATCGTGGTGTCCTGAAGGATGTCGCCCTTCGACAAACCTTGGAGGAACGATTGCAGGTTGTGCCGGATCTTTTGGCCCGGGCTATCCACCGCAGATATGCTCTGCCGAAGGGTTCGCCCGCGATTCGCAAGCTCCAGCGCACGATAGAACTGCGCGACAGTATCATCCATCCGCGTTGGGATAAATATCTACCGAGCGTTTCCGCAATGGAAGCGGCCCAGGCGGTAGACGCGGTAGAGCTGTACCTCCAGTCCGTCCGGGCACAGCTCCATCCCTATTTGGTGGGCTACATCGGGGCTCTTCTCACGGTCCGAGGATCCGACAAGCACGACGTGGCAATAGGGCACCGCACTGCAGACAGGCGAGTGTCGAAGTCAGGCTTTACCACCATGACAGGCGTGGGCATCGCTGAAGTCTTAGTCCATGAGTGGGTAGACATGGTGATGGTCTGCGGCTTCGCTTTCGAAGGCGGGTGTGAAGGTGACTCCGCAGGGAGCCTCTTAACGCGGGTCGCGCTCGTCTTGCTCTTCGCTGGATTGGATGCGCAGCTATCCATTGTCGCTCAATGGCGGCCCCACGACGAGTCCCTAACCTTCCACGAAGCCGAGCGCAATTTTCTGAAGGAGAACATCGTGGGGATTGGAGAGGACGGAGAGATTGAAACCGAGGAGGATCGGCAGAGTTTCAAAGAGCGAATCGTCGCCGTGCCCACGATCCTAGCTAGGCGAGTGGAGGGTCGAGAGATAACCATCGATCTTGGGAGCCAATGGGGTGCGCAACTCCAAAAATCGTATCTTCTGCGCAACGCGGTCGTGCATGCACCACCCGATAGACCTTTAGAGCGCGTCAGTCTATTGGAGCTCCGAACTGCTGCGGCTGCTGTTCGCTCCTACTTCGAGGAACTCGTGAGGCAGGCCCCTGAGACGTTCAAGGCACAAATTGAATTACTGCGCGTCTTCGAGATACCCGATGAGGCGGGGCTTGAGGCGATAATCAAGGCTGAGAAGATCCGATGGAGTGAGCTAAATTCCCGCTTCGGAGGGAGGTAACCCTTACGCAAAGAACGCGGCAAGGACGGTTGTCACCTCAGAACACCTGGGTCTTGACCACTTTGCCGTTCTCGAAGCGGACTACCCAGCGGTGGCCGCTTTTCAGGTAGAACCAGGTTTCTTTCAGGTTGGTGGCGTCGACGTCGTCCACTTTTTTCTGGTCGGGCTCGCCGAAGCTCATGAGGACCATTTCGTAGGTCATGTTTTCGACCACGGTGTGAGCTTCGATGGCAGTGCGAAGGTCGGCGGGCATGTCTTTTTCCGAGAGCTTCTGCTCGATGCGGCTTATGTCGAGCAATCTTGACATGAACCTGAGAATGTTTTGCGGGGCGATGTCGGTGTCGTTGAGGTCCTTCTGATATTTCAGATTGAGGCGCGAGCCGCCTGCGCGTTTGTAGGATGCTCCGACTTTGTTGGCGTGATTGCTGCCGCGGCGGCCTTCGCCACCGCCTTCGAGGTGGATTTCGATTTTGTCGCTGTCGATTTTGACGTTGGTGATGGTGACCCATTCGTCGCGCTCCACGCCTACGCCCTTGGACTTGAGCCACTTGGTCATTTCTTCCAGATCGACGCCGCGGTCATCGAGGCGCTTGTTCGAGAGCGGGATGTAATAGACATCCACGCCGTCTTTGTAGGCGGGCAGATCGACCAGCGCTCTTACGTCTTTTCCCAGCAGCAGCGTGGTCAACTGGTCCTGCGCGGCTTTTGAGGTGGAGGCTTGCGCGCCGCTTAGCAGCGCGATGGCGAGAGCGGGCAGCGCGGCCCAGGAAATCCAGCGGTTCCGTTTGCGCATTTCATCTCCTCGCGTTCCCAGACTTAGGTTGAATTCAGTCGAATCGATGACGATAAATGTTAGACAGGAACATGGTTCGCGTAAATGGCTCCTCCGTGCAAGTCGGCACGGTTCATTGACGCCGAATGATGCCTTTGCGGGCGGGGGATTGTCAAACTAGGTTTAGGTCGGTTGCGGTGCAGTTTGGCTTACGCGTTAGGCCGGTTAAGCGGGAGATCCTTCGCTACGCCTGAAAACCGGCTGCGCTCAGGATGACAACCGACGTGTAATAGAGCGAACTGCACCACTACCTTTAGTTCTTTGGTGGGGTCAGGTACTTGTCCATGGGGATTTCGAAGTACATCAGTTCGGTGCCTTTGGCGTCGTTGACGCCGCTTACGAAGAGGCGGGCGCCGGCGAGCGGCGCGGGGATGTCTTGCACGTCGAAGAAGAGGAAGCCGGATTGCGTGGTGTGAGGCTCCACGGCTTTGGCGGCGAATTGCGAGGAGTCGATCTGGTCGCGCTCTTTCTGGCTGATGGTGCCTTTCACTTCCTTCTGCGGGATGGGGAGCGGGATTTTGTTCAGGTTGGCGCGGGGATTGGTGAGGCGGCGGTAGATGTCTTCGGGAGAAGCGGGCGTGAGTTTGTCGCGACTGGCGGTGGTGAGCGTGATCTGCAGGTTGGCGATGGAGATGGGCTGGGCGCCGTCGTTGGTGACGACGAAGAAGATGGGGAGGAAGCCGTGGTCGCGGAAGTTGACGGAGAACAGTTTCGCTTTGTCGGGAGTGTCGTAGGGATCGGCGGCGATGGCGACGTGCTCGTCGGTGTGGTCGTCGTGCGCGGGATAGGTTTTAGCGGGGTGGGCCGCGGGTTTTACGAAGTCTTTGGCGGCGAGGCAGACGGCGAAGGCGGCGATGGTGGAGGAGACGACGAGCACTTGTGAGAGCCCTATTTTCAACGGCGGCATGCTTCCGATTATAGTTGCAAACCACAGTCCGGTTCGGCGACAGAGCTTGGACAGCCAAAATCTTCAACCACTCAGGACACTAAGTTACACAAAGGTTTTAGAATGGCTGCCTTGATCTCTTCCCTCTACAGCTTTCTCTACAGCATGGCGCTGGCGGCGGCGATAGTGGTGAGCCTGCCGTACTGGCTCTGGCAGATGGTGCGCCACGGCAAATACCGCAAGGGGATGGCGGAGAGGCTGGGGCGGGTGCCGGCGGAGATTCGGTTGCCGGGGCGCGACGAGCGGGTCATCTGGATCCACGCGGTTTCGGTGGGCGAAGTGCTTGGAGTCGCGGGGTTGGTGGAAGAACTGCAGCGACGTTGCCCACAGCATAAGATTTTTATTTCAACGACTACCGATACTGGGCAGGCGCTGGCGCGAAAGCGGTTTGGCGAGGAGAATGTTTTTTATTTTCCGATGGATTTCGGTTTCGCGATTCGGCCTTACTTGAAGGCGCTGCGTCCGCGGATGGTGGTGATGGCGGAGACGGAGTTCTGGCCTAACTTTATTCGGATGGCGCATGTCCGAGGGGCGCGGATTGCGGTAGTGAATGCGCGCATCTCGGACCGGTCGTGGCCAGGGTACCGGCGTTTTCGGGGATTGTTGCGCAGGCTGCTGGGGAATGTGGACTTGTTTTTAGCGCAGACGGAGGAAGATGCGACGCGGCTGCGGGATATTGGAGCGGCTGCGGAGCGGGTGCGAGTCACGGGGAATCTGAAGTTCGATATGGCTGCGCCGGATCCGCCGGCGATTGTGGAGAGCTTACAGAAAGCTTTCGCTGTGAGCAGTGCGGGGCCGGTGCTGGTGTGTGGCAGCACGGTGGAGGGAGAAGAGCCGCTGCTGTTGAAGGCGTTCGAGAATGTGCTGATGCCGCATCCGCGGGCGGTGATGATTCTTGCGCCGCGGCATCCGGAGCGGTTTGCGGTTGTGGCGGCGCGGATGGAGCAGATGTCGATGCGCTATTGCAGACGCTCCGAGTGGAACGGGGAAGCTGCGCCGGGCGGAGTTTTGTTGCTGGATACGATTGGAGAGTTGAGTGCATTGTATGCTCTGGCTGACGTAGCCTTTGTGGGCGGAAGCCTGGTGTCGCGGGGCGGACACAATATTCTTGAACCGGCGCGGCATGGCGTCGCCATTGTGGTGGGGCAGCACACGGAAAATTTTCGGGACATGGTGAATTTGTTTCAGAGTCGCGATGCGGTGAGGATTGTGGGTCCGGCGGAGTTGGCGCTGGTGTGGCTGGAGTTGCTGGGTAATGAAAGGGAGCGGCGAGCGTTGGGGCGGCGGGCCGCCGAAACTGCGCGCTTGCAGATGGGGGCAACGGTGCGGACCGCCGATGCGTTGCAGGAGTTGCTGGCGCGGCCATGAACTGGAATCCTTTGTCGGCGATTTATGGCGGCGTAGTTGCGGCGCGCAATCGGATGTACGAGAGTGGGGTGCTGAGGTCGCGTGGGCTGCGCGGAGCGGTGATCAGCGTGGGGAATTTGTCGACGGGAGGATCGGGAAAGACTCCGTTCGTTATTTTGCTGGGGGAGTTGCTGAAGGCGCGCAGCATCAAGTTCGATGTGCTTTCGCGCGGGTATGGACGGAGGACTCGCGGCGTGTTGCTGGTGGATCCCAGCGGGCTGCCGCGGGATTTTGGGGATGAGCCTTTGCTCATGGCAAGAAAGTTGCTGGCGCCGGTGGTGGTTGGGGAAGATCGTTATGAGGCGGGAAGGTTTGCGGAGTCGCGATTTGGGGCGCAGATTCATTTGCTGGATGATGGGTTTCAACATCGCGGGCTGGCGCGGGATTTCGATATTGTGCTGGTGACGCCAGAGGACGCGCGGGGACGTCTGCTTCCCGCCGGGCGGCTGCGGGAGCCCTTGGGAGCCTTGCAGCGGGCGGATGCAGTGGCGCTCACGAGTGGTGCGGCGGCGGAATCGTTTCCCTCCGCGGGTAAGATGGTGTGGCGGGTGCGGCGGGGGATTGTGACGGGGAACGTAACGCAGGATGTTCCGTCCCGGCCGTTGGTGTTTTGCGGGATTGCGCGGCCGCAGAATTTTCTGCTGCAGTTGCGGGCGGCGGGCATCGATCCGGTTGCGGAGGCGTTCTTTCGAGATCATCACGCCTACACCGAGCGCGACGTCCACGACTTGCTGCAACTCAGCCAGCGCAGCGAGGCGGGCGGTTTTATCACCACAGAGAAAGATGCGGTGAACATGGGCGGCTATCTGAATGCGCTGGCGCCGCTGGCGGTGATGCCGGTGAAGATGGAACTGGCCGATGCGGGTAACGCGATGGAGACCATGCTGCGCGTGATCGAGGAGCGGCGGCGCCGTGCGTGAGAGAATGCGTGACGACGGGATAAGGAAGCGAACCGAACGCGCGATTCTTGTGTGGCAAAGAACGCGACACTTGGCGCGGCTCGCCCAGATCTTTCGCCCCCCAAAAAGCGCGCGCCTCAGGATGACAAGAACAATCCGATGACGAAACATTTGAAGGAAGCGGAGCGGCTGCGGAAGATTGTCGAGGCCTTCTCCAAGGTCACGATTACCGTGCTGGGGGATCTGGTGGCCGACGAGTTCGTGTACGGAGAAATCTCGCGGGTGTCGCGCGAAGCGCCGGTGCTGATCCTGAAACATCGCGAACGCACGGTAGTGCCGGGCGGCGGGGCCAATGCGGTGAATAATCTGGCGGACCTGGGAGTGAACGTGCTGCCGGTGGGGGCCATCGGCGACGATGAACCGGGGCGGTTGCTGCTGAAGTTTTTTCGGCACAAGCGCATCCCGGTGAGCGGCGTGCTCAAGGACAAGAGTTATACGACCGTCACGAAGACGCGCATTCTTGCGGGCATGACGCACAATTCGCGGCAGCAGGTGGTGCGGGTTGATCGCGAGCCGGAGCATCCGCCGAACCAGCATTTGACGCGCGAGTTGTTTTTGGCGGCGCGGGAGTATTTACATGCGTCGGATGCGTTGCTGGTTTCCGATTACGGATATGGATCGGCGAGTCCGGCGATTGTGAATGCATTGCGGCAGGCGGGGCGGAGGAGGGTTGTACTGGTGCCGCTGATTCTGGATTCGCGCTACCGGCTGCTGGAATATTCGGGCGCCACCGCGGCCACGCCGAACGAGCCGGAAGTGGAAGCAGCGCTGGGCACGGGCATTGGGCAGGACTGGGAGAAGTTGAAAACGGCCGGGCAGCAGGTGATGGAACGGATGAAGCTGCAGTCGCTGCTGATTACGCGGGGGCGCGATGGCATGGTGGCCTTCGATCAGGGGCGCGCGCCGGTGGACATTCCGATTTATGGGTCGGACGAAGTGGCCGATGTGACGGGCGCGGGGGATACCGTGATTGCGGCGTTCAGCGCGGCCCTGGCGGCGGGGGCGACCACAGAAGAGGCGGCGCAGTTGGCCAACTACGCGGGTGGGATTGTGGTGATGAAGCGGGGGACGGCGACGGTGTCGCGCGAGGAATTGTTGAGCGCGATTGAGAAAGCACCGCCGGCGACGCGGGATCACTGAGGGCGCAAAGAAAACCTTCAACCACGGAGGACACGGGGGATCACGGGGTAAGGCCATTGCTTGTAGGAGTTATGAACGAAAACAAAATCCTGAGTCGCCTCAAGTTGGCTCACTGCGTGGCAGAGTGGCGGCGCGCGGGCGAGCGCATCGTGCTGGGCAACGGCAATTTCGATTTGCTGCATGTGGGGCATGTGCGCTATTTGCGCGGGGCGAAGGAGTTGGGTGGGAAGCTGGTGGTGGCGATCAATTCCGATGAGTCGGTGCGGGCGCTTAAGGGAGTGGGGCGTCCGGTGATGCCGGCGGAGGAACGGGCCGAGATTGTGGCGGCGCTTGCCGATGTGGATGCGGTGGTGATTTTCCCGGAGCTCGACGTGCGGGCATTGATTCGCGAGATTCGTCCGGATATTCAAGCGAAGGGGACCGATTACACGGTTGACTCCGTGCCCGAGCGCGATGCGGTTGCGGAGTATGGCGGGCGGGTGGCGATTGTGGGCGATGCGAAGGACCATTCCACCAGCGAGATTCTGCGTTCGCATCCGGGGCTCAAGCCTTGAGTTCCGAGACGGCTGGTCTCGATATTATTTCCGCAAGAAGGATCGAGCGTCTGCTGATTGTGCGGCTCAGCGCCATGGGAGACGTGATCCACACGCTGCCCGCGCTGTATGCGCTGCGCGCGGCGTTTCCGCAGGCGCATATCGGCTGGCTGATTGAGGAGCGGTGGGCGGAACTGCTGTGCGCGCCGGGGGCTTCGCGGCGGGGCGCGCGGTCTGGGTTGCGGCCGCTGGTGGATGAAGTGCATGCCGTAGATCTGAAGGCCTGGCGGAAGTCTTTGTTTTCGATTTCTACTTGGCAACGCGCGGCCACGGTCTGGAACGATGTGCGGGATGCGGGTTACGAGGTGGCCGTGGATTTGCAGGGGGCGATGCGGTCGGCGGTGCTGGCGCGGTTGTCGGGGGCGGGCGTGGTGTATGGGGCGGCGGAACCGCGGGAATCTCCGGCAAGTTTGTGGTACACGCGGAAAGTGGTGGCGCATGGGCGGCACGTGATTGAGCAGAATCTTTCGGTCGCTGAGGCGATCGCCCAAGAAAAGGTGGCTGTGCCTCGTGTCGAGTTTCCTATTGATCCTTTTCCGGTTGATCTTCAAGTGGAAGATCGTATCGCGCGAGACCTGGCACAGCATGGTGCCGGGGAGTTTGCCCTGCTTAATCCGGGGGCGGGGTGGGGCGCCAAGCGATGGCCGGCGGAGCGATACGGCGAAGTGGCACGCGGGCTGGCGCAGGCGGGGCTGTGCCCGTTGGTGAATTACGGGCCCGGCGAGGAAGATCTTTTTCGCGCAGTGTTGGCGGCGAGCGGAGGCAGGGCCCGGCCGACGAAAGGTTCAATCACGGAATTGATTGCATTGACGCGGCGGGCGCGGATTTTCATTGGCGGCGACACGGGGCCGCTGCATCTGGCGGCGGCGTTGCGGGTCCCGGTGGTGGCGATTTTCGGGCCGACCGATCCGGCGCGCAATGGACCTTACGGAACGCGGCGTATCGTATTGCGGAGCGCGGAGAGCGTTACGTCGCATGCGCGGCGGGCGGAGGCGGAGGAAGGGATGTTGGGGATTGGGAGTGAGGCGGTGTTGAGGGCGGC
>Ga0302319_10012171_pt1 | contig 16246 bp, 14 predicted proteins | sample Bog_T0_2_FD_203319 | JGI IMG/M metagenome (GOLD analysis project Ga0302319, IMG submission 203319) | Peat permafrost microbial communities from Stordalen Mire near Abisko, Sweden - Bog_T0_2 | ecosystem: Environmental > Terrestrial > Soil > Wetlands > Peat | place: Sweden: Abisko, Stordalen Mire...
CGCACATGCCAGCAAAGGCTGCTGAGTAATTGACAGAATGGTGTAATCGTGATCGTCACAGAGTGATTTCAGCATCTCTGAGACCTTTGGTAGCCGGTCGGAGGACACGTTGTTAAAAGCCTCGTCCAAGACGATCAATTTGTTCAGTTTGAACCGCTGGATCATGATCACTCTGAGTAGGAAGGATATCACATTGACCACACCTCCGCCCATTGTATCGATTGGGGGTCCGATCACATCCCCCTCTTGGACCATGAGACGGTATGAGTCACCCCTGGCCCCTTCCTTCCGTTCGATCACAAGTTGGATATCTTGGTTAAAAACCAGCTTCAGCCCGTCTGACACAATGGACTCTACCTTGCCAATGCCGTTGGCGCTGATGACCTGAATGGCCTTGTCGATGATGCCCAAAGCCTTCGTATTCATGACTTTCTGGGCTTCCAGGTCATCAATTTTGGCTTGGTTACGTTGAAGAATGGTCTGTTCGGTGAGCAGACCGGAGCGCACAGATTCGAATTGAGAGTTGAAGTCCATCTAACCTATTACTCGAAAATTGGTTAGAACGTGTCCCTGTACCCCCCACAGCGAAGTTGGGCACTCCCATCGCTGCTCCCCCACTGAACATAGCTGTTCTCTAACATCATCATTTCCCTTATCGCCCACGGTCCCTTCACACTAGAAGAGCCATTGCAACTAAGATAGAGAGGAGCAGTGAGGTAGGAGGAGTAACTTGAGCTAGGTGCGGCCCAGATACCTTGTCCTCCGGAGAAGATGCCGTAAATCCCTAGGTCTATTTCTATTGCAGAAGGTGGAACACAGACGCCCTTTACTGGCACAGATGCTCCAGAGGTTACTCCGGAGGCTATGACAAGTGGGGATGGTAAGTTTGTCCCAGGGGTGACCACATAAGTTGTGCGATCATTAATCTGTAATATGGAGAGGGGGAAGGCGTTAGTAGTACTGTCCGTAAGGAAGGTGCCCACCCTGGCAGAGTAGACAAAGGGTAAGGGTAAGACTGGTGTAGTCCCGGCGGAAGTGGCCAGAGCAGCAGCGCTGTAATCATCAGAAATAACATAAACATCATAGAAAGTAGAGGAGTAGAGGGTGGTATTCGAGTCTCTCCCGTTTACCCCAGAGGAGGCAGAGTTTAACACTACGGAATTGGCACTAAGAACTACAGGAACATAGGAAGAGGAGGCAACCACCAGCTGCTTGAAGGAGATGTATACGTTGCTATTAGTCCCGGTGGTATAAATTTTGAGTGCACTACGAGCACCCTGAACCCCCATACTGGGTCCGACCACACCCTGAGCCCCAGTGGGTCCAGTGTACCCAGTAAGGCCGGTGGCTCCGGTGGGTCCGGTGTAACCAATGGCTCCGGTGGGTCCGGTGGGTCCGGTGTAACCAGTATAGCCACTCTGCCCGGTAAGACCAGTAAGACCAGTAAGGCCAGTCAAACCTGTCATTCCAGTAAGGCCAGCTGCTCCAGTGGGTCCAGTATAGCCACTCTGTCCGGTCAACCCTGTCAACCCTGTGGCTCCGGTCAATCCGGTCTTGCCAGTCTGTCCCTGAGCCCCAGTGGGTCCAGTTGAGCCGGTTGCCCCCACTACACTGGAACCAACAAAGAACTTATTTTGAGTCTTATCATACACAAACTCATAGCACCCACCCGCTACCATATCATTTGGGTGCGGGGTAGAGCCATCTGAGCGAACAATGGCGATTGCCCCAGTACCTACATTCAACGTGCAGGCCCCAGTGATGGTGTTCTTCACCACTACACTGAAACTCATGCCATCGTAAAGTTTGGTAACGATAGGTTTGGTTGTAATCACTAAAGCATTTAGTAAACCTGTGTCCTGAACATGTCTCAAGGCTCCAGATACCAAGCCGCCCCAAGAAGCCCAATTGGTGCCATCAGGACCACTAACATTGGGGTCCACAGCGGTTCCGTCTTCAATGCAGGCAAACTCATAGCCTAAATCATTTGTCGTCAAAACTGCCCCAATGGGGTAACCAATCGTATTGGCAAAATTCGAGTCATACCACCAATAGCCACCACAATTAGTCCAGACTTGAGATGCAGTTATAAAATTGAAAATACCATTAAAGTCTGGTCCCGTAGGGGGCTGTCCACCAAAGGCGATAGGTTGCATCGTAACCTGGGGAAAACCGTCATGGGTGGAGGCAGCCGGAGAGTTGGACGCATAAGAGATGGCGTTTTTTAATCCTGCGTAAGCAAATGGATTGGTTTGAATTGTGGGTTTACTAACTGCGGACATTTACGACTCCCTGAAAAAATGTTCCCTGGCCGAAGGGCTGGAACCCTGATCCTGCAAAACCGAACGTTGTTAAGGGGTCAATCTCAAGTGAAGGTGGGGCTTGGAATGCATAATAAGCTCCATTGAGAACCAACCCATCAGAGATTCTGGTGGCCGTAACATTAAATGAAAGTCGGGCTCCATTGGTGAACCAGCTAGTATAATTATTCGAAAGATAAAATGTCCCACTGGCGGGGTCAAACCATACCCACTCATAATTTGTAAGCTCGGTAGGAGCCATAGTGGGAGCGGGGATGTCAAGGATCGTGTCATCTGAGGTATTCGGAGGGAAGTTAAGAATCACACTCAGCATCGTCAGCGTGGCGGTCCAAGTGTAAGAGGTAGGATCCGAACCATCCTCCATCGTCACTGGCTGGGTCAACACCCCGGAGGTGCCTGGAACGGTTTTGAAAAAGCGGGGAAGGTACGTGAATAGAAGTGAGGGGGCTCCAAAAGTTACTACATTTGAATTGGGACTGATCCCGTCACTATTGGTAGAGTTGACATAAAACTTGTAGGTGAGGGTGGGGTCCAATCCAGCCAGCGAGAAGGTGGTTACAGCTCCACTACCAATCGTTTGAATGAGATTAAAGGGCGCGGGCATTTTGACTCCTAACTCGTGGCATCAGAAAGGGGGGCAACCGAGACTCCGGGTGTAGAGCTACTGAAAATCTGGTATGTCTCGACCAAATCTGGGCGAACCTGAGTCCATGAGAGGGTTACAGAGGTATCGGTGTTCTGGGTAAGAGTCAGCATTGGGGCCTGAAGGACTCCTGTGTAGTTGGATTCAAAGTTGCTCAGAAACTCACCAGTAATGACATTCTGATTGATGCGACTCGTTCGATCCCACACATTTACAATAGATCTCAGGCTGAGATCAAATACCGTTTCAAAATATTCCAAGGCGGATGTGGCGGTCTTGGGGGAGAGGGATCCCACCAGGACTGTCCCCTGTCTGAGACTTTCCACCTGTTGGAATCTGATGAACACAACGTCATTCCCACCATATAGATTGAAACTGGAAGTGGAGAGAAGCAGCACATCCCCAAGAGCAAAGGTCTCCTCTGCAATCTGTATCAATAACGCCCCATCAGAAGTGGCAAAAGCTGCCACTCTGGAGCCACCAAAGGCGGGGGTGGCTATGAACCACTGAACCGTAGTTGTGTTGGTGAAGTAAGAGCTAAGGTCTATGGAATCCTGGTAAAAATCAGAAGTATTATAAAGCCCGAAATCCGAGTATCGAAGAAGCTGGTTTCCATCCGTCAGAACGAGGAGATCATCATCTTCCAAAAGAAGTGCGTCTACAATTTTTCCACGATCATTCCCCAGGAGAAACACCTTTCGGTAATAGTAATCTCCACCACCTTCTTCCCCAATGATTGCAACTGAATATTCGCTAATATAGGTTTGCCGTCTGCTCCCTGTAGCGGAGTTGCGGGATACCTTCATCTGAGCGAAATTAGATGTTACAATCCCAACCTCCATTGCACCCCAACTTGATTGATCGGTAGGATTGTTGCGAGTTTGAATCGATGATAAAGCCGGAGTGGAGAAAACTGCTCTGCTTATATACTTTGTGTCCAAAGTGGTGGTGTTGATTGACGAAATAGCAATCGCTACAGTCGAAGCCACTGGAGTGTTGATGCCATCCGATACGGTAACTTGGAAAGTTATAGTGCTCCCCAACACATAGGTTCCGCTCAAAAGTATCCAGAGATAGGAAATGTTTGTGTTGATTAGAATTGGAACCTGCGTCCCCGAGACCTGAGTCCAGGCATACGTGAGTGGGTAGTAATTGCCTGTGGTAATGCTTTCTGTCGCAATTGTTCCCACTGTCCCAGAGATGGAATAAGTAGACCCTGCCTCATTCAGCACACCGGTAAGGCGACCTGTAATGGTAAGCCCAGTCAGGGCATTGGGGGACCCTCCGTTACCTTGCAACGTTTGACCAATAGCCACCGCACCTTGAGTCGGAACAGTCTGAAGGGTCATCACATTGGTAGCAAAGCTGGCTGTGGCTCCATACGAACCAACAACGGTAGGGACTAACGCAACAGTGCTATTTCGAGGAAGGGGGATGTCCCATTGACTTGTAAGTGAGTTGTAAGTGAAGAGAGAGGGATTCCAGGTGATTATTGGTGGAGCTGTTGCGGCGACTGTAAGAGTTGCAGTTGCGGTTACGGGAGAGTGAAGCGGTGTGATTCCATCCAGCGCCAAATCTACTACTGAAACTGTAACGTTTAAAGTGAACTCACTTGGACCAACTCCATTGGGAATAGTAACGTTTAGGAGAGCAGGGTTCCCGGCAACTGGGGCTAGTTGAACCAGCCCAGTTGTGTCGTCGCTACTCCATGTGAAGTGCATGGAGTCATAGTCTGGATCATAAGTCCCCGTAGCATCCAAAATGGTTGTGGCTCCCCTTTTTACTGTTTCAATTGGAGGAGAGATCACAGAGGTGCCTGAGTCAATAACCAGACTGACTACTGGAGGGGAGTTGTAGAAAGAAACAAACAATGGCGTATACGAAGGGGGAGTGGTGGGGGTTTGGGGTAGCTGCTCTCCAATCACAGCCCAAGAGGAGGTGGTGTCTACCACACTTTTGGTCCCTCTTAACCATGTCAGAAGAAGCTGGTCGTAATGCCCATTTTGGAATGTGTATTGTAGGCTAGTGGGGTCCAGCAAATTTGAGACTAGCAATCCCCCCTTACCCGTATTTACGTTCCCCCACAGGTAGTTAAGGTGAATGTTGTCACCCGAATCATAAGTGAGGGTGGGCTCCATGTAAGTAAGAGTGGTGGATCCCGTATAGGTGACAAAATGCCAAGTTCCGGATACTCTGGTTCCAACCAAGAGAGTTGAAGAGAGTTGGTTCCCAGTTTGGGTGTAATAAAGATGAGACATGGCCCTATCGTAGGATGGGTCACCCAGCGGAAGAACGGTAAGCTTTGTGCCAACAAGGCTACTGGCATAGTAGTACACGATTGTTTCGCCTGACCAAGTTCCACTGCTGAGCGTTCGCATTCTAATTTGCTGGATTACGGAACCAAAGGTGACAACCTTGAGATGAGCCGTGTAGTAGGCTTCAACGGTGAAACCGTCTGAAGCTAGAACAAGAGAGACGGCCCCGTAGGTTTCCCCAGTTCGAATCGTTTCTACAGCCCAATCGCCTGCCGTCATATCCGTAGTGAAAGAAGAACCAGAGGTGTTCGCTTTAATGCAGAGGTAACCTGCACCTCCATAAGAGACTCTAGTCCCAACCGTATAGATGGTGTAAATAGCCCATGCGGGGGCGAGAAGGGGGGTGATGCTGCTAACAGTGCCGTCTGAGGCTAGTCCAATCCCAACTAATGTGTAATCGTTGGTCAGAGTTGGATTGGTAGGATTGGTCACGGCTGTAACGATAACACTCGTTCCATCTGAACGTGAAATAATATCGTATCCGGAATGAATCCTGGTACCGGTGATCACGACTGAAGGGGAGGAGAGGGTATCTGGAGATCCGGGGGTGAGGGTGAAGACCACCAGATCTATCAGGGTGCTATTTGCGGCATTTGTAACGGCCCCAATGATACGAATGTGTGTCCCGTCAAAACTAATAGCGGGATCAAACACAACATCCCCTGCGGTAGGAAAAGTGTAGGTTACGGTTTCGGTAAAAGTGTTACCATAATCCGTGGATTTGAATACTCCGAACGTTCCATTCGAGAGGCTGTTGGATACGACATAGAAGGTGCCCGGAGATACCTCCAGGAACTCTCCGTTACCAGTGAGAACTTCAGAAGTCCATGGTAGGGTTCCAAGTTGTGTAATCATTAGATGCCCTCGCCGGAACCTTCGATCTCAGATTCATCAATATCCTTTTCTTTCAAACCAAGCGCACGTTTAAACTTATCCGCAATATCAGTCGTAGCAAATGAATCAGAACTAGCAACATTACTGTAGAGATTTTCCAGGAAAGCATTGAACTTGGAGTCGTTAACGGTGAAGAGATCAGCTTCTAGGTTCTTGCGGCAGACTTCTGGGTCCACATCAAGGAGTTCAAGCAGAACACTAGCCGGTACAGAGCCCTTCTGGTAAAGATCGAACAACATCTGATAGGTCTCTCCAGCATTGCGAAGAGCCATGCGGCCAAACTTCACTTCGGGGTAGAGCCAGCGGGGTCGGCCATATCGGTCGATTTCGTAAAAGCCCTTCTTCATTGCGATGGGCTTGAATATCAGTTCTTGCACGATGTAGGCAACAACCGCACGGAACTGGAGGTAAGTAGTGCTGAGGATGTCCAACTGAGTACGGGTGTTACTGTAGAGTCCCTCGCCATTAAGGATATCAGGACTGAAGCCGAGACCGATGGCTAAGTCATTGCCGGTATGGCTCCACTCACCATCCAGAGTGAGAAGGCGACCCTCAGAGCCAATCTCATTCCAGGTGCATTCATAGTTGACGACCACGGTGTAATCTGGATCTGATTTGGCTTCATCAATATGACCTCTGAGGGCCATCAACTCACCATTTGCCACACCCGGAGCAACCACCAAAGTCTTGGGGGTCATGTTGCGGGAAGCAATAGTTGTCTGCACCTGACGGAGCTTTTCACGGTAGATGATGCTCCTCATACAACGCTGAAGAATCGAGCGACCATGATCCTCGAATGGGGCTTTCTTACGAGCGAAATGAATCGCATAAGAGCCCTTGAATGGATTGTCATTCAGTGGAATGACCCCATCGGCTGAAAGGCTGTCTTTAACCTCATCAGGGGTATCAGGGTTCTCGATGTACGATGCTTTAGCATCTTCTGGGGGCTTGTAGAAGATAGTGGGTTCAGAGCCAAACGTCGAAGACTTCTTGATTTCAACATTTTCAGGGGGAAGAAGCTGAATACGGTCAAAACCCATATAATCTTTATTGGATAGATGGGAGAAGAGTTCGAAGTCGTTCTTGCGGATATCGTGAAGATCTTCTAACTCTTTCAGGAGTTCTTTCTTTCTCCTCAACAGCTTAATCACTTCTTCCATTCGACGGGTTTCAAGATCCTTGGGGGGGACAGGGGTCTCCATACCGGTGCCCGTATCATCCATACCCATACCTCCGCCACCTCCCATGCTCATCCCCATACCTCCACCACCTCCGCCCATGGAGTCAGAGGGCATGATTCCGCCACCTCCGGCATCACCATCAGCGCCTAAACCCGCATCATCGGCACCCGGTTCGGCACCGGGGGCTGGTAGATCCGTGCCACCCGTGGGGGCATCCGTAGACTCTCCGATGGCCGGTCCCGCATCTTCAGGAGGGGCTGCTTGTTTAGCACTGGCAGTTTTCTCCAGAGATTTCAGGTCACTCATGATTTCGTTAAGGGCTGCAACCCTCTTGCGAATTGCCTTGTCCGTATCGGCAAGTGGGTCAAAGCCCACCTGTGCGGCCAGTTTAGCTGAGGAGTGCTTTGTGGTCATGCTGACCGCTTCGGAACCCCAAGAGGTATTGTCCGTCTCAAAATAGGAACGAGACTGGCCTTGTTCGGCCATCTTCTGGTCGTCCTGCTCATCCATGGCCTGGACGTATTCCGCAGCAGCTTCGGAGGGCTTAATATCGGGATCATCCTCTACAAATAGGAATGCCTCACCAATATTCCAGTACTCCCGACTGGCGTGAAGTAGGGTCTCAAATAACCGTGAATTTGTTACCAAACCCTGGTAAAAGTCGTAAATATAATCGCCAAACGCCTCAGATGAGCACTTAGGACGATCCAGATTTATTTTGTTCATTGGGATTTCAGTATGAAGGTCAATACCTCGCCCAACAATAGGGTCACGATCATACGCGAGACGGTAGAACCGGAGTTCCTGGGCTCTAGACTGTGGGAGTTCCAGAGCATCTACTGGGAACTCATAGCTATAATAGCCAATGTTTTCAGAGTCAGAAATGTTGGCAGGACCGTTCTCCCCAGCCCATAGGTCTGCACTCTTCCGCATCTTATTGGCCATTCTGACTTTAGCATCAGTGGCAGAGCCGTTCCTAACGGGATCTTCGATCGTACCGTTTATGTTAAAACTGGAATATTTCCCTACAGAGAACTGGGGAATATCCTTACTCGCTACCTTATTGATTCTCGTCTGTTTGCGTCTTCCTGCCATACACCACCAAACTCCCTACGAAAGGGAGGAAAAGTCCATTTTTCTCAGTTATCCTTGGACTCTTCAGTGGATTCAGGTAATTCTGACGGTTCTACTGGGGCTGGCAAAGCATCAGGAAATGAGGCTGCGGTGGACTCCGGAAGCTGTGGCTGAGGCTCAGCCGCCTTTTTCTCTTTGGGTTGCGGGGCATTCTTCAGTCTGGTGAATGTCTTATCTAATTTGCCAAACTCATCCGCATATTTCTCAAACTCACTGTCGGCAATGGCAATACATTCTTGAATATTTGACAAAATCATCTTGACTTGAACGAGGTGCTCCAGCTTTGGCCCCTCGACCTTCGCATATTTTCCCTTCGTATCCAATTCTTTAAAGGACTCCAAGACGGTGATACCGGACCCCATACACCCTTGCATCATATCAATCAGCCGTCTCATATGGGCCATCCGGAGCGTGGCATTTTCAATGTCTCGCCCCAGATTAAGGTATTTTGGATTTTTGGAAGTTATGAACATACGAGATACTCTTCCGGAATAGTAGTAGTCATACAATAGGGTAGGTTAACTGGTTCTTTGTCAAACTCATAAACAAATTGGATTTCTTCGGTGCCTAGCGGAAACCCCACTTGTTTTAAAAAATCATCCTGTTCAATTTTATTCAGATTACGAACCATGGGAAGCCAGGGCTTTTCTTCTATTATGATTGGGGCAACTTCTTTACGAGGAGGTTCCCGAAAAAACACATCTTCTTCGACTATCTCCTCAGTTGCAATTGTTACAATGCTCTCCACAGCTTCATGAAGTTCCTCCAACGTGGTGATCGGCACTTCAGGATTGGGTTCGGCTTCAGCCGTTGGTTCTGACTCTGGAGCAACCGGTTCAGCCACTTCTATAATATCTTCTGGTGGCACTGAGTCCAAATACCCGGCCAGTCCACCGATAAGAGGTTCATCCGTTATTTTCAAACCATTCTCCTCTGCATACTGCATAAGCGTTTGCTCATCTTGCTCATCTTCGTCAATCTGCCAGAATTCGTGGAGTTGCAGCATTATAGTAATGTAATGACGAACCGTATCAGGGTCATCATTAAGCTCACTCAGGTAGCCCTGGACCCTGGGGTGGAGTTGCTGGAGCCACTTGGTTACTCTCTCCTCACCACCATTCGACCATGCGTAAACAATCTTCTCGACCACATCCTCAGCAAAATCAGGAGGGATGTAGGACTCCATCCCAGGGACTCCGGACCACCCAGCCGCCTTATGGCTATCATCTCCAGTCAGGTGGTAGTTTACATCCCAGGTCTGGCCATACTCACAGTCGGTTTCAATCGGCACCGGCCATTTCTTGGATTCATGGAGTTTACGAAGCTTCATGAAACGGTTTAAACGAGGAAGAACGTAGGGAGCAAACTCATTCTTAACTGAGAAGTCAATTTCGTCATGCACGGTCAGGTGGAGACGGAACACCTTCTCCAGTCCTGGGTTCGCCAAGGCCCAGACACGGATTCGGTTCAACGCACAGCGCATTAGATCCCCAGCCACCCCCTGCAACGGAATGTTAAGGGCTACACGTTCTGCCTTGCCCAGAAACCGATTAAACTCCTGAGCGTTCCTTACTCCGGTTTTAGGATTAGCCCACATCGCTTCAGCGGCTTGTTTAATCGCCAGTGCATCCTCTTTAAGCTCCAGACGGGTCAGTTCCACTTCGCGCTTGGTCAGTTTCTTCCACTCCCAGAAATTATCCTTTTCCCACTTCTCAGGTATATGGATTTTGAATCCCTTCATGGCCGATTCAAAATTAATGATTCGACCCGTGGAGGTTCGGCAAATCATCTTCGCCCTGGCCACATCACGCTTATTTTGACACCATGCGGCAAACGTAGGCACAGAATCCCAGTACCGTTTAACCAGTTCCTCAGCCTCGTCAAAAGTGGTGGCAAAACCTTCTTTATTCAGATTCTCCATAATCGTATAAGCGGTGCCGCCGTACAGCAAGGCGAAATTGATGATTTTAGCGAGGGAGCGAAGCTCTTTCTTCCTAGCTTTAGGAGTGGCAGGGTCTGAGAACTCAGGAAAAAGAGCGGTAGCGGTAAGGGAGTGAAAGTCCCCCGTCCCTTCCAGGAACTCTTTGATGAAGAGTGGCTCTGAGCTTACGTTTGCCGCGACTCTCATCTCGATATTTGAAAAATCGTAGACGTAAATACTCCACCCAGGGTCTGCTACGATTAAACCTCTGAAATTAATAATTTCATTCGCGTCAATTCTGGAATCAACCCTCCCCTCACAAGTAGTACACGAAGGGATCATGCAATAATGTTTACCGAAGTAGGTAGCGGTATGGTTGTTGGGATGAATGTTGGGGGCCAACTGCTTATCCCTATTGAAACAGGAAGGGTCCAGTTTGGAAGTATCCGGGTAGGATTCGACCTCAGGTGCAACCGACTGGTCTGGGAGTAGCTTTCCCCTAACCCACCAGTTTCCGCCTACTTTCTTGATGGCCTGAGGGTTGAGTCCGCAACCACCATCCTTTTCAAACTCACCACCCGCCGCAGCGAGTCGGCCACCAGCCACCACGTTCTGTTTAAGATAGAATCTGATTGTGTGGTCAATCGGGTCGTACCGCATACTGGATGGATGGAGAGCCGCATATTCGCGGAAGTCCATCAGTTTAATCAAAAATTCATCCTTAGGGTACCGCTTGTGCAGTTCCTTCAACACACCGATAGCCGTAGAGGGGTCGTTGGTTTCTTTTGACCGTTCGATCACCTCCATGCCTCTGTCCTGGAATAAGACTTGGGTAATCTGGGCCGTAGACCCAGGATTGAAATTTTCTATCCCTGCGATCCTACCCAACTCCTCAGTAAGCTGCTTGACTCGACTCGCATGGAAATCAATCGTATCTTTAAGGCGTTCGCCATCCACACGGGGGCGCTGACGTTCAATCCAAGTAATCGTATCGACTAGAAGGTGATCAAGCCGGTGTACCCCAAGCATCTTGGAAAAATCTCGTTCCGAATGAAACAGCTTCCAAAGCAACCATGTGGTGATCGCATCGGAAGCAGCATACCAGAGAGCCATGCCGGTTGGAACCCAGGTGAAAGGGCAGTACACCATGCGCTGAGTATCTTTATTCAATTCTACATTAAAGACCTTGGCCTTTACCTTGACCAAATCTTCCAGTTCAATCTGCTCCAGACCCAATTTTACTTTGGATAGAACTTTCAAGCCTTCCTGTAACGAACCAGACCCTTTGTCATCGACCTTGGCCTTAGGATCATCAAGATATGTGAGTGTCTGCACATCCTCGAAAAACGGGTAATCTCTGAAAGTGATGCCAAGGCTCAACCGCAGCACCTCCCGGTCGAACTTGGCATTAAAAAATACCAGATGGCATCGGTCAAACAGCTTCTGAAGGATAGGGGCCAATTGAGTCGCGGGGATGTTGTTCCCTGACTCGTGCCCCACAGGAATGTACAGACCCTCTACCCCATCAGCAGACAAACAGACGCCTGCCAACTTGGTCTTCATTTTCCCATTAATCACCCGAATGTCCAGGCCATCCGTCTCCGTATCGACTGCGATGACGGGACCCGTATGAGAAGCCCAACTGTGGGTCTGGCAGCGTCCAGGATCGCTCATGACCGTATCGACCCAGCGTTGAAGCTCCTCAGCCGTATCGATCAACCTGAATGACTTGGTGGCCATCCAGGGCTTCTTCAGCTTTTCAATGTCAATAAGGGCAAGGCGCTCCATAAATATCTCGCGGAGCGTCTTCTTTACCTTGGGGGCCTTGGGCTTTTTTTCTTTCTTTTTGCGGGGCTTCTTCCCAGTTATGATGGGATCCTGCTCACTTAACTGCTCTTCCTGTTCCTTCATTCGTCACGTGTCCTGATAGTCTAATACTCTCCAACCTTGCCCGTCCGAGAACCTGGGCCAAAAGTAGCGGATTCTCCAGATGTTCGGCTAGGAAGTATTTCTTAATCAAATACTTCGCATCCCCCACCGTTTCAATCAGGGTGGGGGCAAGAGCGAGGAAGGCTGGTGCCAAATCTTTCACGGTGAAGGGGTTGGCTGGCTCTTCATCTGTTTCATCTTCCTCATCTTCAGGCTCAGCCGCTTGCCCAGCGATGGGAGGGAGCTTGAAGTGCTTCTCCAGCCATTGCAGGGCTGCAACTTTGTTGATGCTAAACCACTTGGCGACCAGCGTAACGTTGTCGTTGTATTGTTCTTTCGTGGTCCCAGGGCAACCGAAACAATGGGACGAATTGGTGTTCCGGTAGATATTGAATGAGGGTGTGGAATCTGAGTGAGTCCCCAGAGGGCAATTTATCACGTTCCCCGTAATGGGCTTCTTTATGAATTCTTCAAGAAGGGAAACATGATCAATTTCGGTCCTAGCCCTTAACCACCTATCGGGGTGAATCTCATCATCCAGAAAGGGTAGCTTGTCACCAAATTCAAAATCTTCTTCACTCATCGCTCAGACTCCATTCCATTCCATTCCTTCGCTTGCGTTTCGTTTAGTTTCATCACATTCCGAGCATACAAATAGGACCACTCAGGATCCTTAGCGATAACCGGCTCTGCCTCCGACCATCTCTGTTTCATCACATACAAAGCATAACAGTAGGCCCACATAGGATATTTAGTGATAATCGGCTCCGCCTCTGGCCATCTTTGTTTTAGTATCGCCAAAGCATACGTGTAGGCCAACCGTGGGTCCGTCACCGCCCTTGGTTCTACAGCTTGCCGGAGCGGCTTGGAGTAAAGCTTTTTGTTGGATAAACTTAAAATAATTTCGGTTGTGAACACTTGAATGATCCTTAATGGCCACTAGTTACACCATATTACTCTGAGGGTGCCAACGGATTCGAACCGCTCCGCAAATTGGGAGGTTAGCCCAACCTACTACCCATGGGATAACCCGCCGTGAGGCATGGGAGCCGTGGTCCCAGGTCATCGACACCGTTGTTTCAATCCATCAAGATGTGATCCTTCTCTGGAGCCTCATCGCAATCTTTCCACCCATCCCGCCAGTCCTGGGATTTGGTGAAGTCGTATGCCTCCCCCTGGACTCTGGCATTCCAGCCCTCATCATAGTATCCGTTCATAATCTAGCTCCTTTAATCCGTGTAGGCGATGAACTTGAACTTACCGTCCTTGAAATATTCAAAACGACCACCAAACGTCCCATCCACCAGTTTTCGAACCTCCCCAGAAGTGGTTCCTGGAGGGTAGACACCCTCCTTAATCATAGATGAATTGGTATGAGAGCTGGATCTCCAATCAATTTTAGTGGGGTCGAGCGGCCTGGGTTCCCAGAATCTAAATGAGCCAGTCTCATGATCCACATTGACTAGGTAGTCATTGAAAACCTCATCATCGGCAAGTTCCCATCCGCACTCAGGACAGAAGTTTCGTGGCTTTGTACACGCCGAGCATGGTGGGCTAATATGACAACTACACCCCTCCACGGGATGCACTTCTATTACCCCCTCGCATCCATTGCGACCGCAAACGTCCCCCTCTTCAACTCCATGGCCCACGCCGTTCTCCTCTACTTAGTTTGGGATCACTTCTCTGCCACACTCAATAGGAGCGCAGTTAATAAACCGCACCGGTAACCCACACGTTTCAGGGTAGCGCCCCTCAAACCATCTCAGAATACCGGGCAAGTCAGTTCGGTCAACCCAATGATCGTAGTAGATCCAATGGTTGAGGTGGGGGAGACCGTGGGGCTTGACATAGAATCCACCCTCACCATACCTCCGCACTTGCATGTGCGGAGGATAAACTTTCCGCACACGAGCCTTGAGTTGATGCGGCTCTGGGGGGTCCGTCCGCTTCTCATCGGCTGATTTGGGGACTTCCATGATTTTGTCGGTTTTGCTCATTTAACTCCTCCGGGTTTGTTGCGATGCGAACGGCTCTAGTCTCCTGCCTGAAACGACTTGGACAGTCGAATCAGTTTCTTCCGGTCACGGAGGTAGCGGTTCTGGTCATAACCCAGAACTTCAAGAATCTCATCCACCTTATCCTTGTTCATGATCGCACTGACCAGGGGAAGCAATTCCGGATCCTTTCGCTCCACGAAATCCCTGAACTGCTGGATGAACACATCATCAGCGGTGAGGGGACGATTCTCAGCCACCTGATCCCGATAGAGGGTGGAGCGGTCCATCAACAGGTATTCACGGCTAATCGGGCCGTTGGACTCGTCCATGCCCTGGATGGGGGTGGGGGAGTCGAGACTGAACAGCGAGTGGTTGGTCGCGTCCTTGCCGTACTTGGATCGAAGACTGATGTATTTGTTGGTAAGACAAGTGTTGACGAAATTGAAAAACCTACGGGCCGAAGCACCGTGCTGAGCCCATGGGTTGAAAGCGTGAATCACATCGGTGAATCCCAGCTTGTACAGGGTTCCCCCAATCTCACAATCCTCCTCCCCCTTGGTACCCTTGATGGTGCGACCGTGGTGAAGCTGGTACAAGTGCGTTAGCAGCGTCTGCGTCCAGTCCTCCACATCTGGATGAGTGCTGCACTTGCGGAGTTTCTTCGACACCCAGTTCCGGACGTATACGGGGTAGCGTTCGAAGAACTCGATGAAGCCTGCCGGAACGACAAATCCGTCCTGACCGATGAAGTGCTTTCCGTCTCCTGTGAACGGTTCACCTTCGTATTCAGGAACGGCATCCGAGCCGTGTCCTAGCATTTTTGAAGAGAAAACAAAAGAATCTGTCAAGAAAACCTCCTGTGAACCTGCAACCTATTATACCCACAACCCAGTGAAACCGTATACGGAAATTTTTGCCTAGTGATGGGTTTTGTCGGGGAGTGGGTGAACGTTTCGCTGATAACGCCTCTCGTCATCAGCCATGTGATCATCCAGTATACGTTGGATTTGCTGATTTTGCAACAAAATTTGCTGATTCTGCTGCAACAATTGATCATTTATCAATTTCTGATCAGAGATGATGGTCTTGCTAACTGTGGACATAATTATAGCTGAGACGACACTCACTACAAGTGATACTCCAACCATCTGGATTACAGTCATCCATCTTCCCAATTTTTTTATTTTGTCAGATTCCTCGGCCAGGGTCGTGGGATCTATTCCATGGGATTTCAGGGTCTCGTTGGTAGCCCTCTGGACCCTGATCCAGTCGTTTTCAATCTTGGCCAAATGATTGGTGAACACATCAGCCACAGCTTTGATATCAGATAAACGCTCTTGGACGGTTTTACTGTTGGTTTCAAGATACAGGTTGAGGTCTTCAAGACCTTCACTTAACTCCTCTGAGTCAGCTTTTTTGCTTAGCATCTCCCCCACCTGAGCAATGAGTTGGTGAAGTTTGAACACAGCAGAGCCAATCTGACGCTCCGTATCATAGATTTCCTGGAGGTCATCCTTGATAGTCGTCTTACTCGGTAAATACCGAGTTTTTGACCGCTTCCCCTCCTCACTGGAAATTTCTTCGTCATCAAATAGTTCTTCGCTCATCCTAGTTTCTCTCTCACTCTCAATAAGGCTTCTCGTACTTTCAATACAGAAGTCTGTAGGTCATTTAAAGAGTTCAAGATTCTGCTTTGAACCATTGTGGCCGAGCCAGAATCCTCCTCTATCTGACCAACCCGCTTGGTCAGTTTTTCAATATCCTGCTGGATTTTGAAGAGCAGTTCATCAGAGTCCGACACACGCCTCCCTCTCTCAATAGGGGGAGGAAGTTTTGATTTTTAATGCCTTTGATAGGGGTTTCTAACTGCACCATAAGGATTTAATTGATGTTGCAACTGTCGTTCAT
>Ga0302319_10012172_pt1 | contig 16245 bp, 14 predicted proteins | sample Bog_T0_2_FD_203319 | JGI IMG/M metagenome (GOLD analysis project Ga0302319, IMG submission 203319) | Peat permafrost microbial communities from Stordalen Mire near Abisko, Sweden - Bog_T0_2 | ecosystem: Environmental > Terrestrial > Soil > Wetlands > Peat | place: Sweden: Abisko, Stordalen Mire...
AACGCGGTCCGCGACTGTTCGTGGTTCCGAGCTCAGGCCGTTGAATCTCTGAGTCGTCCTGTCAGCAAGCTGGAGAATTGTCCGCCGCCGGGAGGCTCAGCAACGACGCGAGAGGTAGCGGTCGTCCACTTGGATGACATTCGGAACCGAAAATTGCCCCCCGCAGGCGAGATGTCACGGTTTGCGCCGTCAGAGGTATGTGGGAGTGGATGGGCGACTTGATGCGACAGGAGAAATACGGGATTGTGCCGGGCGCTATGGAAGCGCTCAAGGCTCCTGAAGGAACTCGCGCCGGCCAGACGCGACCCGTCGCGATTCCCGACGGCGCAGATTCGACGCATATGCGGTGGCTGCGCGATATGCCGGACAAGGGTACGCAACGACGCGACCGCTTGGCTGCGCTGCTATTGGTCTACTCCGCGCAGCGGCGCGAGTATGTCGCCTCGGCGCAACGCGCCGACTTCCGTGTCGTTGATGACACCCCGGTGTGGACGATTCCACCGGCGCATCGGAATACCGCCGAGATGAGCGAATGCCGCGGAGTGCCCTCAGGCTCGCACGTCGTCCTCTTGCCACTGGCGGCATGGGAGATTGTCCAGCTTGCTATGGCGGAAGCAGGAGACAGCGAGTGGCTATTCCCAGGCGTCCGCCCGCGCCGAGCCGGCGCGACGGTGACGCACCTAAACGCCGACAACCTGACGCACCTATTCCGCGAGATTCCCGGACGTTTGGCTACGCCCCACGACATCAGAAGGGCATTCGCAACGACATTTGCGGACGAACGCGAGATCGACGAGGAGGACGTGAAACGCGTGCTCAATCACTCGGAGGGGTCAAAGTCTGGAGACGTCACGCGACGTCACTACCTGTTCGTCCGGGCGATCGCGAAGAAAATGCCGACGATCGAAAAATGGTGTGTCTGGGCAGACAAGCAAGCGGACGAATCGGTCACCAAAAACCTGGAGCAGATTGGGGCACAGGTGGACTCAGACGACGATTTGGCGCCTCCTCCGCGAATTCTAGTGATGCTCGCCAATCTCGCCGTCAGTCGAAGCAGTCGGGTTATTGATTGGACCAACGACTGGCGCCTCAGGAAGCTTGCGCCAGCGGAGATGAAACGCCTTCGCCTGGGCGAAGGACAAGACGCCGCGCGGCATGGCCCGGGTGGAGTGAGTCCGATGAATGGGCAGACGTCGCGGCGTGGTGATCACGGCAGCGGGACGTTCTCGGCAATAAAGGCGTTCCGCCCTCAATTCTGCCCAAAAGTCCGACGGGCTCTGCGTCTCAAAGTGACGAATGTTCTTGATAACCTCCTCTGGCCGAGTGGGGCCGAATAGCACCGACGCCACGGCTTTGAATCCAAGAGGGCACTGCAAAGCAGCGGCGGCGAGCGCCACGCCATGACGCTGCGCCAAGCGTCGAGTCGGCGCAGATCCCGACTTTCGATCGGCAAGGCGGCGTATTCGTAACGGGCCGCGTCGGTTGCCCCGGTCGACAGAATACCCGAGTTGAACACGCCGCAGACGACAATGGGGGCCCCTTCGCGCGTAGCGCGTCCGGGGACGTCAAAGGGCGCGAAGTCCGCATGCACACAGATGCGCGAGAAGATCCGCGTCCGCTAGAGCCTGCGCGCCGCTTCTCAGCCGCCACTCAGCAGGGCAATGGGTTCGTCGCGCTCATGTTCGATCAGGGTTACGCGATAGGTATGTTCATGGCGGCCTCCGGTCTGTAGGGGGCAATCCCGGCTTTAGATTACGGGGACGCAGGGCCAGCATCTCGCCTTCATCAACGCCCACAAGCGCGTCAACTTCCGGCCGCCAACCGAATCAGACATCCAACTCCGTTTCTGGGTCACCCTGCCGCGGGACCACCGGATGGTTCTGGCTCTCGAACGCGCAGCCTCATTCGTCGCCAACCGGGAGCGCCGCGCGGCATAGAGGCGCTTGTCCGACCAGAGGACCTGCACGTCTTGCAAATGCCCCGTCAACCAGTCGATCCCCCTATGCAAAGGTGTATGCATCGACCGCCCGTCGCCGAGGAGAACTTCAGCTCTGGCCTTTCCATGGCACGAGGACGCGCTCCAGCGTGCGCATGACAAAGGAAAACGCGAAGGCGCAGGCGGCGATGATGGCGATGCCGACGAACACGACGTCGGTGGCGAGGAACTGCGACGCCGACATGATGAGATAGCCGATGCCGCGGGTTGCCGCGATCAGCTCCGCCGCTACCAGCGTACCCCAGCCGACGCCGAGCGAGATGCGCGCGCCGGTGAGTATCTCCGGCAGCGCCGAGGGCAGGATCACCTCGCGCAGCAACTGCCATCGCGTGGCGCCAAGCGAGAGTGCGGCGTTGACGCGCTCCTGCGTGACCGAGCGCACACCGGCCTGAGCGGAGAGCGCGATGGGCGCGAACATCGCCAGCGACAGCAGCGTGATCTTCGAGGCCTCGCCGATGCCGAGCCAGATGATCATCAGCGGCAGATAGGCAAGCGGCGGCAGCGGCCAGTAGAACTCTATGGGCGCATCAAATACGCCCTTGGCCCAGCGGTTCAGCCCCATCACGAGGCCGGTGGGAATGCCAAGCCCGACGGCGATGGCGAAGGCCAGGAAGATGCGCGCGAGGCTCGCGCTGACATGCTCCCACAAGGTCGCGTTGGCGTAGCCGTCCTGGTAGATCGAGACGGCGGCGGCGTAGACTTCGGCCGGCGTCGGCAGGAACAGATGCGGCGCCAATTGCGCCCATGACGCCGCTTGCCACAGCAGGAGCAGCACGGCGGCGGTCGCGAGGCTGATGCCGGCGGTCGGGGCCTTGCCCACGCCGAACTCGCGCATGCGCACGAGCTTCGGCGCCACGGCTTGAGTCTGCGAGGTTTCGTTGACGGCGAGATCGGTCATACGAGGACGCTCCTCTGCGGCTCGAACCTGTGCACCACTGTGCGCACCTCCTCGCGCAATTCCGCGAAGGCGGGGGCCTTCTTGATGGCGTGTGCGTCGCGATGTCTGGTGAAGTCGCGCACGAAATCGAGGTCGTAGCGGGCGACGATGCGGCCGGGACGCGGCGACATGACAATCAATTGCGTGCCGAGGAACAGCGCCTCCTCGATGGAATGCGTGATGAAGAAGATCTGTTTGCCCGTGCGCGCCCAGACATCGACCAGCAACTCCTGCATCTGCTCGCGCGTCATGCTGTCGAGCGCGCCGAACGGCTCGTCCATCAAGAGAATGGCGGGGTCGGGAGCGAGCGCGCGGGCGATGCCGACGCGCTGACGCATGCCGCCGGAGAGTTCATAGGGCGCCGAATCGGCGAAATCGGCGAGGCCGACGAGACGCAACAACTCCAGCGCCCGCTCGCGCCGCTCCGCCCGGCCGACGCCGCGGAATTTCAAGCCGAGCGCGACGTTCTCGATCACCGACTTCCACGGCAGCAGCGCGTCCTTCTGGAACACGACGCCGCGCTCGGCGCCTGGCCCCTCGACCGCATGGCCGTTGAGCGTGATCGAACCGGAGGACAGCGGCAGGAAGCCGGCCATCGCGTTGAGCAACGTGGACTTGCCGCAGCCCGACGTTCCCAGCGCCACGACGAAGCCGCCATCGGGGATGTCGAGCGAGACGCGGTCCAGCGCGTGAACGGCGGAGCGGTCACGCGCGGCGAACCAGACGGAGGCGTTTTCGACGCGCAGCACGGCTTGTTTCCTTACCCTTGAAATTCGCGCCGCCGGACAAGCCGGCGGCGCGCCCTCATGCTGTGGGAGGCGAGGGGAAGTTTTAGACGCCGTTCTTCTTCAGCGCGGCGAGCGCATCGGTGGTGACGAAGGCGGAATAGGAGGGCAGCACTTCGGAGATCTTCTTCTGCGCCTTAAGGAACGCGGAGGTTTCGGCGAGGATCTTGGCGAGGCCGGATTTCTCGCCGCCGCCGAGCCAGGCGTCGGAGAGCTGCGCGTCTACGCTGAGGAAATTGACGTTCTTCAGCGCCGCCGCCTGATCCGCCGGCGTGCCGCCGAGCAGCGTCGCGAGCGTCTTGACGTTCTCGCTGTCGGGACCCCAAGCCGCCTTGTCGTTGACGAACGAGGTCTGATATTTGGCGACGACGCCCGAGAAGGTCTTCAGGAAGTCGGGATTCTCCTTGGCGAACTTGGCGGTGGCGACCCAGGCCGAGAAGGTCGGCGCGCCGCGCTCCGCAACCTCCTTGGAGGTGATCAGCACCCTGCCGTTCTTCTTAAGTTCAGACAGCGCCGGGTCCCAGACGAAGCCGCCGTCGAGATCGCCCCGGTTGTAGCCGGCGACGATGTCGGGCTGCGGAATGGCGAAGACCTGCACGTCCTTCTCGCTGAGCCCAAGGCTCTTGATGAGCGCGAGCAGCTGATAATGGTCGGTCGAGACCGGGGCCGCCGCGAGCTTCTTGCCCTTGAGATCGGCGAGCGAGTTGATGCCGGAGCCGTTGCGCACGACGAGCGCCTCGTCGACGCCGGAGATGTTGGCGACGTAGAACGCTTTCACGTCGAGGCCGCGCGAGACCGAGGCGGCGAACGGGCTGGAGCCGACATAGCCGATCTGCACGTCGCCGGAGGCGATGGCGGCGAAGATCTCGGCACCCGAGTTGAAGCGGCGGAAGTCGATCTTGAAGCCCGTCGCCTTGGCGAACTCGCCGTTGGCGATGGCGACGGAGGCGGGCTGTGCGTCGGTCTGGTAGCCGATGACGACGCTCTTTGTTTCGGCGTGGGCGCCGAAGGCGGCGAGCGCCAGCGCGCCCGCCATCACGGCGAGGAAAGCTCTGCGAAGGTTCACGTTTCTGTCCCCTTGGCGGCCCGGGATGGGCTCGAAAGAATGGCGTTGACGGGCCCGTCGCTTCCGGGGCGACTCAAATCACAGGCGCGAAATCATGTCAATAAAGTTTATCATTTTTGTAGTCATAGGGTCTGTGGACAGTCTCCTTCGGATGACGCCATGACGGCGGCGCCGGTAAGCTGCGTCAAATGGTCCCGTCGCTCTCGCCAGACCGGCTTTCGCGACGCACTCGACAGGATTTACCTTTTCTCTTCAGTCGATTGATTGTCTCGAATATTTGTGTATTTCGCGCGACTCGGTTATGGGCTGCGCCGAAACACGAAGGGGCGCTATCCTATGGTCGATGAGATCGCACGCAGCACGTTGAGCGAAGGCGCGGCGCGCCAACTCGCCAACGCGACCAAGACGCACGCCTATTGGGGCGGCATCACGCCGCGCTGGCTGGTCAACTTTCTGGCCTGGACGCCGGTCGAGGCGGGCATTTTCCGGCTCAACAAGGTCAAGGAGCGGGACGGCGCGCGCGTCGACGTCGAATGCAGCCCGCCGCGCGACGCCAACCCGGACCTGCCGGAGACCTTCGTCGACTATGAGGACGCGCCGCGCGAGTATTTCCTGAAAGCCGTCACCACGGTGCTCGACGTGCAGACGCGCGTCTCCGATCTCTACAGCCAGCCGTTCGATCAGGTGCAGGAGCAGTTGCGCATACTGATCGAGAAGGTCAAGGAGCGGCAGGAGAGCGAGCTCATCAACAATGGCGAGTACGGCTTGCTCGCCAGCGTCGCGCCGTCGCAGCGCATCAAGACGCGCAAGGGGCCGCCGGCGCCGGACGATCTCGACGAGCTGCTGACCAAGGTGTGGAAGGAGCCGGCCTTCTTCCTCGCCCATCCGCGCGCCATCGCCGCGTTCGGTCGCGAATGCACGCGCCGCGGCGTGCCGCCGCCGACCGTCACGCTGTTCGGCAGTCCGTTCCTGACCTGGCGCGGCGTGCCGCTCGTGCCGTCAGACAAGGCGCCCATCGAAAAAGGCGCCGACGGCGTCGAGCGCAGCAAAATCCTGCTGATCCGCACCGGCGAGAAGAAACAGGGCGTCGTCGGCCTGTTCCAACCGGGCGTGCCGGGCGAGGTCGCGCCGAGCCTTTCGGTCCGCTTCATGGGCATCGACCGCAAGGCGATCGCGTCTTATCTGATCTCGCTCTATTGCTCGCTCGCGGTGCTGACCGAGGACGCGGTCGCGGTGCTCGAAGACGTCGAAGTCGGCCGCTATCCGGATTATGCGCATGGCTACGCCTGAGGACGCGGGCGCTTTTGCGCCCGACGTCGCGGCCATCGAGCGGCTCGCCAACCTGTTCTTCAAGGGCGTGAGCGGCGGCGCGCCGCTGACGCCGCCAGCCGTCCCCGCGTCCGCGCCGGCGCCGTGGACGCCGCCGACGCCGTCCACGCCGGTGTTGGCGCAAGCCGTTCCGGTGCAGCCGCCGTTCGGCGCGCCCGATCCCATCGCGTCGGTCCCGGCCTCGGTCCCGCTACGGTCGTTCGGCGGCGCCTCGGCGGGTTCGGCGGACCCGGCCTCGTCGCTCGCCTCGCGCGCCGCGACGCCAGCCGCGCTGCAGACGCTGGCCTCGCCGCCGCGCGGCCATTCCGCCGCGCCGGAGCCGCTCGCCGGAAGCTCGCCGTTTGCGGCGGAGATCGACCTGCGCCGCGCGCTGTCGCAGCTTGGCGCGTCCTATCAGGCGCCGCCAGCATCGACGCCGGCCGCGCCGGGCGACGACTATTATTTTCTCAAGACCGAGCCCCCGCTGCGGCCCGCGCCGCCGGCGGCTCCTTCGCCCGAGGCTCCGGCTGCGCCCGCGCTCACTCCCTCGCTCGGCGAGGCCGCCTCGGGCGTGCGGCTGTTCGACGCCGCGACGTTGCGCCAGGATTTTCCTATCCTGCGCGAGAAAGTGCACGGCCGCCGCCTCATCTGGTTGGACAACGGCGCGACGACGCAGAAGCCGCAAGCCGTGATCGACCGGCTCTCCTATTTCTACGCGCATGAGAACTCCAACGTGCATCGCGGCGCGCATACGCTCGCGGCGCGCGCCACCGACGCCTACGAGGAGGCGCGCGAGAAGGTGCGCCGCTTCCTCAACGCCGGATCAACCAAGGAGATCGTGTTCGTGCGCGGCGCGACCGAGGGGGTCAACCTCGTCGCGCAGAGCTGGGGCCGCCGTAACGTGCGCGACGGCGACGAGATCGTCGTCACGCATCTGGAGCACCACGCCAATATCGTGCCTTGGCAGCAGCTCTGCGCCGCGACGGGCGCCAAACTGCGCGTTGCGCCGGTCGACGACCGCGGCGACATCCGGCTCGACGAGTTCGAGAAGCTCATCAACCCGCGCACCCGCATCGTCGCGCTGCCAACCGTCTCCAACGCGCTCGGCACGGTGACGCCGGCGGCCGAGATGATCGCCATCGCGCATCGCCACGGTGCGCTGGCGCTGGTTGACGGCGCGCAATCGGTCGCCCACATGGGCGCCGACGTGACGGCGCTCGACGCGGACTTCTTCGTGCTGTCGGGCCACAAGATGTTTGCGCCGACGGGCATCGGCGTCGTCTACGGCAAGCAGGCCTTGCTCGACGCGATGCCGCCGTGGCAGGGCGGCGGCAACATGATCGCCGACGTGACCTTCGAGCGCACGCTGTATCAGGCGGCGCCGGAGCGCTTCGAGGCCGGCACCGGCAACATCGCCGACGCGGTGGGGTTGGGAGCGGCCATCGACTATCTCGACCGCATCGGCATGAAGACCATCGCCGCGCACGAGCACGAGTTGATTGAGGCGACCGTCGCGGGTCTCGCCGACATTGCCGGCGTTCGGTTGATCGGGAACCCACGCGAGCGCGCCGGCGTCGTCTCGTTCCTGGTTGACGGCTGCCGCGCCGAGGACGTCGGCAAGGCGCTCGACCGCGAGGGGATCGCGGTGCGCGCCGGCCACCATTGCGCGCAGCCGATCCTGCGCCGCTTTGGCGTGGAGGCGACCGTGCGGCCGTCGTTCGCGCTCTACAACACGCACGAGGACGTGGACGCGCTGCTCGCCGCGGTCCGCCGCATCGCCGTGCAGGCGCAGGGAGGGTCGCGCGCGCGCAACTGAGGAGGGGGCCATGGCCGACGCGGTTCTGAACATCGCCATCGAGGGCGTCGCGCAGGCCTTGCGCGACGCGCGTCTCGCGCCGGGCGTCGAGACTTTCTTCGACGAGGCGACCAACACCGCAACGCACGTCGTCTGGGACCGGGCGAGCGCCACGGCCGCCGTGATCGACAGCGTGCTCGACTACGATCCCGCCGCGGGCCGCATCTCGACCGCCTCAGCCGACGCCGTAGTCGCCTTCCTGCAAAGCAAAGGACTCCAGGTCGATTGGTTGATCGAGACCCATGTCCACGCCGACCATCTGACGGCCGCGCATTATTTGCAGTCGCAGGTCGGCGGCCGCACCGCGATCAGCCGCCGGGTCTCGGAAGTCCAGCGCATTTTCGGCGCGAAGTTCGGCCTCGGCGAGGCGGGGCCGAAGGACGGCGCGGGCTTTGACCGACTGCTCGACGACGGCGACAGGCTCGGCCTCGGCGGCCTCGAAATCCTCGCGCTGGCGACGCCGGGCCATACGCCCGCCGCTATGACCTTCGTCGTTGGCGACACGGCTTTCGTTGGCGACACGATCTTCATGCCCGACTGGGGCACGGCGCGCACGGATTTTCCTGGCGGCGACGCGACCGCGCTGTATCGCTCGGTGCGCCGGCTTCTCGCCCTGCCGGACGCGACGAAGCTGAAACTCTGCCACGACTACAAGCCCGCGGGGCGCGACGTCTATCGCTGGGAGACGACAGTCGGCGAGGAACGGGCCGGCAATGTGCATCTGAGCGACGGAGTTTCGGAAGCGGCCTTCGTCGCTCTGCGCCGCGCGCGCGACGCTGCGCTGCCGGTTCCGCGCCTCATCTATCCGTCCCTGCAGGTCAACATTCGCGCCGGCCGGCTGCCCGACAAGGAGGCGAACGGCACGCGCTTTCTCAAGATCCCGCTCAGCGGCGCCCTGACCGGATGATGCGCGACCATCGGTCGTCGCTTGACCTGCGCCGGTAACACCACTAACAAGATCGACAATATCGACCGATAGCGGGAAAGCTCATGTCCGGCTCATGGATCTCGTCGCGCCGCGCCTTCGTGGCCGGGCTGCTCGCCGCTGTCGCGGCGCCTTCGGTCAGCGCAAAGGCGGCCGGCGGCGAGCAGATTCTGCTCGGCGTCAGCGGCCCGCTCACCGGCCCCAATGCGCAATACGGCGCGCAGTGGAAGAAGGGTTTTGATCTCGCGCTCGACGAGATCAACGGCAAGGGCGGCGTCAAGGGACGGCCGTTGCAATATCAGTTCGAGGACAGTCAGGCCGACCCGCGCCAAACCGTCGCCATCGCGCAGAAGTTCGTCAGCGACCCGAAGATCGTCGTCGAACTCGGCGATTTCTCCTCGACGGCGTCGATGGCCGCGTCCTCGATCTATCAGCGCGCCGGTCTCGTGCAGTTCGGCTTCACCAACTCGCATCCGAACTTCACCAAGGGCGGCGATTATATCTGGTCGAGCTCCGTCAGTCAGGCGGACGAGACGCCGCGGCTCGCCAAATATACCACCGAGCTCGGCTTCAAGAAGCTCGCGGTGCTCTATCTCAACACCGATTGGGGACGCACCAGCCAGACTCTGTTCAGCAACGCGGCGAAGTCGTTCGGCGCCGAGGTCGTGGCGGCGGAAGGCTATCAGCCCGACGAGAAGGATTTTCGCTCGACGCTGGTGCGCGTGCGCGACGCCAACCCGGACGTGATCGTGCTGATCTCCTATTACGCCGACGGCGCCTTGATCGCGCGCCAGATCCGCTCGGTCGGCCTGAAGACGCCCATCGTCGCCAACGGTTCCGTCTATTCGCCGAAGTTCATCGAGCTCGCCGGCGACGCCGCCAACGGCGTCTACACCGAGACCAACTTCTTTCCCGGCGAGCCGCGTCCCGAGGTGCAGAACTTCGTCACCAAGTTCCGCGCCCGCTACAACGAAGACCCCGACACGTTCAACGCCGTCGCCTACGACACCATCGTGCTGATGGCGCAGGTGTTCGACCAGTTCGGGACCGACCGAACAGCCATCCGCGACGGGCTCGCCAAGATCAAGGACGTGCCGAGCGTGATCTTCGGCAAGGCGACGTTCGACCCGGAGACGCGCCGCGTCGCCGGCGCCCGCGCAGTCTATCTGGTCGTCAAGGACGGCAAGTTTGCGCCCTGGGATGGCGTGAAGCCGACCGTCAACTGATGAATTCGTTCATCGATTACACCGTCAACGGTCTCGTCATCGGCAACGTCTACGCGCTGCTGGCGGTGGGGCTGGCGCTGATCTTCGGCGTCGCCAATCTCATCAACTTCGCGCACGGGTCGGTCTACACCATCGGCGCCTATGTCGGTTGGGCGGCGATCACGTTCCTGCATACGCCGCTCGCCGTCACCATCCTGATTGTCGCGCTCGCCTGCGGCGCGCTCGGCGCGGCCATCGAGCGCGTCGCTTTGCGGCCCTTGCAAGGCCGGGCGCGCATCGCGCCGCTGCTCGCCACCATCGGCCTCAGCTTCGTGCTCGACCAGCTCGTGCAGCTCATCGCCTCGCCCAATCCGCGCGCGCTGCCCGTCGATCTGCCGGATTGGCGCATCTCGATTGGCGGCGGCTCGGTCGGGCCGATGGACATCCTCATCGCCGGCGTCGGCTTGAGCAGCGCCGCGCTGCTGTACGGCTTCCTGCGCTTCACCAAACTCGGCTACGCGGTGCGCGCGACTGCGCAGGATCGCGATGCGGCGCGGCAGATGGGCGTTAACGTCGATGGCGTCAACAGTGCGGTGTTCGCCATCGCCTCCGCGCTCGGCGGCGTCAGCGGGTTGCTGGTCGGCATGTACTACAACCATATCGACCCCGCGATGAGCTTTCAGGCGACCCTTAAGGGCGTTGTCGCCGTCGTAATCGGCGGCGTCGGCAATGTGCCGGGCGCCATCGTCGGCAGCCTGCTGCTCGGCCTGACCGAGAGCTACGGCATCGCCTTGTTCGGCACGACCTATCGCAACCTGTTCGCGTTCGCGCTGCTGATCCTGTTTCTGGTCGTGCTGCCGAACGGCCTGTTTGGCGGCCGCCGCGCGGTCGAGGCGGAGCCGATGACCGGCACGTTCATCGCGCCGAGCCGGGCCTTGCGCGTGCCACCTTCTGTCGTCGCCGCGCTTGCCGTCGGCGCTTTCGCGCTGCCATTCGCGCTGCCGGCGCCTTATATGTTGCAGGTCCTGACCAACTCCTGGCTCGCCGGCCTGCTTGCGCTCAGCCTCACCTTGGTTGCCGGCGCGGCGGGACAGATGTCGTTCGGCCACGCGGGGCTGCTCGCCATCGGCGGTTACGCCTCGGCGCTGCTGGCGACGGATTACGGCGTGACGCCGCTCGTATCGGTTCCCGTCGCGGGCGTCGTCACCAGCCTGCTCGGCACGGCGTTGGTGTTTCCCGCCTTCCGCCTGCGCGGGCACTATATCGCCATCGCGACGCTCGCCATCGGAGAGATCGTCAGCCTTGTCATCCTCAACTGGGAGAGTTTCACACACGGCGCGATGGGCGTGACCGGAATCCCGCCGCTCTCCGCCCTCAGCTACGCGGTCACCTCGGCGCGGGCAGTCTACTGGTTGACGCTGGCCGCGCTGGTCGCATTCGCGCTGTTGCAGGCGCGGCTGTCAAGCTCGCATATCGGCCGCACGCTGCGCGCTTTGCGCGACGACGAGATCGCGGCGCGCTCGCACGGCGTTAACGTCACACGCTATAAGGCGCTGGCCTTCGGCTTCGCCGGCTTCGGGGCCGGGGTCAGCGGCGCCATCTCGGCGCATCTGTTCTCCTATCTCAACAACCAGACCTTCGACTCGCAGCTCTCGCTGCTAGCGGTGACGATGGCGATCCTGGGCGGCATGGGCAACATTTTGGGCGCCGTCGTCGGCGCCGTCGCGCTGGTCGGGCTGCCGGAGGCGTTTCGTTTTGCGGCGGAATATCGCATACTGATCTACGGGGTCGTGCTGCTGGCGCTGGTGCGCTTCCGCCCGCAGGGCCTGTTGGGTACGGTGTGAGATGGCGGCGCTTTGCCAGGTCCGCGGCCTGACGCGACGGTTCGGCGGCGTCACGGCGGTCGACGCGCTCGACTTCGAGATCGCGCAGGGTGAGTTCGTCAGCCTGATCGGGCCGAACGGCGCCGGCAAGACGACGACGTTCAACCTGATGAGCGGGCTCGACCGCGCCGACAGCGGCGAGGTTTTGTTTGACGGCCGCCGCATCGAGCGGCTCGCGGCCGAGCGCATCGCCGCGCTCGGAGTCGCGCGCACGTTTCAGCACGGCCGCGTTTTCGGCAACTTGAGCGTGCTCGACAATGTGCTGATCGGCGCGCATACGCGGCTGCGCGCGACGCGGCCCTGGGCCGGGCCGGTCGCGGAGCTGGCGCTGGCGCTGTGGCGGCCGCGCAGCGTTCGCGAGGACTACGCCGCGCGCGAGAGCGAGGCGCGGGCCATCGTCGCGCGCTTCGGCGACCGGCTGACGCCGCGGCTCGATCATCCCGCGCACAGCCTCTCCTACGCCAACCGTCGCCGGTTGGAGATCGCCCGCGCGCTGGCGCTGAAGCCGCGCCTGCTGCTGCTCGACGAGCCGACCGCGGGCATGAACCCGACCGAGACCGCCGAGATGGAGGCCTTGATTGGCGAGTTGAAGCGCGAAGGGCTGACGATCCTGCTGATCGAGCACAAGCTCGACATGGTGATGCGGCTCTCCGACCGCGTCTATGTGCTCGACGACGGCAAGCGCATCGCCGCCGGGCCGCCGGACGAGGTGCGCAACGATCCCGCCGTGATTGAAGCCTATCTCGGTCACAGCGGCGTTGGCCGCCGGCCGCAGGCGGAGGCGGCGGAATGACAGCCCTGCTCGCGCTCGACCGCGTCGACACGTTTTACGGCCCGGTGCAGGCGCATTTCGGGCTTTCGCTGGAGGTCGGCGCGGGGCGCGTTGTTTGTCTGCTCGGCGGCAACGCGAGCGGCAAATCGACGACGATGAAGGTGATCCTCGGCCTCGCAACGCCGCGCGCCGGCGAGGTGCGCTTCGAGGGCGCCCGCATCGACGGTCTCGCCACGCACCGCATCATCCGCAAAGGCGTCGGCTCGGTGCCGGAGGCGCGGCGGCTGTTCCCGCTGATGAACGTGCGCGAGAATTTGCTTATGGGCGCCTATGCGCGTTCCGACCGCGCCGTCATCAAACAGGATCTCGAGCGCGTGTTGGCGCTGTTTCCTCGCGTCGCCGGGCGGCTCGATCAGCAGGCGGGCACGCTGTCGGGCGGCGAGCAGCAGATGCTGGCGATGGCGCGCGCGCTGATGGGGCGGCCGAAGCTGATCCTGATGGACGAGCCGACGATGGGGCTTTCGCCGCTCTGGGTCGACCGCGTGCTGGAGTTGATCGCGACGATCAACCAGCACGGCGTCACCATCTTCATGGTCGAGCAGAACGCCAATCTGGCCTTGCAGATCGCGCACGACGCCTATGTATTGCAGACCGGCCGGATCGTGCTCGAAGGTCCGGCCGAGCGGCTTCGCGCCGATCCCCGCATTCGCGACGCCTATCTCGGCGGCGCCATCGCCGCTTGACGGGCGAACCATCCAACGGAGAGCTGATTGTCCGCGCCCGATCCCGCCGAAGCCGCCGTCGCCTCGCTCGGCATTCTCGCGCGCCGCCGCATCGAGGCGGAGGTTCTCAAGCCCGTTTATGAGGAGCTGAAGGCGGAGCTGGGAGTCGAACGCGCGCGCCACATTATTTCGCGCGCCGTGCGCCGGGCGGCCATCGCGTCAGGCAAGGCGTTCGCAGCAAACACGGCCGGCGGTACGAGCCTGGAGAGCTTTCGCGGCATCCAGCCGCTGTGGACCAAGGACGGCGCGCTGGAGGTCGAGACCTTGCGGGCGACGCCTTCCTACTACGACTTCAACGTGCGGCGCTGCCGCTACGCCGAGACCTACGCGAGCATGGGCCTCAGCGAGATCGGCGGGTTGCTGTCGTGCAACCGCGACGGGGCGTTCTGCGAGGGCTACGACGCGCGCCTCAAGCTCAAGCGCACGCAGACCATCATGGAAGGCGCCGACCATTGCGACTTCCGCTTCACGCTCGACGAAAGCGCCTAGGAGAACCAACATGCTGACCCGCCGAAGCCTGCTTGCCAGCTCGTTAGCCGCCGCCTTCGTGACGCCCGCGCGCGCCGCCTCGCCGACGACGCTCTCGCTCGATTACGCCTATTACAATCCCGTCAGCCTGTTGCTGAAGAAATCCGGTTGGTTGGAGGAGGAGTTCAAGCCCGACGGGATCGAGGTGCGCTGGGTCCTGAGCCTCGGCTCCAACAAGGCGCTGGAGTTCCTGCGCGCGGGCGCGCTCGATTTTGGCTCGACCGCCGGCTCCGCCGTGGCGCTGGCGCGCGCCAACGGCTTGCCGGCCAAGGCGGTCTATGTCTATTCCAAGCCGGAATGGACGGCGCTGGTCACTCGTCGTGACTCGACCATCGGCAAGATCGAAGATCTCAAGGGCAAGCGCGTCGCGGTGACGCGCGGCACCGATCCGCACATTTTCCTGCTGCGCGCGCTCGACTCGAAGGGGTTGAGCGAGAGCGATATCGAGACGGTGCTGCTGCAGCATCCCGACGGCTATCAGGCGCTGATCAGCGGTCAGGTCGACGCCTGGGCCGGGCTCGATCCGCATATGGCGCGCGCGGAGTTGGAGAGCGGGGCGAAGCTGTTCTATCGCAACCCCGGCTTCAATTCCTACGGTCTGCTCAACACGCGCGACGAGTTCGCCAAGGCCTATCCCGAGATCGTGCGCCGCGTGCTCGCCGTCTACGAGAAGGCGAGAACCTACGCCGTCGCGCATCCGGACGAGTTGCGCGCCGATCTCGTCGAGGCCGCCTCCGTCTCCGACGCCGTCGCGCGCAAACAACTTTCCGAGCGAACCGACCTGTCGCAGCCCCGGCTCGGCGACGAGCATCGCGCGACGCTGACGGCTTCGCTCGCCGTGCTCGAGAAGATCGGCCTCGCGCCGGCGGGCGTCGATCCGCAGGCAGTGGTGGAGGCGCTGATCGACCCCAGCTTTGAGACGGGCCGGGCGGGTTGATGACGTCGGCTTTCGCCAGCGCGCCGCGTGTTAGGACGACGCCGTCGCCGGTTGGCGTCGTGCTGCCGGTCGTTGTTGTCGCGATCTGGGCGGTGGTTGCGCAGCGCGGCTGGGTGTCGCCGCAGGTGCTGCCCTCGCCTTTGCAAGTGGCGACCGATCTGTATCAACTGGCGGCGTCGGGCAAGCTCGCTGGCCACATCGCGGCGACGTTGCAGCGCGTCGCGCTCGGCTTTGCGTTCGGCGCGGGGGCGGCGACGCTCGCCGGCGCGCTGACCGGCTATTCGCCGCGCTGGCGCGCCTGTCTCGATCCGACCTTGCAGGCGTTGAAGGCCGTGCCGTCGCTCGCCTGGGTGCCGCTGTTCATCCTGTGGTTCGGCATATTCGAGACGTCGAAAGTCGCGCTGATCGCGACCGGCGTGTTCTTCCCGGTCTATCTCAACCTGATGAGCGGCGTGCGCAACGTCGACCGCAAGCTGGTCGAGGTCGGCCTCATCAACAATCTCGGCGGCTTCGCGCTGATGCGCCGCATCCTCGCGCCCGCCGCCGCGCCGGCCTATTTCGCGGGGCTGCGGACCGGCCTCGCCGTTGGTTGGATGTTCGTCATCGCCGCCGAGTTGATGGGCGCGAGCCGCGGGCTCGGCTTCCTGATGCTCGACGCCGAAATGTCGGGCCGGCCCTCAATCATTCTCGGCGCGCTGATCCTGTTCGCTCTGCTCGGCAAGGCGTCCGACGCGGCGCTGGTGGCCGTCGAGCGGCGCTGGCTCGGCTGGTCCGACGATCTCGCGGCGCTTCAGTCGAGGCGGGCCGCGCCATGATCGAGCTCAGCGGCCTCGTCAAATCCTACGACGACGTCCCGGCGCTCGGTCCCGTGGATCTGAGCGTGGCGCCGCACGATAGCGTCGCTCTGCTGGGTCCGTCGGGTTGCGGCAAGTCGACGTTGATCCGCGTTCTGTGCGGCCTCGAAGCGCCGAGCGCCGGCGCGGCGAGGCTCGACGGGCGGCCGATCTCGGGGCCGACGCCGGCGGTCGGATTGGTGTTTCAGGAGCCGCGGCTGATGCCGTGGCTCAGCGTGACGGACAACGTCCGCTTGGCGCTGGCCGGCGTCGCGCGCAAGGAGCAGGACCGGCGCATCGCCGAGGCTTTGGCCGCGGTCGGACTTGACGGCCACGCCGACGCCTTGCCGCGCGCGCTGTCGGGCGGCATGGCGCAGCGGGCGGGCGTTGCGCGCGCGCTGGTGCGGCGGCCGCAGGCGCTGCTGCTTGACGA
>Ga0302319_10012174_pt1 | contig 16243 bp, 13 predicted proteins | sample Bog_T0_2_FD_203319 | JGI IMG/M metagenome (GOLD analysis project Ga0302319, IMG submission 203319) | Peat permafrost microbial communities from Stordalen Mire near Abisko, Sweden - Bog_T0_2 | ecosystem: Environmental > Terrestrial > Soil > Wetlands > Peat | place: Sweden: Abisko, Stordalen Mire...
AGCGCCGGGTCGGGTGGATCCGGCAGGGGCGAGGCACGATACACGGCATTCTCGATCGACTGGCGGACGGCGGCGTCGCCATTGCACTGCGTTACGCGCGCGCCGGTGACCTCGCCACCCGGCACCTGGGTGACTTCGACACGGCAGTCGATGCCAAGGCGGGCGCTCGGCGGTTTGATCCACGCGCGCGTGATGCGGTTGGCGAGACTGGCGCGATAGCGGTCGGCGAGCGGTCCCTGCTCCACCTCGCTCACGTGTTCCTCCTCCGCGAGCTGACGGCGCAGCTCCGCCTCGCGATCCTTGCGCGCGCGCTCTTCCGCAGCGCGTTTGGCGTCTGCCGCAGCCTTCGCATCGGCGGCTGCCTTGGCATCGGCCAGCCGTTTCGCGTCGCTTGCGGCTTTGGCGTCGGCCGCGGCTTTGGCCGCACGCGCTGCCGCGGCGCGCTCCCGGGCTTCCGTATCGGCCGCAGCCTGGGCCGCCTTGGCCTCGTCTGCCTGGACCTGGGCGGCTTTGGCGTCCGCCGCCGCCTTGGCGTCCGCCGCCGCCTTGGCGTCGTCTTGGGCCTGAGACTCCGCCGCGGCACGCGCGCGTGCATCCTGGGCGGCTTTGGCTGCCGCCGCCGCTGTTGCCGCCGCCGCGGCCGCTGCCAGGGACTGCGCCTGACTCGCGGCATGCAGCACCTGTGAATTCACGACCATGGCGGTGATGGGCAGCGGCTGCAGGTTCGGCGGCGGGCGGTGGAGCGAGAGCTGACTCATGAGCAGCAGCGCCGCCACCACCGAGCCATGCAGCAGCACCGAGAGGACCATGGATCCGGAATGTTCGCGCAGAAAGCCGAACACCTAGCCACCATCCGTGCCACCATCCGTGGCCGCCCGCGGGGCGCCCTGGCGCGCCGGTCCGGGAGTTTTCTCCGGATCCGTGAGGAACCCCACCTTGGCGGCGCCGGCACGCTGCAGGATCACCATGGCATGCACCACGGTGCCGTAGGGGACGCTCGTGTCGGCCTTGACGAGAATGGGCGTCTGCGGGTCGCGATGCAGGACGGCGGCGGTGCGCGCACGCACCGTGGCCTCGCTCGCGGGCTGGTCCGGATTGCGGCCGATGTTCACGTACAGCCGCCCGCGCGCATCCACGGTCAGAATCAGGGGTTCGTGCTTCGCCAGAAACTCGGGGTCGATGGGCTGCGCGCCGGCGGACGGCAGATCCACCTTCACGCCCTCCTTCAACAGCGGCGCGGTGATCATGAAGATCACGAGCAGCACCAGCATCACGTCGATGTACGGCACGACGTTGATCTCCACCATCAGCCTGCGGCGGCGCGAACTCATCGGCATCGTCAGGCCGCGGCGCCGCGCGCCGGTCCGTGGCGCTGCAGGATGTTGGAGAACTCCTCGACGAAGGTGTCGAAACGCAGCTCGAGCCGGGTCACCTGGTCGGAGAACCGATTGTAGGCGACCACCGCCGGAATGGCGGCGAACAAGCCGATGGCCGTCGCCACCAGGGCTTCCGAGATTCCCGGCGCCACCGCGGCAAGCGTCGCCTGCTGCGCGTTGCCGAGGTTGTGGAAGGCGCTCATGATTCCCCACACGGTGCCGAACAGACCCACGTACGGACTCGTCGAACCGACCGTGGCGAGCATGGCGAGATTGCGCTCGAGGCGGTCGAGTTCGCGCATCTCCGCGACCCGCATCGCGCGCCGCGCACCCTCGAGAAGCTGGTCCGCGGGGACGGCCTGGAGGCGCAGTCTGCTGAATTCGCCGAAGCCCGCTTCGAATATGCTCTGCATGCCGGTGCCGGCGCGCCCCTTGGTTTCGATGCTCCGGTAAAGGGCTCCGAGGTCGCCGCCGGACCAGAACGCCGTCTCGAACTTTCCGGCGGAACGGCGCGACTTCGCGATGATGCGGGACTTGCGCAGGATGACGGCCCAGGAGGCGACCGAGGCGAGCGCGAGCAGCGCCATCACCCCCTGTACGACCGGACTCGCATCGAGCACCAGGGCCCAGACCGACAAATCATTTCCCAACGCGCCACTCCCTGAACAGGTCCTTCGGAATCGCGCGCGGCTTCAGTGTCGCCGAGTCCAGGCAGGCGACCCGCGTACTCGCGTCGATCAGCTGCTCTTCATCCCGCCAGATCGTCTGCTTGAACCAGAACGTCGCACCGCCGAAACGCTCCAGCTCGGCCGTGACCCGAATGTCGTCATCGAGCACCGCCGGACGCATGAATTCGATTGCCATGTTGACGACGGCGAACTGCAACTGCCGCTCGCGGCGCAGGCGATGCTGGTTGATGCCGAGCTCGCGCAGCCACTCGGTCCGGCACCGTTCCATGTATTTCAAGTAATTCGCATAATAGACCACGCCACCGGCATCGGTGTCCTCCCAGTAGACGCGGTCACGGCGGGAAAAGTTCGGCCTCACCTGCATTTAGGGCGTGTCCCGGAACAGCGGCAGATTGACGTCGTTGCGCGGGGCCGGTGCGGCGAGACCGAAATGCGCATAGGCGCTGCGCGTCGCGACGCGGCCGCGGGCGGTGCGCATCAGGAATCCCTGCTGGATGAGAAACGGCTCGATGACGTCCTCGATCGTGCCGCGCTCCTCGCTCATGGCCGCGGCGAGGCTGTCGACGCCGACCGGGCCGCCGTCGAATTTCTCGATCACCGCGAGCAGCAGTTTGCGGTCGAGCTGGTCGAACCCCTGCGGGTCGACGTCGAGCATGGTGAGCGCGGCGAGCGCGACCTGCGCGCTGATGATGCCGGAAGCCTTCACCTCCGCATAATCGCGGACTCGGCGCAGCAGCCGGTTCGCGATGCGCGGCGTGCCGCGGGCCCGTTCGGCGATGCGCAACGCCCCGTCCGGCTGCAGGTGCAGCTTCAGGATCGAGGCGCTGCGCACGACGATCCGGGTCAGTTCCTCCGTCGAATAGAATTCGAGGCGCTGCACGATGCCGAAGCGGTCCCGCAGCGGCGAGGTGAGCAGTCCCGCGCGCGTCGTCGCGCCGACCAGGGTGAACGGCGGCAGGTCGAGCTTGATGGAGCGTGCTCCGGGTCCCTCGCCGATCACGAGATCGAGCTGGTAATCCTCCATCGCCGGGTAGAGAACTTCCTCGACCACGGGGCTCAGGCGGTGAATTTCGTCGACGAACAGCACGTCGCGCGGCTCGAGATTCGTGAGCAGCGCGGCGAGGTCGCCCGGGCGTTCGAGCACCGGTCCCGAGGTCTGGCGCAGATTCACCTTCAGTTCGTTGGCGATGATGTTCGCGAGCGTCGTTTTGCCCAGTCCGGGCGGCCCGAAGATCAGCACATGGTCGAGCGCCTCGCTGCGATTGCGCGCCGCCTGGATGAAGATTTCCATCTGGGTCTTCACCGTCGGCTGTCCGATGTAGTCCGCGAGGGTCTTTGGCCGCACGGCGCGGTCGACGAGCTCGTCGTCGCGTCCGGCCGTTGCCGCGATGAGGCGGTCCTGTTCGATGGTCATCGCGCGTTCAAGCCTTCGCCGCCGAGCGCAGCGCGCGGCGGATCAAGTCCTCGGTGGAAATGCCGGGCTCATCGGCCGCCTTCAGCAGACGCGCAATCTCCGGGGGCTTGTAGCCCAAGGCCACGAGCGCGCCGAACGCCTCGCTCTGGGCCGAGGGGGCGGCGCCCGGCATGGCGGCGGCGTCCGTACCCGGCGCGGCCGCCGAGAGCTTGGCCACGTTGTCGCGCATTTCGATGATGACGCGCTCCGCGGTCTTGCGGCCGATGCCCGGAATGCGGGTGAGCATCGCGGCTTCGCCGGCCTCGATGACGCGCAGGAAATCCTCGACGCTCGAGCCGGAGAGAATCGCGAGCGCGATCTTCGGCCCGACTCCCGACACCTTCAGGAGACCGCGAAACAGGCGCCGCTCGCTTTCCGTCGCGAAACCGAACAGCACGTGCGCATCCTCGCGGACGACCATGTGGGTGAACAGGGCGACGGGCTCGCCGGTGGCGGGCAGGCCGTAGAACGTCGACATCGGCGCCTCGAGCTCGTAGCCGACGCCGCCCACATCGAGCAGCAGGCCCGGCGGATTCTTCGCCGCCAAGCGGCCGCGCAGCGAGCCGATCATCCGCGGGCCGCCGCCAGCAGCAACGAGGCGCGCAGGCCGCCGCGAACGGCGTGGCAAACGGCGGCGGCGAGCGCATCGGCGGCATCGGCTGCAACCGCGCCTTCGAGCTTCAGAATGCTCTTCATCATCATCTGCACCTGGCCCTTTTCGGCGCTGCCGGATCCGACCACCGCCAGCTTGATCTGCCGCGGCGCGTACTCGAACACGGCGGCATTGGCCTGCGCCGTGCCGCAGATCGCCGCCCCCCGCGCCTGCCCGAGCTTCAGCGCGCTGTCGACATTGCGCTTGACGAATACCCGCTCGATGGCGATTTCCTGGGGACGGTATTCGGCGACGATCGACTGCACGCAGCGGAAGATCTCACAGAGGCGCGCCGCGAAATCTCCGTCGGGAGTGCGGATGACGCCGCTCGCCACATAGGTCAATCGCGGACCGGCGGCGTCGAGGACGCCAAATCCCGTGCGTTGCGAGCCGGGATCGATGCCGAGGACACGCACCGTCGGGGAGGCGCGCCGGACCGTCGTTCTGAGATCTTCCATCACAGTTATGATACCGTCAATGAGGGTGTAAATCATTGGAGACCAAGCCCTCATCCCAAGAATCGGCGAGCGAATCGGTGCGTGCGGCCCTCGTCGCCGTGCGCTCGCTCGACCTGCCGCCGAGCGCCGAGACGGTGCGCGCAGCCGCGCTCGCCGTGGCCGGCATCGTCCATGATCTCGAGGCCGACGACGACATCGTCATCGCCGCCGCGATCGCACCCTTGCTCGAGTCGGAATTCATCGCGCGGGAGGGCGCCGAGAAGCGCTTCGGCGCCGCCGCGACGCGCCTCGCCCGCGAACTGAACCAGCTCGGGCAGTTCGGTCTGCCGCCCGGCTGGACGCCCGGGCAGGGTCTCGATGCGGGACAGGCGGAGGCCCTGCGCAAGATGCTGATCGCTGTGGTGAGCGATGTGCGCCTGGTCGTGGTGCGCCTCGCCGAACGGCTGCAACAGGCGCGCGCCGCCAAACACCTGAGCGCCGATGCCCGCCGCAGACTCGCCATTGAAAACCGCGAGGTCTATGCGCCGCTCGCGAACCGTCTGGGCGTGTGGCAGGTGAAGTGGGAACTCGAGGACCTCGCGTTCCGCTACCTCGAACCGGACGAATACAGGCGCATCGCCGCGGCGCTGAAAGTGCGCCGCTCCGAACGCGAGCGCTACATCGAGGCGCTGAAGGCGATGCTGCTCGGCGAACTGGCGGCCGCGGGCATCGAGGCCGTCATCGAGGGGCGTCCAAAACACATCTACAGCATCTGGCGCAAGATGCAGGCGAAGCGGCTCGCCTTCGAGCAGCTCATGGACATTCGCGCCGCCAGGGTGCTGGTCGGCACCGTCGCGGAGTGTTATGCGGCGCTCGGCGTCGTGCACTCGATCTGGCGGTTCATCCCGGGTGAATTCGACGACTACATCGCGACACCGAAGGACAATTTCTACCGCTCGATCCACACCGCCGTGATCGGTCCGGGCGGGGACCCCGTGGAGGTCCAGATCCGCACCCACGAGATGCACGCGAACTCCGAGCGCGGCGTTGCCGCTCACTGGCGCTACAAGGAGGGTGGCCGCTCCGACCAGGCCTATGCACACAAGATCAACCAGCTGCGCGCCCTGCTCGCCCCCGCCGAGGCCGATGGGGCGACGGATCGGGATTTTCTCGACCGGGTGCGGGTGGATCTGTTCCAAGACCGCATCTACGCGATGTCGCCGAAGGGGGAGATCGTCGATGTGCCCGTGGGCGGCACGCCGCTCGACTTCGCCTACCAGGTGCACACCGATCTCGGGCATCGCACGCGCGGCGCCAAGGTGAACGGACGCATCGTGCCGCTCGATTACCGCCTGAAAACTGGCGAGACGGTGGAGATCATCACGGCGAAGTCGGCCGCGCCGTCGCGCGACTGGCTCTCGGAGCAGTCCGGATTTCTCGCGAGCCCGCGCCACCGCAACAAGGTGCGTGCCTGGTTTCGCAGGCAGAACGAGACGCAGAACAAGGCCGAGGGCCGCGCCATGCTCGAACGGGAGATGCAGCGCCTCGGGGTGAACACCCCGCCGCTGCCGGAACTGCTCGCCGAACTCAAGCTGCCCGGGACGGAGGCGCTGCATGAAGCCCTTGGGCTCGGCGAGATGACGACCGCCCAGGTCGCCGGCGCGATTCAGCGGCTGCTGCATGCACGCGAGGCTCGCCTCGAACCGCCGGCGCGGGCGCGTTCCGCCCCCGTCCGCGAGCCGGAGGCCGAGATCCAGGGCGTCGGCGATCTATTGTCGGTCTACGCCCGCTGCTGCCGGCCCGTGCCGCCCGAACCGATCGCAGGCTACATCACGGTCGGCCGGGGAGTCTCCATCCATGCCCAGAGCTGCGCGAACCTCGCGTACCTCAGCGTCAAGGCGCCGGCCAGGGTCCTTGCCGTCGCGTGGGGCGAACGCGCCGAGCGCGGCTTCCCGGTGGACATCGAGATCGAGGCGTTCGACCGTAGCGGCTTGGTCCGCGACGTGAGCGCAGCGCTCGCCGATGCGAAGATCAGCATCCAGGGCATGCACACCCTGACCGATCCGCGCGAGCACATCGCGCGCATGCAGATCGCCATCCAGATCAGCGGTCTCGCACAGCTCTCGCAGGTGCTCGCGCGCATCGCGCAGCTGCCGAACGTGGTGCGCGCCCGGCGCCGCAAATGAACCGCGGCGCACTCAGCGATTGATGGCGTCGATGGCCCGCTTGTCGACCGCGAGCGCGGCCTCGTGGATCGCTTCCGACAGCGTCGGATGGGCATGGATCGTACGCTGCAGGTCCTCGGTGCTCGCGGAATACTCCATGGCGAGCACCGCCTCGGCGATGAGCTCGCCGGCCATCGGTCCGATGATGTGAATGCCGAGGATTTCGTCGTCGTCCACCGCCGAGATGACCTTCGCCATGCCCTGCGCAGCTTCCATGGCGCGGGCACGGCCGCTCGCGGCGAAGGGAAACGCCCCGACCTTGTACTTGCGCCCGCCCGCCTTGACCTGCTCCTCGGTCTCGCCGACCCAGGCGATCTCCGGGGCCGTGTAAATCACGGAGGGAATCACGCGGTAGTTCACCTCGCCGTAAAGGCCGGCGATCAGGTCGGCGACCATCACGCCTTCCTCCTTGCCCTTGTGCGCGAGCATCGGGCCGCGTACCACGTCGCCGATGGCCCAGACCGAGGGCATCCCCGTGCGGCAGTGATCGTCGACCTCGATGAAGCCGCGCGCATCGACGGCAACCGCCGCCGCATCGCCGAGAAGGCCGTCGGTGAAGGGGCGGCGGCCGACGGCAACGACGAGCTTGTCGACCTGCAGGGTCTGCTCGCCCTGCGCGTTGGCATACGTCACGTTCACCACCCCGTCCTCGACGCGGGCGCTCGACACCTTGGCGCCGAGCTTGATGTCGAGGCCCTGTTTCTTGAAGTGGCGCTGTGCCTCCTTGGCGATGGTTTGGTCGACCATGGGCAGGAATTGGTCGAGTGCCTCGAGCACCGTGACCTCGCTGCCGAGGCGGCGCCAGACGCTGCCGAGTTCGAGCCCGATGACGCCGGCCCCGATCACACCGAGACGCCGCGGCACTGCGTCGAACTCCAGCGCATTCCACGAATCGACGATGTATTTCCCATCGTGCGGCACGTTCTTCAGGCGGATCGGCACGGAACCCGAGGCGATTATCACATGGGTCGTCTGCAGGGTGCGCTGCGTGCCGTCGGCGGCAGTCACGACGACCTGTCCGGGCCCGACGAGCCGGCCGTGTCCCTCGATGCCAACCACGCCGTTCGACTTGAACAGGGCGAGAATGCCGCCGGTCATGGTCTTGACGATCGAGGCGCGGCGCTTCTGCATTGCCGCGAGATCGAGGGTCACTGATTCGATGCGGATGCCATGCGTGGCGAACTCGTCCTTGGCGCGCTGGAACAGCTCCGAGGATTCGAGCAGGGCCTTGGAGGGGATGCAGCCGGCATTGAGGCAGGTGCCGCCGAAGGCGTGGGTGCCGTCGAAATTCTTCCATTCGTCGACGCAAGCAACCTTCAACTTGTTCTGCGCGGCGCGGATGGCCGCCGGGTAACCGGCGGGTCCGCCGCCGATCACGACGACGTCGAACTGCTCGCTCATACGCCGATGACCAGGCGCGCCGGATCCTCCAGGCTTTGCTTCACGGTCACCAGGAACTGCACCGCTTCGCGCCCGTCGATGATGCGATGGTCGTAGGTGAGGGCGATGTACATCATAGGCCGCACCACGATCTGGCCATCGACCACGACCGGGCGGTCCTGGGTCTTGTGCATGCCCAAAATGGCGCTTTGCGGGGAATTGACGATCGGCGTCGACAGCAGGGAGCCGAACACGCCGCCGTTCGTGATGGTGAATGAACCGCCCGTCAGCTCATCCATGGTGATCGTGCCGGCGCGCGCGCGGGAGGCGAAGTTGCCGATGGCCTTCTCGATCTCGGCGAAGTTCATGGTGTCCGCATCGCGCAGCACCGGAACGATCAACCCGCGGTCGGTGGAGACGGCGACGCCGATGTCGTAGTACTCGTGATAGACGATGTCGTTGCCTTCCACCGACGCGTTCACCGAGGGGAATTTCTTCAACGCCTCGATGCAGGCCTTGGTGAAGAACGACATGAAGCCGAGCTTCACGCCGTACTGTTTCTCGAACTGATCCTTGTAGCGGGCGCGCAGCTCATTCACACCCTTCAGATCCACCTCGTTGAACGAAGTGAGCAGTGCCTGGGTGGTCTGCGCCTGCACCAGGCGTTCGGCGATGCGCGCCCGCAGGCGCGTCATCGGCACGCGCTGATCGCCCCGGGCTCCGCGCGAGGCCGCAGCCGGCGCTCTTGCGGACGGTGCCGCCGGGATCTTCGCCACAGGTGCCGACGGACCAGGGGCCGCAGGAACCTGGGCTGAAGCAGCAGGGGCTGCGTCTTTCGCCGCGAGGTAGTTGACCACATCCGACTTCGACACCCGCCCGTCGCGGCCCGATCCAGCCACCGCGGCTGCATCGACGTGATGCTCCTCGAGCACGCGCTTCGCCGCCGGGCTCGCCTTGCCCACCGGACCAGTGGATTTCGCCGCACCCGGGGTAGGTACACCGGGCGTTGAGGCGCCCGGCGTCGCGGCGGCAGACGCTCCGGCCGGAGCCGCTGCGGCGCCCGGCGTCGCGGCGACGGCCTGGTTCGCGGCCGCGCCTTCCTCGATCAACGCGAGGATCTGGCCGCTCGTCACCGTGGTGCCGTCGGCGAGCCGGATCTCCTTCAGGACCCCGGACACGGGCGCCGGCACCTCGAGAACGACCTTGTCGGTCTCCAGGTCGACGAGATTTTCATCGCGCGCCACGGCGTCCCCGAGCTTCTTGTGCCAGGAGATGAGCGTTGCGTCAGCCACCGATTCCGGCAGCACGGGAACGCGGACTTCGATTGTCATGAACCGGTCCTAGTGTGGGGTGTCGGGAGGCGCATCGTCTGACGGGAGGTCTCCTCCGGCGGCACGCCCTGGAGCGCCGCACTCACGAGGTTCTTCTGCTGTTGTTCGTGCAGGGCCGAGATGCCGGTGGCCGGCGCCGCTGCACCGGCCCGACCCGCATAGAGCAGTTCCTGTTTCGGTCCGAGCTTCGCTTGCAGCCGGTGCCGGATCTGATACCAGCTGCCCTGGTTCTGCGGCTCTTCCTGGCACCACACGATCTCGCGCGCATTCAAATACTCGCGGATGATCGCCGCGTATTCATCGGAAGGAAAAGGATAGAGCTGTTCGAGGCGCACGATGGCGACGGTGTCGATCTTGGCGTCGCGCCGCGCCTTGAGCAGGTCGAAATAGACCTTGCCGCTGCAGAGCACGATGCGGGTGACGGCGGAAGGCTTGATGTCGTCGATTTCATCGATCACGTTGCGAAAGCCGCCGCGGGCAAGATCCTCGAGCTTGGACACCGACAGCGGGTGGCGCAACAGGCTCTTCGGCGTCATCACGATCAGCGGCTTGCGCAGCGAGCGCACCATCTGACGCCGCAGCATGTGGAACATCTGGGCGGGCGTCGAGGGCACGCACACCTGCATGTTGTACTCCGCACAGAGCTGCAGAAAGCGCTCGAGACGCGCCGAGGAGTGTTCCGCTCCCTGTCCCTCGTAGCCGTGCGGCAGGAACAGCGTGATCCCCGACAGGCGGCCCCACTTGGCTTCGCCCGAACTGATGAACTGGTCGATGACCACCTGCGCGCCGTTGCAAAAATCGCCGAACTGGGCTTCCCAGATCGTCAGGCAATGCGGCTCGGTCGTCGAGAAGCCGTACTCGAAGCCCATCACCGCTTCTTCAGACAGCACCGAATCGGTGACCGTGAATTTCGGCTGATTGAGCGCGAGGTGCTGCAGCGGCACGTACGGGGTGCCGGTTTTCTGGTCGTGCAGCACCGCGTGGCGATGGAAGAACGTGCCGCGGCCGCTGTCCTGGCCGGTGAGCCGCACCGGGTAGCCATCCTGTATGAGGCTTGCGTACGCGAGGGTCTCGGCGCAGCCCCAGTCGAGGTCGAGCTCGCCGGCCACCATCTTCTCGCGCGCCTGCATGATGGCGAGCACCCGCGGGTGCAACGTCCAGTCGGCGGGGTAGCTCGTGATCGCCTTGCCGAGCGCCCGGAGATTCACCATGTCGAGGCCGGTCTTCACCGGCTCCGACCAGTCGGCGCCGAGGTACTCGCTCCAGTCCACCGTGTACTTGTTGCCGATCAGTCCGAGCGCGGCCCGCGCCTGGGGTTTGCCCTCATCGAGGCCGTTGCGGTAGCGTTCGAGCATCCCCGCGGCGTCGGCCGCGGTGAGCACGCCCTCGGCGACGAGTTTGCCGGCATACATCTGCCGCACCGTCGGCTTCTTGCGGATGACCTGGTACATGAGCGGCTGGGTCGCCGCCGGCTCATCCGCCTCGTTGTGGCCGTGGCGGCGGTAGCAGACCAGGTCGACCACCACGTCCTTGTGAAATTTCATGCGGTATTCGAGCGCGAAACGCGCCACGAAACACACCGCCTCGGGATCGTCCGCGTTGACGTGGAAGATCGGCGCCTCGACCATTTTCGCGACATCGGAACAATAGAGCGTCGAGCGGGCATCGTGCGCTTCGCTCGTCGTGAAGCCGACCTGGTTGTTGACGATGACATGCACCGTGCCGCCGGTATAGAAGCCGCGCGCCTGGGATAGCTGCAGCGTTTCCATGATGACGCCCTGCCCCGCAAAGGCCGCGTCGCCGTGAATCTGCACCGGCAGCACCTTGTCGCCGGCGCTGTCGCCGCGGCGCTCCTGACGGGCGCGCGCCGAGCCCTCGACCACGGCATTGACCACCTCGAGATGGGACGGGTTGAAGGCGAGAGCCACGTGGACGTTGCCCGACGCGGTTTTCAGATCGGACGAGAACCCCTTGTGGTATTTCACGTCCCCCGATCCGCGCAGCTTCGAGAGGTCGTAGTGGCCCTCGAATTCGTTGAAGAGATCCTTCGGCGACTTGCCGAGCAGGTTCACGAGCACGTTGAGGCGGCCGCGATGGGCCATGCCGATGATGGTCTCCTCGATGCCGGCCCGGCCGCCCTGTTGCACGAGATCATCGAGCAGCGGAATGAGGCTGTCCCCGCCCTCGAGCGAAAAGCGCTTCTGACCCACGTACTTGGTGTGCAGATACCGCTCCAGGCCCTCGGCCGCGCTCAGCTGCCAGAGAATGTTCTTCTTCTCCTCGACGCTGAAACGGTGTTCCATGCGCGCGGACTGGAAATGGTCCTGCAGCCACAGACGCTCCTCGGTGTCCGACACATGCGCGAACTCGGCGCCGATGGTCTCGGTGTAGATGAACTTCAGCTGGGCGATGATGTCCTTCAGCTTCGCCCGCGCGGCGATCGCGCCATTGCGGCTGCCGGTGTAGAACTCCGCGTCGAGGTCCGCGTCCGACAGCCCGAAATACTCGAGCCCGAGCACGTACGGCTCCGCGCGCTGCTGCATGCCGAGAGGATCGAGATTGGCAATCAGGTGCCCGCGGTTGGCGTAGACCTGGATCAGCCGCGAGACGGCGCCCTGCTTCGCGCTCGCCCCGTTCGAGGCCGTATCGTTCGAATCAGCGTGGCGGGCGGGGTTGCGCGCCGCTTCGCGCAGCCGCTCGCGAATCGGCCCGTGTGGCACCTCGCCGCCCGGGGTCGCGCCGAGCGAGGCGAAATACTGCCGCCACGCACCATCGACGGAATCGGGGTCACGCAGGAAACGCTCGTATAAATCTTCGACGAAATCGGCGTTGCCGCCATACAGAGCGGTCGCGGCGAACTGGTCGGCGAGTGATTGGCTCATGAACTCATGCAAATTCGAAAAATCCGGCAGCTTCAATCCGAATCGGATGAAGTACGGGTTGACCTGAGGCGCGAGGCCCGAGACAACATGTTGAGTGTAGCCGAAGGAGTTTCAATATGGAATGTGACGCCCTGCGCAAGATCAGGGGCAAGATCAGAAGCCAAGCCCTCCCGGAGACCACCACATCCACAATTCGTAGGCGACCAGCGTCACGTACGTCACCAGCACCGCATACAGGGCAACCTCCACACGCACGACACGCATGAAGCGATAGCGCGCGAGGATCACCATCAGCGTGACGCTCGCGCCCGTCATGGCCATTTTCAGGGACGTGAACACGGCAACGCTGCCGCCGACCAAGGGGGCCATGACGGGATTGGCCTCCTCGGCGCCCTGCGCGAGCAGGATCAGCGTGAGGAACGTGTCGCCGACGCAAAGGAGAAGGATGCAGACGGCCACCGCCATCAAATGCGGCGAATGCCAGTCGAGCGAATGGAAACGGGACTCATCGTCGCGGCGCGGCGGCCGGCGCCGGCGCGGATTGAAGTTGCCGTACACGATCGACCAGCCGATGCGATGGCGGCGTTCGCCTCGCTGGCGCCGTTCCGGGTCGGGGCCGGCGGCCTGTGCATCGGTTGCGGCGCGATCGGCGGCCTGCGAATTCGTCATAATCTCCATCCCGATCACCCCCGGCTGATCCGCTGCCATAATAGCCCGATGGCAATTCCTGAGAATCTTTTGAGTGATACGGGCGTCACGCTTTGCGCGCCGGAGGCGGCCGGTTTCAGCTCGCAACGCCTGCGGCGCCTCGCCGACATATTCCGCGCCGAGGTCGACGACCGGGTGATTCCCGGCGCCGCGGTGCTCGTCATTCGCGACGGGCGTGCGCCCCTGTTCGAGGCCTACGGTCATGCCGACAGCGCGGCCACGCGGCCGATGCGCCACGATGGCCTGTTTCGGATCGCCTCGATGACCAAACCGATCACGGTGGTCGCGGCCTTGAGCCTGATGGAACGCGGCCGGCTGGCGCTGCTCGATCCGCTTTCCCGCCACCTGCCTGAATTCGAAAAGCTCGAGGTCGGAGTGGAAACTGAGACCGACGCCGGGCGGATGCTGCGGCTCGAACCGGCGCAGCGCGCCGTGACCATTCAGGATTTGATGCGCCATACCGCGGGTTTTACCTACGGACCGTTCGGCGACTCGCTGGTGCAACGCGCCTACCGCCAGCAAAAGCTGATGGACGGCGCGCAGAGCAACGATGAGATGGCCGCGAAACTCGCGGCACTGCCGCTCGCGCATCAGCCCGGAACGACATTCGAGTACGGCATGTCGACCGACGTCCTCGGCCGGGTGATCGAAGTGGTCTCCGGCATGCCGCTCGACCGCTTCTTCGCGGAACAAATCTTCGCGCCGCTCGGCATGGCAGACACGGGATTCGGCGTGAAGCCCGAGGCAATGCAGCGGCTCGCCGAGCCGCACCCGGCCCCGGCGGGCGGTCCGCGGCCGGCGCTGCCGCCGCTCGATCCGTCGCGGCCGCCGCGGTGGTTCTCCGGCGGCGGCGGCCTGTTTTCCACGGCGACGGACTACGCGCGTTTCTCCCTCATGCTCCTGAATGGCGGCGAGTATCGCGGCACGCGACTCCTCGCACGCAAGACGGTGGACTTGATGACGAGCAACCATCTGCCCCCCGACGTGCGCTACGGACCCTGGACCCCGGACCTCGGCATCGCGGCACCGCTCGGCGGACTTGGCCAGGGCTACGGCTTGGGCGTCGGCGTTCGGCTCGAGCGCGGCCGCTCACCGGTGCCGGGATCGGTCGGCGATTTCTACTGGGGCGGGGCCGCGGGAACCTACTTTTGGATCGACCCCGCAGAACGCCTGATCGGCATTCTCATGCTCCAGGAATCGAACGCGGCGCGCCGCACGCGCTATCGCGCGCAGCTGCGCAGCCTGGTGTATCAAGCCCTGATCTGAAAGAGCGATCCGTCCGACGCCTGATTGGGGCTTGCGCCTACGGGCGGGCGGGCGGCTTTCGGACGAGAATTGCGGTACTTTCAAGGAGGGATCGATATGGCGCAATCCACCGGAGCGCTGCGGCGCTGCGCGGGGCCGCGCAGACGCGCGCTGTGGCAACTGTTGGCCGCCCTGCTCGGTATGAGCGCAGCCTGCTGCACGTTCGCCGTCCGTGCCGCCGCGGCGCCCCCCTCCGCCGCTCTCGTCAAACGAGGGGAGTACGTGGCGCGGGCCGCGGATTGTGTCGCCTGCCATAGCCAGCCGAATCTGTTGTACGGCGGCGGAGCGGCGCTCGCGACGCCGTTCGGCAAGATTTATGGCCCGAACATCACCCCCGACAAGGCGACCGGCATCGGCACCTGGAGCCGCGCCGAATTCGTGCGGGCGCTGCGCAACGGGATCAACAAGCAGGGCGAGTTCCTCTACCCTGCCATGCCCTATACCTCGTACACCGAGATGACGGACGCCGATGTCGATGCGCTGTGGGCTTACATGCAAACCGTGCCCCCCATTCATCAGCAAACGCCGAAGAACACCCTGCCGTTCCCGCTCAACATCCGCAGCAGCGTCGCGGTATGGAACAGCCTGTACTTCAAGCCGGGCCGCTTCACACCCACGCCGGGCCACGATGCCAGCTGGAACCGCGGCGAGTATCTCGTCAATGCGCTCGGCCATTGCGAGATGTGCCACAGTCCCCACAACCTCGCGCAGGCGAGCGAGCCGCAGCATTATCTCACCGGCGCGCAGATCACGGGTTGGTACGCGCCGGACATCAGCAGCGATCCGCTTTCGGACGTATCCAAGATGAGCGTCGCCCAGCTCGCGACCTTCCTGAAGACGGGACGGATGCCCGGCAACACGAAGTCCTTCGGGCCGATGCAGGAAGTCATTCACGACAGCCTGCGCTACCTCACCGACGCCGACCTGCATGCGATCGCCGTGTACCTGAAGGACCAGCCCGCCACATCGCCGCTGGCGCCGTCGCGCGCGAACATCTCCACGGCGCAGCTCGCGGACGGAAAGGCGGTCTACGAGGATCAGTGTGCCAGCTGCCATGGCAGCGACGGCAAGGGTCAGAAGGGCAACATCCCCGCCCTGGCCGGCAACACCGCGGTAGCGGCCAAGGAGCCGTGGAACGTGATCATGGCGGTGCTCTATGGATTCAAACCACAGGGTTCGTGGGGCGCCATGGGCGCCTTCGGCGGCGCTCTCTCCGACGACCAGATCGCCGACGTGACGAACTACGTGCGCACCGCCTGGGGCAACGATGCCGAGCCAAACGCGGTTCCGTGGGCGGTGGGCAATTGGCGGCAGCGGGACTTTGGGACGGCCGCCGCGCCGAACGGCGAACTCGTCTGCCCGAACCTCGCGCCCGACGTCATCGGGCCGGCGCTGCGCATCGGCAGCAAGACCCTGATCGAGGCGGCGGGGAACCGCCAAAAGCTCGACGCCGTCGTGGCGGATTACACGCACGCTCGACCGCGCAGTTCGACCGCCGAGGTGATCGAAGCCTTGAGCTCGGCGTATTGCCGCGCGGTATCGGCAACACCGCTGCCTGAAGCGAACACCGGGGCGAAGATCGCCGAGTTCTCGCAGCAGGTGGCGGTTGCCCTGTCGCAGGGACACACCACGGCGCAGCGCTGAGCGGCGGCGCCGTTGCTCCTAGCCCGGGTCGAGTCCCAGCGCCGGCTGCAGCCCCGCGAGCGAACGGCGGATCATGGACTTCACGGCCCCGATCGGCAGTTCCGCGCACTCCTCAGTCAGCTTGCGCCTGACCTGGTGCCGAGTCGAGGCCGGCTCGGATT
>Ga0302319_10012175_pt1 | contig 16243 bp, 11 predicted proteins | sample Bog_T0_2_FD_203319 | JGI IMG/M metagenome (GOLD analysis project Ga0302319, IMG submission 203319) | Peat permafrost microbial communities from Stordalen Mire near Abisko, Sweden - Bog_T0_2 | ecosystem: Environmental > Terrestrial > Soil > Wetlands > Peat | place: Sweden: Abisko, Stordalen Mire...
GTAAACTTGGGAGGGTAACGCCAGGGCGGTCCCGACTTGCGTATCGGTGCTGGAATAGTCCGGCAGAATTTCCGTCAGGCTGTTCGGCCCCAAGTCGACCGTTCCCGCGGTCGTCGTACCGGCCACGGCAACAAAGATATTCGTTTGTGTCGAGGAATTCAGTTCGGGGAGGAGGTTGCTTACTCCCAACAAGTCGATGCGGCCGTTGAGCGAGACCGAGGTGAGGCTTTCGATCGTGCCAAACTGATTCACCGTCGGGCCCGTCATCGTCACGTCGGCTTCAGGTGCGTAGATAAAGCCATTCGTGTCATTGGTCACTGACTCGTTGCCAACCGCCTGTCCGACCGCCACGTCCAAGCCGCGCAGACTCGGGTCCGCGCTCGGATGGGCGAGAAATCCCACCTGCTGGCCCGCGGCGAGAATGACCTGGCCATCCGGCGACGATAACTCGCCTTGGTTATCGACGGTCGGAGCGATGAGCGCAATCTTGCCGCCCACGCCTTCGGGCGACCCGGGACTACTAAGGATCGCACCGTTCATCACGTCGATGGCTCCATTGACCACACCGGAATAACTCGCAGCCTGCGGCAACCCCGAAACGCTTTGATTGGCGTCAGCCGCAAGGGTTACGGTAGCGCCGTTGATGCTCTGCACCGTGGAGCCGAGCAAATTCGAACCAACGCCGAAACCCGGAGGCAGGACCGGGGAAGCCAGCGTCACGGCAGTGCTGCCGGTATCGCTGGAGGCGACCGAGACGTTGTCCGAATAACTCTCCGACTGGTTGGGGGCCGAGATGGTGGTATTGGCGTTGCTTGCCAGCGTCACCGTGGTCCCGCTGATGCTTTGCACCGTCGACCCCAGCAAAGTCGAGCCAACGCCGAAACCGGCAGGCAAGGTCCCGGAGCCCAGGGTCACGGTCGGGCTGCTGGTGTTGCTGGCGGCAATCGTCACATTACCTGCGCTGCCGCCACTGCCCGTAGATGTGTACTGCTCGCTCTGCCCTACCGCGGCGGTGGCGTTGACCGCCAGAGTCACGGTATTGCCGCTGATGCTCACGACAGTCGACCCCAGCAAGGTCGAGCCAACGCCAAAGCCGTCAGGCATCGCCGAGGAACTCAAAATTACGATATTGCTGTTGGCGGAGCTCGATACGACGGTGATGTTTCCGCTCGTATTATAGCCAAATAAATACTCGCCATTCGGATTGTTCAGCAGGCCGCTGGTCACGAGGTCGTTATTGATCGGCAATGCCGAGGCGACCAGCGCATGGGTATTGACCTGCGCAGAGCCGTTGAAAACAATGCCGTTCTGATTAATCACGTAGACCTGGCCGGGCGCCTCGATCTGCCCGTAGATTTGGGATGGCGCAATCGACGGACTAAGAATCCGGTTAAATGCCACCCAGTCGCCCGCACTGGCCCCGCCGGCGCTCTGGTCAAAGTCGAGTATCGTGTTTTTGCCGATGTTGAACGAAGACCAGTAGAGCAAAGCCTGCGACGCATCCTGCGTGATGGTATCGGTGACCTGCCCGGTGCTGCCGTTGACCGATTCCGAAAGCGCGCCGACCCCGGTCCATGAGAATTGACCTGCCGTGGTGGACGATGGCACGGCGTATCCCGTGGTGGTGAGGACTGAGCCCGTTGTCGAGAAAGCCGGCGGCGTCGAGGTGGCCGTGGTTGGCTGGACGATGACCGGCAGGACGTCGCTCCCGCTGCCGGTAAAACTGATCGCGCCGCTCCCGTTCAGGCTGATGGTCGTGCCGAGCGGCTCGGAGGAAATCGTCGCGTTGGTAAAGTTCGTCGTGCCGCTGCTGGTGGTGATCGTGCCGCCGGTCCCCGAAGCCAGGGTGCCCGCGCCGGAAAGCTTCACCGTTCCCGCGCCGCTCACCGCCACGGTCGCCGTGCCGCTGCCGGTGAACGAGACCGTGCTCCCCGCCGGCACGGTCATGGCCACGTTGGCCGTAAGCGCTTCCGTGCCTCCGCCCGAGGGTAGCGTCACTGTGCCGGCCAGGCTCGAAGTGATCGTCGCCGCGGTCGAGGCGCTCAGCGTGCCGCTGCCGGCGGTGAAGGAAATAGTCCCGCCGTTGTTCGCCGTCAGCGTCCCGCCTGTCGTCGTGGTCACGCTGCCTCCGCTGGTCGTCACGCTGCCCCCCGTCGTGGTGACACTGCCCGCTCCGGAAATGGTGACACTGTCATTCCCCGCCGTCCCGGCCGGCAAGGTCACGCTCCCTCCATTGCTCAGGACAAGCTGGTTCTTGCCGCTGCCGCTCAGGTCGACGACTTGGATCGCGGAAGAAGAGGTCGTCGCCGGTACGCCCCCGACCGGAACGAGGCCTCCCGCCGCCAGGCCATTGATAGGGTTGTTATTAGAATCGAGCAGATTGGCGGTCGAATTCTGATTCGCCAACGCCTGGGCCGACATCGCGTTTTGGAAGGCCCGCGTGCTGCTCACCAGGGAATCCTGCGCGCGCTTGGAAATCACAGCGGCCTGGGCCGCCTGCGCCGCGGCGGCGGTGGCCGCAGTGGCTGTCTGGGTATTGAGTCCGGTCGTGGGCGCCGCGCCGCTGCTGGACGACGATGACGAATTCGATTGGACACCGATGAGAATTCGGGCCTGCGCCGTGTCATTCATCGCGGGCAGCAGCGCAATAATTATTGCCAGTACCGTCGGGCGGTGGGCAAGATAGGAGCGTAAGGAGTGAATCGTCATAGGCCGGAAGGAACAATCGGGTTTGACCAAAAAAAGTCCGGGGCGGGCGTATCTATTTACCCCATCATGGAGGCACCCACAGTAAAAATGAGCCTAGACACCAGAATGTAACACTGCCGTCGTTAGGGTGACATGGCCCTTTTGTAATTCTGGTCAGGCGGCGGGGAACGTATTCATCAACTTGGTACGGCTTTCGCCCCTCTAAACCCAATAACCAACTGATTAACCAACTAGGATAAAAATGAAATCTATCAATAAAATGGCGTTAGCAGCAGTGCTCGCGCTTTCCAGCGCTGGCTTTGCCATGGCAACGGCTCCCAACGTGATTCACGTGACGGGCTCCACAGCTTATCGTACAGCAGACGTCACCGCAGAATGCTATTATCTTAATAGTATCGCCGGTACCGGTGGTGTAACTGCCGTCTACTTCGATACAAGCAGCTCCCAGAGCCTCAATCACGCGGCTTCCTCGATCATCTATGGGCCTGTGCCTTCGTCGGGTGCTCAGACGATCTTTGAAAACACCTTCAACGGCTCCATCGGTGGCGACGAAGACTTGGTTGCGGGCACGACGCTGAACAGCTCGGTTGCGGTCAGCTTCCCCCTCTACTCGGCCTACTCTAACGCGACGGCGGTGACCTTTAACGGCACTACCTCGGCTGTCACGGGCGGAAAGCAGAATAGCACGACCAGCGCCAGCTTCACGCCTGACACCACCACCCAAATCGCTGACATCTCGTTCTCGGACGTCTACTTCGGAACGGCGCTCGATGTTATCAACAACACCGACAACACCAGCGACCAGGCTGGCACGCCGAATTCGTTGACTGTCGGCATCGTCCCCTTCGTCTTCGTGGCGAATGGATCGACCACGGCCATCCAGACGGAATTGGCGTCGGCGTCCATGACTCCCCAGTTGTTCAATCTGCTCTACCAGCATGGTGCCATTCCGCTCGCTTTTGTGACCGGCAACACCTCTGATTCGTCTTCCCAGGCTATCGCCTTGGGTCGCGATATCGATTCCGGTACCCGTGCGACGGCGCTGGCGGAAACTGGCTACTTCCTCAAAGGCAGTGGTCCCGATGCTACCGTCAATCAGAATGTTGTTCAGTACTACCCGTACGACAGCAGCGCTCATTTCACTGCTGATCAGAACAATCTGGATGGAGGCAGTAATGCAACCCAGCCGGCCCTGACCACAGGCGTAGTTGGTATCAGCGCCTCGACGATTGGCTTCTTTGGCCCGGTTGGCCCCGAAGACATCGACGACTATGAACTGTTCGAGGGCAATGGCGGTTATTATTCTGGTGCCAATCTCCAGGCCGCAATCAACGATGTCAGCACATCGCTAGGTAGCGTGCCGGTTTACATCTCGCCCACCAGCACTGTTACTCAGCCGGTGGCCGTGTTCGCCTACCTCGGCGTGAGTGATGCGAAGAACGCGCTTAACTCTGGTACCAACCCCGCGGTTTTGCTGCCCTATAACGGTATCAAGTTTAACCCGACCTTGACGACGACGGCAAATGCGTCGCTGATCTACACCGGCCAGTACACCTTCTGGGGTTACGAGCATGAGTTCTACTTCGGAACGACCACCTCGCCTGTTGGTACGGCCGCGCTGGGCCTCCAAACCCAGTTGACTGGAACGAACCTGATCGATGGTATCTCATCCGCGCAAGTTCACTATGCCAGCATGCTGGTCAGCCGCACAAACGACGGCTATCCGGTCACGCTGTCTGTCGGCACCTACTAAAAAACTAACCAAAGCATCATCCTGGGAGACATCTCTCGGGATGAGCGCTCACTGGATCCGAACTTGGCCGGCGCGGGTGGCAACACCCGCGCTGGTTTTTTTATGCCCGGCTCCATGGCTCTCAGACGTCGCGAACGTTGCGCCGTTGCGTGAAACCGAAAAGAGAACGGTTCACGCCGCGACGCAACGTTCGCAACGGAAAAGGCATGGAAGGAAGCGAACGAGAGAACAGCCGATCAGCCATTGCGACCGTCGCGTCGTCGCGTGAAACCGAAAGAAGAATGGTTCACGCCACGACGCCACGTTCGCAACGAAAAGGCAATGGAAAGCAGCGAACGAGGGAACAGCCGATCAGCCATTGCGATCGTTGCGTCGTTGCGTGAAACCAAAAGGAGAAACCTCTAACGCCCCGCTGAACCCTCGACGGACGGAGCATTCGTCACCGGATGTTTCGCTTCGAAATCCCTGACCTTGCGATCTCCCTCCGCGATCTGCGCATCGCTAAATCCTTTTCCCTTCAGGTAATCCGCCAGGAGATGTTGCGCCATCATATCGCCCCGATCCGACGCCACCTTCAACCACGTATAGGCCGCAATCGGGTCCTTTTTCGTCACGATGCCTTCAGCACAGATCCGTCCAAGATTAAATTGAGCGCGGCCATCGCCTTTTTCAGACGCCTGGGTCAACCACACGACCGCCTGCTTTCCGTTCACCGGCATTCCACACCCTTTCTCATTCATGACGCCCAACGCATTCTCCGCCGAGGTATTTCCCTGTTGCGCCGGCAGGGTCAGCCATTTCGCCGCCGCGACAGGATCCTGTTTGACTCCCGTTTCCCCCGAATAGTAGAGCATTCCGAGTTCAAATTGAGCGTTGACCGATCCCTGGCCGGCTGCTTTTTGAAACCATTGGGCCGCCGTGGCGGGATCCTTGGGCACATTCTCGCCGCGAAGGTAGTAATAGCCGAGGATTTCCTGGGAAAGCTCCGCGCCATGTTCTGCGCCCTGACGATACCAGGAGAGAGACTGCGCCGGATCCTTCGCCACGCCCTGCCCGGTGCTATAGAGATAGCCGAGATTGTGCATCGCCTTCGCGTTGCCTTGCGCGGCGGCCTTCCGATAAAGTTCGACCGCTTTGGCGTAATCCTGCGGACTTCCCTCCAGGCCTTTTTGGTAAGCACGGCCTAGTTGGAATTCGGCTTCCGCGTCTCCTTTCGCCGCCTGCGCCTGGATCAGGGCCAGGTTGATTTCATCGGCAAAAACGGGCAGAAACCCGATCGCGATCAGGGAGAGGAAACAAACGTACGCTTTCATGATGAGATGATTGTGGAAAAAAGGAAGGGCTTCTCCAGGAGGAGAAGCCCTTCAGGCTAACTTTGAATGAATACGGGGTTAGGCAACCATGCGGCGGCGCAGGACCCAGAGAAGACCCAGGCCACCCAGCATGAGGGCATAGGTGGAGGGCTCGGGAACAGTGGCGATCTGAGCAGCATTCCACTGCAGGCCGTTGCTCTCAATCGTGAACGTACCTTCCAGCGTAGGCACGCCAGTGCCACCTTGAGCGGTGCCCAGAAGCTCATATAGATCCACGACCGTGCCGGTCGAGTAGGCAGTGAGGACGCCAGGCGCGGCGCTGGCAAATCCATAGTTCCCCGCTACGTTATAAGCGAACGAATTCGAGGCGGTGTCCACAATTTTGTACGCAAGATCGGGAGTGCTCGGCGTCACAGCGACCAAAGACGAGCTGGATCCGCTTTTGGCATACGCACCAATAGCAGAGCTCTCACTCGACGTGTCAGCCGTATTGGCAATCGTCGTCGTCGTCGACGTCGAAACCAGAAGCTGCCCAGCTTGGAGGCCGCCGTAAGCACCAATGCCACCGGTTGCCGCTATGCCAAACTCAATGTTATCTGAACTGAGTTGACCAGAGGTGAACACGGCCGAAACATCCGCAGGCACCTGGGTAATCAGGGCGCTTGATCCCAAGTTGTTCAATGTACCGAGGTTGACTTCCAAGCTGTAAGTATTGCCACCGGTCGAGGCATCATAGACGCCGAGAACGAGGTCGCCATTTGCGCTGAGGTTGCCATTGGCGGCGTGCGCCGAAGTTGTGAAGAGGGCGGCCGCAAGCAAGGCGAGGGCTGCCGTCGTGAATTTCATTGTTTTCATTAAGTATTATTCTCCGAGTTTTTTTTGGGTATTGATTTTAGATTGCTGGTCCGAACTTGAGAATGAGTAAAGCCGAGTCACATGACGCTATAATGGAGGCGAAGTAACGATTTGATGGCAGGGCTGAATTTTTTCCTATTGTTTTCCATCCCCCACCGTTCTTCCCGTATGTCAGGGATACTGAACTAGGGTTTAGGAGATAGACAAGTGATATCTTAGCTAGAATTGTTACAATCTAGGCGCTCTTTGTGTTACAATTTAGCGACATTAAGAAGATTGCGCCCTATTCCTGCGGCAAAGCCAAGCGCTCCCCTCGTAAAGAGGCTTTATGGTTTGGCCGACGCGGTAGGTAGGTTCGAGATGGCAGGCACGGCCGGCGTCGCGATATTGGCCGGCTTGGGCGGCGCGGCAGGCATGGCTGGCGCAGCCAAAGCCGAACTGACGGTTGACGAGCTTTGCGCGATCATCGCCGGAGGCTGCCCGATTTTGACCTTTTCCGAGAGCACCTTGTCTTTGTAATCCTGTACCTGCTCCTGCAGCTTGACCCGGGTGACGCCGGTGAACGGCTCCTTGGCCAGGAGGGCCTCGCCGAGGCTGTACTTCTCGTAGCGGTCGAGGATTTCGCAGGCGGTGTTGTAGAGCGCCAGATTTTTGGTTTCGCGGTCGTCAACCAGGCGCTGGAGCATGATCGCCGCGGCCATCGACTTGTTCCGCGCGGCCTCCATCTGGGCGGAGTAGTCCACATATTGATAGTAGCCGGTTTTCCAGAGCTTGATATCGGCGCCGTATTGGTCGAGGGCCTTGGTCAGGTCCGGGTTCTTGGTCGTCATGTCGGCGATCGACTTATCCAGGGTGGCCTTGTCGTCGGTGCCCTGCTTGTTGAGGAGGTTGATCTGGATGCTGAGGGTGTCGACCATCTCGGTGACGAGGTCCTGGTTGCCCTGCTTGAGATTGGCGATGGTCGTCTGGGAAGCGGCTTTGTCGGCGGCGGCCTGGTCGACGAGCGTTTTGATCTGGCCGGTGAGGGTATCGATCCGGGCCTTGAGGTCGGCGTTATCCTTGTCGCTTTGCGCCTGGCTCGCCTGCAAAGTGGCCACCTGGCCCTGTGCATCCTGAAGTTGTTGCATGGTGCTGCGCAGGGCATCGCGCAGACGCGACTCGGTGCTGGCCTGGGCGGCATCTTGTGCGGGGGCGGGAAAGGGCGCGATCAGAATCAACAGGACGAGGGCGCCGAGCCAATGGAGGGGAGAGCGGGTCGGGGTGGTCATGGCAGGATTAAAATTTCGCGTTAAGGTCGATTTGGATGAGATCATTTTTATAAACCGGCCCGGCAATGGCATCGGAACTCATCCACTGCACGCTGCTCCAGACGCGCGGTGAGAGGCCAAGTTTGGCGCCGAGGATGTACCCTTTGAGGTTGGTTCCGGTGAGCGGCCCACCAAAGTCGGCGTCCGTAAAGCCATCGACCACCGCGTCGGACTGAATATAGCGGTAGGTCAGATTGACATTCCAATCCCATAGCTTGGTTATCGTCGGCGCGCCCAAGTTGAGGCTCATATTGTAGCCCATGTCCCCACCGTTGAAGGAATTGATGTCGCTCGAACTCGTGAGGTTATTGACGGGCCCGATCTGCTGGGGCGGTCCGTTGCTGAGGATGGCATTGCGGTCGAAGGCGAAATTCTTCACGAACTCGCCCTGGAGCATGATATGGAAAGGATCGAATTGGCTGAAATCAAGCTGGGACGTAACCGCTCCTTCGTGGAACGGAGTGGCCAGTCCGTAATACTGCCACTGATTGATACCGCCAAAATCGTTGGTCGCATTTGGGGTGATGTTGCGCAAGGCGATATAGGTATTGCCGTTCTGGGCGAAGGAAGGCCGGCTGTCGTCGGTATTACCTTGGTCGGATGAAAATTCAGGAACGAAAGGATCGGAGACCTTGCCCTCGATGTTGTAGAAGTAGTACATGGCCAACCCGCCTTTAAAGCTGATGTCCTTGCTGATCTGCCAGGTCGTTCCGCCTTGGACCGCGTAAAGATATTTGTCCTCACTGTTGTATTTAACGGCCGAGGTGCTGGCGAAATTCAGATCGGTGTTATAAACGGGAAAGGCGCCGGCCGTGAAAAAGGGAGTCACTCCGTCGGCTGCCTTGTAACTGCCATGGACGGCGATTCCGTCGAAGCCAATGTCATTGGCCCAAATCATGGTCGACGAGAAAAAGGGATTATCGAAGCGTCCGATCGTGGCGGAGAGATCGTAGTTACTGTCCGGCGCACCACCTAATTCATAGCGCAAAAAGGCCCGGTCAAGCCAAACGGCGTACTTGCTGAAGTCGCCACCCTGTCCGTTGTTGGAGAGGCCTAGGGTCTGATTTTCCGTAACGGGATTGTCGTCCTGGCCCGTGCCTATGCGCAGGCCCGCGGTGAAGTTGTCGCCCACATCGATTCCGGCGCCGAACCGCGCCCGCAGACGAAAACGGTCGCGGTTCGCATTGACGTCGTAGGAGGGCGGATTGGGAGCAACGGAATCAGCGCCGGTATCGAAAGGCGCACCCGTATTAATCGCGTTGAAATTATGAAAAACACCCGAGTCATCATTTCCGCCTGGAAAGAAATCTCCTTCGTAGCGGACGCGTAGATCAGCCGAGACGTGATAACGATGGACCCAGTCGGGAACGGCGTTCGGCGCGGCCCAATTTTCGTCGCGGGCCTGCTTCATGACATCCTCTTTCACCTCGTCCCGGATCTGCTGCTTGACGACGTCCGGCACATACGAGACATTAACCGTATCGCCATCCGCAGGGACGGCCGGAATGGGAGCGCCCGGCGTCGCGGCTCCAGCCTGCTCGGCGCTCACCTCCTGGACTTTGGCTGCGGCGGCCTGCGCGATCGCCGAGTCTTCCCGCGCGGCCTTGGCTTCCTCCTCGGCCTGCTTGATCAGGTCTGCTGCATCGTCTTTGGTGATCAGTCCCCGCTTCACCATCAGGTTGATGAGGTTGATCGTCACGTTTTGCGACGGTGTGGCAGGCGCTGACTCCGACGCCGTTGCCGGTGCGGAGGAATCCGGCGTGGTACTCGGAGCCGCGTTGGAAGCAACTTGTGGATCAGCGGGGGCCGTCGTCGCGGGGGCCGCGGTCGCTGACGAGTCATCCGGCAGCGGCATTGGGCGCAGAATGGGGTTGGGAGAAACGAGAATCGGAGCAGAAGTCGAGTTGGAAGCGAGTGGCTCCGGAGGCGAGGCAACCTCGGGAGTTGGCGGCGTCGGGGGCATGGTCGCGGCTGCATCGGCCGAAAGCGGAGGAGTGACAATCGGGTCGGCGGCGGCAAGCGCAGTGTCGGCGCGAAGAGGCAGGTTCGCGATGAGACACGCCAGAGAAGCGAAAAACGCTGCGTGTCGGAATTGAATGTGAAAGGGATCGCGAATCATAAAGGAGAGATGAGGTAAGGGAAAAGGATCAGTTGGGCCGTTGCTCATTGATCATCATGACAATGGGCATGGGCATATCCGAAGGCGGAGGGGCCAGTTGCAAACCAACGAGGGCCTCGTTCTTGATGGTATTGTCGAGAGAGCTGTCACCCGTCGAATTGGCCAGGGAAGCGCGCGTGACGCTGCCCGTGCCATTGAGCCAGATGCGAACTTTGATGTGGAATGAGGCATCCTTCGTTTTATCATTTCTGTGCAGGGCGTCCGTTATCCGGGCGATAACCTCGCTGGCGTAGGGACCGAACTCGCTGCCTCCGCCGCCGCCGCCACTTCCGTCACCGCCGCCGTTTCCGCCGAGGCCGAAATCGGATGGCGGACCAGAGGCCTTCGGGCCGGTCGGGCCGGGAGGCTTGTCGGGACTCTTGACCACGTCTTTCGGTTTTTCCAAGGGCTTGAGATCCTTCGGTTGCTCCACCATCTTCTGTTGTGGCGGCGGCGGTGGTGGTGGTGGTGGCGGAGGAGGCGGAGGCAGAGGCGGCGGCGGGGCCAGATGAATCACGATCTCCTCGGGCTTATGCGGCGGCGGAATTTTGCCAAACTTCGCCACCATGACCGCGATCGCGCCAACGAGAAGGAGCAGGACAACGCCGACAGCGATGAGGACGCGGTTCCGCTTGAAGAAACCATCGTTCTCAGGATGGTCGGTAAAGTCCTGATAGCTCACGAATTTGCCTCCGGCGGTGCGACCCGGACATGGTCGGTGGTCAGGTGGGATTCGGGCGAGGACTGATGATGGGCGAGCATGGCGATGGCCACGGCGAAACCGAGCGCGACACCAATAATGACGGGCCGCGCCATGGCGTGGAGGATGACTTCTGGCCGCGACAACACTCGAGGCCGGCCATAAACGTCGGCGTGGTACAGGCTGACGAGTTTTGGCTCGGCGGCGGGCCCGCTGACGGTCTGCCATCCGGGCGCGATAATGCTCCGCACCATGCTTGCGAAAAAGTTCGACAGGGCTGGTTTGAAAGCCGGGTTGGAGTTTGAGGTCTTCATTATCGCGTCTCCTTACAGGCCCTTGAGCGGTTTGGTGGCGAGGGCAACCTGGGTGATCCCAAGCTTCGCGCAGACGTTGAGCACGTCCATGATGCCCTGGTACTGGGCCTTGCTGTCGCCGCGCACGACGACGGGCATGTCGGGCGTGGCCGATTTGGCCTGAGTGAGGTGCTGTTCAAGCTCGTCCAGTGTGACCGGCACGGTGTTGAGCAAAATCTTCCCGTCGTTGGTGACGGTGATGGCCTGGGTTTTCTTCTTGGCCTGGCTCACCGCCGCGCTTTCTTTGGGCAGGTTGACCTTCAAGCCCTGAAGACCGGCGGTCGTCATGATGATGAAGATGAGCAGCAGCACGAGGTAGAGATCGACCATCGGCGTGACGTTGATGTCGTCGTACGCTTTGCCCTCGGAATCAGCTTTCATGGACATATGCGTCAGTTCCTTTCGCTCACGGCGTTATCGGTTTCCGAGTAGCTGTAGAACTCGGCCATCTTGGTGACGAACTCGTCGATGAAGATCTGCATGTCGCTCGTCACCATCTTCATCCGCGAAACCAGGTAGTTGTAGCCAAGCAGCGCCGGGATCGCGACGAGCAGGCCGGCGACGGTGGCGACCAGCGCCGCGGCAAGACCCGGCGCGATCGCGCTGATGTTGACCTCGCCCGTGGCGGCAATCGCGGCGAAGGTGATCATGACGCCGACGACCGTGCCGAGCAGACCCATGAAGGGCCCGCCCGCAATGGAGATGGTGAGGAAGACCATGCCGTCGGTGAGCGCGTGGTTCTCGCGGACATAACCGCCGTCAAGCGCGGCCCGGATGGCCTGGATCGAGCGCGTCGAGAGAACGGTGTTGCCGTCGATCATGCGGTGGCCGATTTCCTCCGAGCCGATGTGGTAGATGCGATAGAGAGTGGAGTTGGCGATCAGGCGCTGGATTTTCGGGTTGGCACGGCTGCCGAACGTCTTGTTCCGGTCGGAGTCGGTGTGATCGAGCGCGGTGAGGTCCTGCGCGACGTGGCGCCATTCCTTCAGGAAAAGCGCATTGCCCTTCTGGACATGATTGACATAAAAAAACTTGGTGATCATGACGTACCAGCTGACCACTGACATCACGCCCAGAATGGCGATGACGACCCAGCCGTCGATCGTCACCGACTTGAGGATGACGCCGAAGAGGCCGAACGCGCCGGAAAGCCAGCCCGCCGGCGGCTGTTCGTCCTGGCCGATGATGACGATCTTTGAGGAATCAGTGCCCTGGCTGGCTGGGGCGAATTTGATCCAACCAACGGGCTGTGCTGCCTTCGAGATTTCGAGTTCATCCATTTCGCCGCTGAACCCGGTCGCGGTCGAGCCGTCCGCCGGCGTGTCCCCGTCGATGGTGGACGGGCTGTTCAGGGTGGGAATTCCGGCGCCGAGAGTGCCATAGGTTGCGCCGTCGAGATAAAGCGTTGTTGTCGTGCCGCTGGCAACGACGGCAAGATGGTGCCACGAATTGACCGCGACCGGTGCGCCTGCTGTCGTGCGCGCGCCGTTGATATCGACGAAAGGCACGCCGTTGTCGACGCCAACGAGCAAATCCTTTGCGCCGTCGCGTCGGCTGAACACAATCGCGTTCGGCTGCAGTGCCATCGGCTTGATCCAGGCCGACCAGGTCAGCGACGAGCCTTCGACCCACGCCAGCGAGCCGGCGGCCGGGATCGTAATGGGAGTCTTTCCGGTGAGATGCAATCCGGAACCAATGAGCGAGCTTCCGGTGGCGATCGGCGTTTGCGAATCGTTGCCGTTGCCGGTGGAATCGCGCGCCGGCGCGCCGTTTTCGGAGAAGTGATAGACGAGTTGGGTATCCGCGTCGTAGGTGCCTTTCGCGTCGTTGCCCGGAATGGTGATGGTTCCGGCGTTGCCGTAATAGAGCCAGAAGGTGGTGACGGCGCCGGGCTTGAGGTCGGGAACTTTCACCCAGACAAATGCCTCGCCGAGCAGAGAATCGAATTTTTCGATGTGGAAGGTGAGTGGGGTTTTGTCGTCGGCGGCAATCATGCGGATGTCACTTCCGTCGTCCTTGGCCGCGCCGAAATCCAAATCGGAGAGACGGATGAGCACGACCGCATCGCCGATCGGATCGGTAATTGCGCCGCCGGTGGGGCTGGCATCGACCGTGATTTTTTTGCGCAGGGTCCACTCGTTGTTCCACCACGCTTGGGCGGTGCCGGACAACAGAGCGCCGGCCAGCACGCAGGCCAGGAGAACCTTGAGGAAAAATGGCGTTGTTCGTTTCATAATTTTAGAATTCGGCCCAGACGCGGAAAGTGAGCTGGGCGTCGTAGGGGCGCTCCCGAATCGGGCTGGCGACGTAGGTCCCGGCGGGCACCTGGGATTCGATCGCATCGACGATGAGGGGAATGCCCAGATCGAGCGACCCATTGAGATGGTTGACCAGCTTGATGCGCGTGCCGGCGCCGGTGCTCAGCAGGTTGTATTCATACGCCTGCTCGGGTAACGGATCGTCATAGGTCAGAATGCCGCCGTCGTTGAAGATGTAGAAACGCCACTCGTCGACATCCTTGCCCAGAAAAGTGCCCAGCGACGGGCTGCGCAGCTCCAGCGTTCCCAAGAGGGCGTTATCCCCCAGCACCTCGGATTCAAGCAGGCCGCGCACCGTGCCCAACCCGCCGCCGCTGAATTGTTCGCTGCTGACCAGCGGCTGATCGGAAACCTGTCCCTGCGCCTTGGCGAAGAACTGAAAGCCTTCCGGCAGGTCGTGAGTGTGCGACAGATCCCCGCGCAGGTAGATAAAATCACCGCTGGCTCCGCTGCGATTGAGTTCAAAATCGGCCTCGTCACTGCCTGTGCCGCGCAAGGCCAAATTGACGCTCGCATTGAGATCAGTCTCGTAGCCCTTTCCGGCCCACGTCCCGCTATAGGCGGCGCTCAACGGATAGTAAGTAACCGGCGTCAAGGCATCGGAGCCGGCGACGATCTCATCTTGCGTGAAATGCTTATAATCAAGGCTGAGACTTACCGAGTGGTAGAAATCCTTCTGGGGTGGCAGCGTGAAGTTGAGACTGCCACCAAGGACATCGCCCTTGCCCGCCACGCCGATGCCGCCGAGCGTGTTGACGTTGCTGTCCTGCTTGGTGCCCGTGAGCATGAAAGTCAGCCAGTCCAGCTCTGGAAAGCGGACCAGATAATAGCCCGAGAAAACCTTCACCTGGTTGGTATCCTGCGGCGATAGTTGAAAGCTGGCGCCGATCGAATGCCCCAACTGCCATAGATTGTCGTAGTTCAGCGAACCGTTGACCCGGTACGGATCGGTATCGGCGCTATAGCGATTGTTCAGTTCGATGCTCCCGTGGAGAGGGAAAGTATCCTTCACCGTCAGATCAACATTCACCGTGCCCGGCTCCGCTCCGGCGCTGACCGTCGGCGTCACCCGCCGATCCGGGAGTCCGTTGAGCACGAGCAAGTCGTGCGTGACCTGGCTGAAATTGGGCGATTGGCCTTCCTGCAAGGATGGCGCCTCCTTCTTGATCTGTTCGATGGAAAAATAACGTGAACCATGGACCCGCAGCCGCGCCACTTCGCCGCTCAGCACCTGGAGAACAATCACGCCGCTCTGTACATTTTGTGGCGGAATTTCCACCGAGACAGTCTGAAATCCCTTGTTCCGGTAAGCCTGTTCCAATACCGTGCGCGCCTGCTCAACATCTGCCGCGGAACGGTAGGGCCCCAGGTAGGGATACACCGCCGCCTCGACCTCAGTGCGCGGCAGAAGGTGCCCGCCTCCCAAGACCCGATATTGTAGAATAAAGAAATGCTTTTCGTTCTGGGCTTCTGGCGCAGGCGTCGCCGTGGCATTCGCATCCGCCGCTGGCGGGTTGGTCTGACTCGCCGCGGGAGCAGCGGACGGGGAGGGGGCTTCTGTCGCTGCCGCCACGGTCACCGCGAAGCAAATCCAAGTCAGAAACGACATCAAAAAGCCGGCGAGCAGCGGTTCTTTCCGCAACCCGTGACGCATGCGCAATGCGCCTGTATCGGCGCGATGTCGGAAAGGATTCATATATAGAAAAACGTCGGAGCAAGTGGCGGATCGAGAGGATAGATAGGGCGGGAAGAGCCCAAAAGAAGTATATGGTTACATTTGCGCGTCTCGAATGTGACGAATGCATGACGCTTCGGAACTGTGAATAATAGGCCGAGGGCATGGACGTGCCTCGCTATGCACTCTACCGCGAGTGAATGAACCGAACCGAAGAGAGATACCCCTCGATAGTTACCCAATCCTATTGGGCGGAAGAAAGGTGGATGGGCAAATAACCGAGGCTGATGAGGCTGTGGGTGTAATTCGCGAATTTCTGGGGAGATTGGGCGTAAATGCGTGAGGCGGTCTTGAGCCAATCGGCGGCATCGGCCGGTTTGTGGTGGACTAAATTCCACGCGACGTTTCCGAAATAATAGGACGGGTTTCCGCCCACCTGATTGAGAGCGTCGAGGTCCTTTGACGCAGCCTCCTCATGAGCGCCAAGCAGATCGCAAAGCAAAACTTTGAAAGTTGCAAAATCACCCAGGCTTTCGTCGGGTCTTACCGCATCGAAGCCTGCGCGGGCCTCATCGTACTTTTTCTGCATGAAATTCAGCTCCGCCAGGTTGAACTTGGCGATAGTGTCCTTCGGATCGATATCGAGGGCGGCTTGATAATCGGCGGCGGCTTTGTCGTACTGCTCTTGTTCACCATAAATCGAGGCTCGAATCATCCGGGCCTGTTTATTGTGAGGCGCAACGGCGATGACCTGATTGACCTTGTCGAGCGCAACGTCCCGGTTGCCTTTCAACAGCGCTTGGTAGGAATCCCGTAATAACTCCGAATCAGACTCGGTTTGGACCACGGGTGCGGGAAGGGTGTCGCCTGTAACCGGTGAGGTCGCTGGAATTTCCTGGGCACGGAGGGTGGCCGCGAGGACAAAAAGCCCGAGAATGCCAAACACTGTCAGAACTATTTGATTTCCTAAAATCCGCTGGTTTTTCATAGTCGCTAAAAAAATAAATGTGCGAACCGACAACAATGACGGCAATAGGAATCATTTACAAGCAAATGGCGGATTGGGCTCGAAAACTTAGAGCGATATAGACATAGCCGATTA